>Ga0115546_1001785_pt1 | contig 13001 bp, 12 predicted proteins | sample COGITO_mtgs_1004_FD_87186 | JGI IMG/M metagenome (GOLD analysis project Ga0115546, IMG submission 87186) | Pelagic marine microbial communities from North Sea - COGITO_mtgs_100413 | ecosystem: Environmental > Aquatic > Marine > Epipelagic | place: Germany:Helgoland, sampling site Kabeltonne...
GACTGTGCTGCCGTGGAACTCTGAGATTGTCTGGTTTGCCAGCGACTTGCATCTGGTCGGTGAGCCGTTTGAAGCATGCTGTCGCACGATTTTGAAAAATGTGTTGAAGCAAGCTGAGCAGATAGGGTATCGGTTTAATTTGGGAATTGAGACGGAGTTTTTCATTTTTAAGGAGACGGCAGACGGCTTTGGGCCAGTGAGCGATCGCGACACCCTCCCCAAAGCCGCCTACGCCCTACCTACAGTGCTTGACAACTACCAGATTTTAGACCGCATTGTCAGTGCTATGAATGATCTCGGCTGGGACGTGTACTCTTTTGATCATGAAGATGCACAGGGCCAGTTTGAAACAGACTTTACCTACTGCGATGCGCTTAAGATGGCTGACCGGCTAACGTTTTTTCGATTTATGGTGAAAGAGTTGGCCAGAGAAGCCGGTTACTTTGCCAGCTTTATGCCCAAACCTTTTGCGAACCAAACCGGCAGCGGCGCTCACTACAATATGTCGCTAGCTGATATTGAAACGGGAGAAAATCTGTTTGAAGACGCAGACGATCCGTGTGGGCTTTCTAAGCTGGGCTACCAGTTCATCGCAGGCGTGCTCAAACATGCTAAGTCCATCGTGGCGGTTACTTGCCCAACAGTGAACAGCTATAAGCGGCTGGTTCGCAAGGGCAGTATGTCGGGTTTTACTTGGGCGCCGGTGTATGTGTGCTACGGCAACAACAACCGTACTAACATGCTGCGCATCCCTCTGGGCGGCGGGCGAGTAGAATGCCGCGCGGCAGATATCTCGACAAATTTGTACCTGGGCGCGGCGATGATTCTCGCAGCCGGATTAGAAGGCATTCGTGAAGGGCTAGATCCGGGTGAGCCGCATATGGAAAATATGTATGAGTATTCTTTAGCAGAATTGAAAGAAATGGGGATCGAGACTTTGCCAAAGACGTTGGGAGATGCGATCGCAGCGTTTGCTGCCGACCCGCTAAGCGAAAAAGTGATGGGGCCGCTCATGTACAAAACTTACATTGATTTCAAAACCCAAGAGTGGGAAGAGTACCACTGCCACATATCCGATTGGGAAATCCAGCGCTATCTAAAATTCTTTTGAACGTGGCCTATTGTATGCAGAATTTGTCGGTTCAATCAGTTGCTCCCTGGCGATCGCAGTTTGTTGATGTGCCTGCCCCGCTAGGCGCGCTGGTGGCCGAGTATCGGATCGCCGCCTCAACTGCGATCGCCTATCGGGTGCAAGCCGGGCAGTATATTCAAATTATTGATGTTGAAGGCTCGCAATGTTCCGACTTTCTGGCATTTGCAGGAGATCGGCATCAGGCAGAACTCGATAGCACCGTTACTCGAACCCTGCTTGGAAGGGCCATGCCTCAGGCTGATGGACTACGCAGTAAATATTTTTCGCAGACCATGCAGCCTATGGTGAAGGTGATTCAAGATACGTGTTGCAATTATTGGTGCTGGCCCCTGCGGACTCGCTCAGCTTCATGCCTTTGAGAAAGCTCGTCTGAAGAGAGCCGATGTGCCTGAAATTATCTGCTTTGAGAAGCAGGCAGGCTGGGGCGGGTTATGGAACTTCACCTGGCGCACGAGACTCGATGAGCGTGGAGATCCGGTTCATGGCAGCATGTATCGCTACCTGTGGTCTAACGGGCCCAAAGAATGTTTGGAGCTAGCGGACTACACCTTTGACGAACACTTTGGACACCCAATTCCCTCGTTCCCGCCCCGAGAAGTGCTTTATGACTACATCACCGGTCGCGCCAAAAAAGAGAATTTGGAACGCTACATTCGCTTCAGCACGCCGGTTCGCTACATAGACTATATTGAAGCAACAGACACCTTCTTGATTCGTTCTTAAGATTTGTTAGCTGACCAGGAGCTAACTGAAGAGTTTGACTATGTTATTGTCTGTTCGGGGCATTTTTCGGTGCCGAATATGGCATTCTTTAAAGGACTCGACCGCTTTCCTGGTCGGGTACTCCACAGCCACGACTTTCGCGAGGCGCGTGAGTTTACCGGGAAGGATGTGCTGGTGGTTGGGGGAAGTTATTCGGCAGAAGATATTGCCCTGCAAAGCTACAAGTACGGGGCGAGATCGGTCACGATTAGCTATCGCACAGCGCCCATGGGCTTCGACTGGCCAGAGGGCATTAAAGAAGTCCCTCTCCTTACCCATATAGAGGATAGGGTGGCTCACTTTAAGGACGGCAGCAGTCAGACCGTCGATGCCGTTGTGCTATGCGTGGGCTATCAACATCACTTCCCCTTTTTAGCCGACAGCCTCCGCCTGAAAACCAAGAATTGCCTTTATCCCAACTCTCTCTACAAGGGAATTTTTTGGGAGCCAAACCCCAAACTGATGTATCTCGGCATGCAGGATCAGTTTTACACCTTTAGTATGTTTGACGTGCAGGCCTGGTACGCCCGCGACGTGGTGTTGGGTCGCATTGGGCTGCCTGATGCCGCAGCGATCGCGCAGGATATTGCACTCTGGCAACAGCGAGAAAAGACCTTGCAAAATGCCTTTGAGCAGATTGATTATCAGAAAGACTATATTGTTGATCTTCATAGCGCCGTGGATTATTCGACTTGCGATTGGGATATGACGGCGGCGCTATTTAAAGAATGGGAGCATGACAAGGAGCACAGCATTCTTGGCTATCGCGATAAGGCGTTTACCTCTGCTTGTACAGGGACTACAGCGCCGGTTCATCACACGCCGTGGATCGAGGCCATGGATGATTCGATGAGGAATTTTTTGGCGAAGCAGGTAGTGCTGGGTTAAAGACAGCTTCTGAATGACCGAAGCTGTCTTAGTTGAGCGACTCAGCTCACTTGTAGCTAAACTACTGGTGTGGCTGAACTACTGGGTGCCGAACATGCGATCGCCCGCATCGCCTAGCCCTGGCAAAATGTAACCATGCGCGTCTAGCTTGTCATCTATCGCTGCGGTAAAAACGGCTACGTCAGGATGCTCTTCGTGAAAAGCTTTTAGCCCTTCAGGCGCAGCTAACAGGCAGACAAACTTAATAGATTTTGGGCCGGTTTCCTTGAGCCGGTGAACGGCTGCGATCGCAGAATTTCCAGTTGCCAGCATGGGGTCTACTACCAGCATTTCTCTCTCTTCTATATCTGCTGGCACCTTGAAGTAATACTCTATGGGCGTAAACGTTCTGGGGTCTCGATACAGCCCCACATGCCCGATTCTGGCCGAAGGCATCAGCATGAGCATTCCGTTTAGCAAGCCTTGACCCGCCCGCATAATTGAAACGAGTACCAGCTTTTTCCCAGCGATCATGGGTGCATCCATCGTCATGAAAGGGGTTTCAATAGAGACTTTTTTGAGTGGCAGGTCGCGGGTTACTTCGTAGGCTAGCAGCATTCCGATTTCTTCTAAGAGCTGCCGGAACTTAGCCGTGCTGGTTTCCTTTTGTCTCATTAACGTTAGCTTGTGCTGAATTAACGGATGCTCAATAAGCGTGGTAGGTTGCATTCAAAAAAACTCGTAGATTTCTCGTAGATTTGAAGATAAAACGATTAAAAGACGGTGCCGTCGCTCTCGATTGCGATTGGCGGAACACCTTCAGGCCTTAGCTGCTTGGCAATTCGCCTACCTGCGGCCCAGGTGCCGCCCTCGAGTACTTTGATGAGCGGCAGATCTTCAGCAGATTTGTTAAGTTGTTTTCGGACGCGATCGCCGACTAAATCTAACATCACTACCGTCAGCGCCCGCCACTCTACCACCACCGCTGAACTGGGCAAATGTGCTACTGCTCTTACCCTAGGATGCTTAGGCACCAGTAAGCCCAAATCCACGCAGAGTCCGCCATTGCGATACTCAGCTAACCCCGTGAGCGCATTCAAATTCACCACCGATATCCCGGCTATTTCCAGCGGTTCTACTAGCGAGTAAGTTAACCATTGCGAAAGCTTGTGAAACGGCACTAAGTTCTCCGGTGGCGAATCGCCCAGTGCAGGATGAGACCACACATCGCCTAAGTTGACGCCTGCAAAAGCAACCCTTCCCGGCCAAATAGAGCCAAAGCACTTCAGCACTTTTGTGAGCAGAACCCCCGCGTCCAACTCTGTTCCATAGCGTTCTTTAAGCGCGTCTAACAATCTACCCGGTCTAGCGGGTGCCGTTCCGAAATAGCCGGGTTGCTCGGTCAGCGCTTCTCCTAGCTGGTGCAACAACATCAGCCGACCCGAGAGTCCGACCAGCGGATTGTCTTTCCTGACCTGAAAAGCTTGAGCTAGCTCAAGTTCGCTGATTTGTTGAAGCCGTTCGGCGTCTACGCGATAAGGATCGGCTGAATCAGCGGAAAAGAAGCCTTGTTCAAAAGCGCGAAGGCTGGCGATCGCTAGCCCTTCGGATCGACCCAGCACGGTATCTGCAACAGCATCTCGATATTGCCACTCGCCGCCCGCGCCCGCATCTAGCAACACGCTCACGATGGCTAGATCTATGAGCGATCGCGCCCTTCCTAGCCTATCCAACGGCTGTAACTTCTGATGCAAAACAGCTAGCCGATGCACACCGCCCGCATCGAAGTGCCGCCAGCGGCTGTGAAAAGGCACCTCAAAATCGGGATAGGACTGCTGCGTGGTTTCGACCACATAGCTAGCGACCGGCTCAAGCTGAGAGAGATCGCAGGTAAAATGCTCAAGCGCGTTGTCCTGGCACTGCTCAAATATTTTTTGAGTGCGATCGCGAATCGCCTGAGACGTTTGTAAATAAGCAACAACATCCCGTTCTGTTGCCATCCCTACGCCTCCTCATACTGACGGCCAATCGTCTGGGTCAGCACCGCTGCATCCGGCACTTCGCCTTCGGTATAGTAGCCCGCCGCCTTTTTCGCATTCATTTCGACCTGAGCATCCGCCGGAATTAAGTCTTCAGGAATGGTGATGCGATCGCCTACTTCAATCCCCGACTGCACAATTGCGTCGTACTTGAGATTGCTCATAGATACAAAGCGATCGATTCTGGCAATGCCCAGCCAGTGCATCACATCTGGCATTAGCTCCTGAAAGCGCATGTCTTGCACACCTGCTACGCACTCAGTACGGGTAAAATAGGTGTCAGCGCGATCGCCCCCTTCCTGTCGCTTGCGAGCGTTATACACCAAAAACTTAGTGACTTCTCCCAAAGCCCGCCCCTCCTTACGCGCATAGATAATCACGCCCGCACCGCCCGCCTGCGCCGTCTCTAGCGCCACCTCAATACCATGCACCAAATACGGACGACAGGTACAAATGTCTGAGCCAAATACATCCGAGCCATTGCACTCATCATGCATTCTTACCGCGACGGGGCGAGTGGGATCTGCGATCGCCTCTACATTGCCCAAAATGTAAACGGTATAGCCTCCAATCGGCGGCAAAAACACCTGCAAGTCAGGCCGCGTTACCAGCTCTGGAAACATGCCGCCCGTCTGTTCAAACAACGTCCGGCGCAGGTCACTTTCCGCCACATTGAAGCGCTTGGCAATGCCTGGCAAATACCAAACCGGCTCAATCGCTACCTTGGTGGCCACCAACTCTCCTTTCGCATTCAATATCTTGCCATCCACCTTTACCCCGCCTCGGGCAACGGCTTCTGCCATCTCTGGAATGTTGATATGCGCCTTAGTAATCGCAATCGAAGGTCGAATGTCGTAGCCTTTCGCGCTCAACTCTGCAAATAGAGGCTTGGCAAACAGCCCGCTGTCCAACGTTCCAAAAGGATCGATAGAGACAATTTTGTCAGGGTCAGCCCATTTGGGATGCGGCCCTATAGAAACCGTCGGAGACGTATCGGTCAAATCTGCGCGGTGATCTCGCTCTAGCGTGCCGCTAGCTACAGCTAGTGCCCTATATACCGCGTAAGCACCCGAGTGTGTGCCGATGGCGTTGCGATGTGCTGTGTTGCCTAATGTTGCAATAATCGGGCCGCGCTCGTTGGGATCTGCTTTGCCCCAGCGAATCGGTAAAGGCTGCTGCCTAGACTGTCTAGGATGAGAGGTGAGGACGATGTGTTTATGTCTAGGCTTTTGCTGGGGCTGGTGTTCGTTTTGAGGGTTTAGCTGTTGTTCGAATGGCGCTGAAGTCATGAGGTAGAACCCTTTTGTCAACGAACCCTCAAATTAGTTCATTGACTCACTAGCGAACTGTATAGAAAAGTACGAATGGGTAGGGTTCTTCTCCTTTGTATCTAATATTGGGTTGCAATATTGGGTTGTGAATCTATTGGATATGGCCAACCGGAAAAATCTGTGATTGTGAATCGCCTCAGTTCGCCGAGTCCGCGTGCGGTTACCAGCAGCAGGGCAAGCTGCAACAGTAAAAGCAGCCGTTCATGGTGTCCTATTGTTGCAGTCGCGTACTGAAGCCTTTCGCGTTTATGGCTGATGCTCCTGGTTGGAGAGTTGAAGGGGAGGCACTTCGTTGATCTGCGAATTAACTTCGTTCTCGGAAATAAAGGATATGCTCGTTGCTAAAGCCACTGCGGTGCCCAGTGACATCACAACAATCAGCGGCCAGGGACTATTAAAAAACCGGTTCATAGTAGGGTTCTCCTGAATGTTTTCTTTGCAATGAGGACTTTTTACGGTGAGGACTTTGTTTAAACCATGGCGCTGGGTCTGCGCTGCCACTTGCGCTGTCGTCAGTCCTGTTTTCCCGTTGTTTGTAGCTGTTTTAGAACTTGCTTATAGGGCAACGCATGACAGTCAGACGCATGACAGTCAGACGCATGACAGTCAGCAGAGGGCGGCAATGAGAGTGGTTGTAAACGCGGAGTTTCTAACATTCAGTTTTCTCGCCAGCGGATAAGGAGTTCACAGCAAAAAGCATTGCCAAACAGCCACTATCACTGTTTAACAGTTTCTATTTTGGCGAATCACGCCTCTTCGAGAATCTACCGAGTAATATATTTAAGGACTGATGCTTTTATAAACGATAGCTATACAGCTAGATATAGGCCGGTAGCAGCAACCGCCTACAGAACTGCTACAGACGGAAGAATGAGCCTATATCAAAGCATGTAGAGAAGCGTATAGAGAAGCGTTTATAAAATAAATACGGCTTAAAATAATCATCAGCCGCCGTTAGGCTGCTATCAAGTGTTTGAAGATGCCCATGCGCCGATTCGGTTCCGTGAAACATAGCCCCACTGATGGCTCAACTCAGCGCTGGGAAGTCTGTTTGAATTGGCGACAATCGCCATATGTTCACATCTTGGCAGTTTTTGTCGTCATCATTCTGCTGGAGTACTTTTCTTCAACAGCCTTAGTTTTTAGCTATCTCTATACGGGGGCCATTATTCTGGCTCACCGCCAGCTTGGCCGCAAACAGGCGATGGCCGTGACATTTTGTACGGTGGCGTTAACTTTGGTTAATCTGGTGTTTCCCCATCAGGAAATACACACCCTTTCCACCGTGGCCAATCGGATGATTGCCGTTGTGGCCCTGCTGGTCACAGGCTACTTGATTGATCGCAGCCATGTGTACGAAGCTAAAATCACTCGTCAGCAAGTCTATATTGAAACCCAAGCACAGCTCGCTAGCCTGCGCGAGGACTTTGTTTCTACGCTGACCCACGATCTTAAAACGCCTTTACTTGGTGCTATCGAAACCGTTAAGTCTTTTGATAAGGAACAGTTTGGCCCGGTGAGCCTAGCGCAGCACAAGGTGTTGGCGATGATGGGGCGATCGCACCGTTCTACTCTTCAGCTAGTCGAAACCATGCTAGATGTGTACCGCAACGATGCCGAAGGCTTAGGGCTAAAAGTTAAGCGGGTAGAGCTGTATTCGCTCGCAGTCGATACGCTTGCGGTCTTGACCCCGCTAGCGAGCGCTCGTCAAATTGAGATTGTGCTGATGCCCGGTTATTCGAACGCGAATGGCCCAGAATTTTGGGTCGATGGCGATGAACGCCAGCTCCGACGGGTTTTGGACAACTTGCTAATCAACGCCATCAACCATGCCCCTCGCCAAACCCAAGTCGTTCTACAGCTCAAAACGATTGAACATCAGCACCAGCTACAAATCCAAGACAGCGGCCCCGGCATTAACCCGCAAGAAGCTGTTCACCTGTTTGAGCGGTTTTACCAAGGATATAGCAACCGCCAAGCTCAAGGCTCAGGCTTAGGACTCTACCTAAGTCGGCAGATTATTGAGGCGCACAGCGGTAGAATTTGGGCAGAGAACCGTCATCCTCAAGGCGCGATCTTCTATTGCCGTTTACCCGCTGCGATCGCAAATGACGACTCAACATCCTTTACGAATACTGCTCGTTGAAGATGATGAACTCTTCCGGCTAGGACTCTCTACTCGGTTGCAAAGAGAACCTTCGCTCGAATTAGTGGCTGAGGCGCACGACGGAGAGAGCGCCGTAGAACTTACCTGCCAGCAGCAATTCGATATTGTGCTGCTAGATATTGGGCTACCTGGGATTGGCGGCGTAGAAGCTTGCAGACAAATCAAGCAGCAGCATCCCGATTTACCGGTGCTGGTCTTAACTTCTCGCTCTCAGCAGCCCCTGATTGAACAACTCATCACGGCGGGAGCCAGTGGCTTCTGCCTTAAAGGCATCGAATCTGAAACGCTCATTTTAGCGCTGCGCTCGGTAGCTGCTGGGGCATCTTGGTGGGATGCAGGCAGTACAAAAGAGATTCGCACTACCTTTGAAAAAAACTTTGAGAAAAAGGCGACACCTCACCCGAAAACGACAACAATCACAAATTTAACGCAGCGAGAAAAAGAGATTTTAGCCCTGCTGGCGCTAGGTAAAAGCAATCCAGAAATTTCTCAAAAGCTGCATATTACGACGGGCACCGTGCGGGTTCATGTTCACGCTATTTTACAAAAACTGGAAGTGCGCGATCGCACGCAGGCCGCCATTCTTGCCTTGCAACAAGGGCGAGGTCAGCTCTAAATAGCCAAACTCAGCTCCAAACTCAGCTAATGTTATTAAACGTGATGATGAGCCGTGGTGCGCTCTAGCAGCTGCTTCAAAATTAGAGTGACTACCGCCAGACAGGCCAACAGTACAGAAGCGGCGTAGGCAGATTGAGTATCGTATTGTACGTAGGTTTCTTCGACGTAGAGGGGCAGCGTTTGAGTCTTGCCGATGATATTGCCAGAGACAACCGCCACGGCTCCAAACTCACCCATCGCGCGAGCATTGCAAAGAATCAGGCCGTAGAGCAAGCTCCATCGAATAGAGGGCAGCGTCACTCGCCAGAACGTTTGCCAATGAGACGCGCCTAACGTATGGGCCGCTTCTTCTTGGTCAGTGCCGTGTTCTTCTAATGCGGGGAGAACTTCGCGGGCAATAAAGGGCATGGTGACAAAAATGGTGGCCATTACCATGCCGGGCAGCGCAAAGATCACTTTTAGATTGTGCGCTTCGAGCAATGGCCCAAACCAGCCTCGGTTGCCGTAGAGCAGTACCAACATCAGACCCGCGACTACAGGCGAGATCGAAAAAGGCAGATCGATAATGCTCACTAAGAGCGTACGACCCGGAAAGTTTTTGTGAGCGATCGCCAGCGCCGCCGCTAGACCAAAAATAGTGTTGAGCGGTACTGCGATCGCCGCAGTAATCAGCGTTAACCTCACTGCATGCAAAAACGGACGGCTGGTAAACGCCGACAGGAATACAGGAACGCCACCGCTAAAAGCCTGTACAAATACGTTGAGCGCCGGTAGCAAGACCACAATCATCACGTAGAAAATGGCAAATCCAATTAAGAGCCATTTGCGCCAAGGGCGGCCTGGATTGGAATGCGATCGCGGCCCAGACTGCGCCGCTTCATCAACTATTCGCTGATTTCCTACTGAGCCAGTCCCGTTTGAATGAGTCCCCGTTGAATTAGTCTCCGTTGAATTAGTCATAGCGGCGTCCTAGAGATTGCAACAGATTGATAACAATGAGAATAGACAGAGAAATTAGCAGCAGCACCGAACCAATCACCGTTGCCCCGGCATAGTCAAACTGTTCTAAACGCTGAAATACCAGCACCGGCGCAATTAAGTCTTTGAAGGGAATATTTCCGGCAATAATTACAACCGATCCATATTCTCCAACCGAGCGAGAGAATCCCATAGCTACGCCCGTTAATAAAGCTGGCGTCAGCGGTGGAAAAATCACCCGACAAAAAGTCGTCCACTCAGAAGCTCCCATTGACCAGGCGGCTTCTTCTATTTCTTTTTCCATCTCTTGTAAAACAGGCTGTATGGTCCGAACTACAAACGGCAGCGAAATATAAATCATTGCCACCAGTACCCCCAACCGGGTAAAGGAGACCTCAATGCCTAAAGGCTTCAGCAGACTACCAATCCAGCCCTCATCGCTGTAAATAGTCGAAAGGGTTAAGCCCGCAACGGCTGTTGGCAGCGCAAAGGGAAAATCGATGACAGCATCTAAAAACTTTTTGCCGGGAAACTCGTAGCGGACGAGCACCCAAGCGACTATCAGTCCGGCAAATCCATTGAGCGCTGATGCGACTAACGCGGTCAAAAACGTCACATTGTAGGTAGAGAGTGCGACTGGAGCGGTTGCAATCTTCCAGATTTCGAGCGGGCCTAAAGAGCTTGCCTTTAGCACTAGCGCGACTATGGGTAGAAATAAAAAGAACGATAGGTAAAGCCAGGTAATTCGCCAGGGCCAAGAGAGGTTGCTTAGCCGCTGCCAAATGGTTTGACTAGCTGTATAGGTAGGCGGAAGAATAGGCGGTGGCAGCGGAGAAAAGTTCGGCTGTCTGAGCGCTGAAGCAGGAATATCAGTCATGAAAATCTGTTGCGGTTTGGTTTTATTGATCTATCTATTCGCAGGCTATTCGCTGTACAAACATTGTTTTAAGTAGGTCGAATTACTTGTAAAACGCATTTCGACTGCGCTCAATGCTCAATCCGCCGTAGCTAGAAGGCTGAGCGTAGTCGAAGCCTGGCTTATGCGATGAGCTTTAACTACACTGAGCTACTGATAGCCAGTTTTATAGCCGTTTGTACAGCGATTGAACCTACAGAAGGCGAGTGCTGAAAACTGAAGAGTGTTGAAACTAAAAAAGGCTGAAACTAAAAAAGCTGAAATCAAACCCAATCAAGCCCTTTAGCGCTGACCGATTTTAGCTTCAATTTTGTCAAATTCAGCGCCATCATCAAAGAACTTGGTCTGCACACCGTCCCAACCGCCTAAATCAGAAACGGTAAAGAGCTTGCCGACGGGTGGATACTGCTTGGCAAATTCTTTTGATACGTCTGTGTCAACAGGCCGGAATCCGGAGCTGGCAAATTCTTTTTGAGCCTCTGGAGTAAACAAGTAGGCAACAAAAGCTTCAGCCACTTCGCGCGTGTTGTGTTTATCGACGTTGGCATCTACAACTGCAACAGGATTGTCAATAGAAATGTTCACATCTGGAACGATGTACGGCTGCACTTCACCCTTCTGGGCCGCTAGCAATACTTCGTTTTCATAGTTAATTAGCACGTCGCCTTGTTTGCGCTGGTAGAAAACGTCACTCGCCTCGCGTGCGTCTTTTGGCAGCACCGGTACGCCGCTGTACACCTTCGTTACATATTCTTGGGCGCTGGCTTCGCCACCGTTTTCAGCGGCTTGGCCCCACAGCGCTAGATAGTTCCAGCGGGCACCACCAGAGGTTTTGGGGTTGGCTGTAATCACCTGTACGTCATCTCGAGAGAGATCTTTCCAGCCTTTAATTCCTTTAGGATTACCCTCTCTCGTTACGAGCGCCGCAACTGATTTGGTGACGATAGAATCGTTAGGGGCTTCTTGTTCCCAACCGGGCTCAATCAGTCCGCCCTCTTCTAGCTTTTTGGTGTCTAGCGCAAGCGCAAGGGCGACTACGTCTGCTTCTAATCCATCTAGCACCGCTCTAGTTTGAGATCCAGATCCACCATAGCTTTGGTCAAAAACAACGGTCTGACCCGTTTTCGCTTTCCAGTCTGCTACAAACTTAGGAATGATTTTTTCGTAGGCGTCTTGCGTAACCGCGTACGAAACTAGCGTTAGCTCAACGGTTTTGGTGGCTGCTACAGGGGTGGCAGCGTTGGCCGCAGGATCGGTTGAAGTGCTAGTAGCGTCAGGATCGCTGCAGGCTGCGATCGCACCCGATAAAGCCAAGCCCACAAAGAACAGCGCTGAGCGGCGAGAAATAGATCGCGAAAGACCAGGCGATCGCGGCTTCAGATCGAGTTGGCTAGCTAGCGATTGGCGATCGCGGCGTAAGTTTTGCAAAAAATTCATGGGTTAACTCCTCTACGGCTAATTAAATACAACTAATTGAAAAGTGGGTGTGCAGAATTTTTGGGAGCAACGCTGATCGCACACGGCCCGGAGCTGTCGGCTCAAGCTCGTTGCTGATGCAAATCGTTGCTAAGTTGAATAGTACTCTAAAAACTCAAAATGAATTCAAAAACATTTCAAATTCATTTTTGTTTATTTCTGATGCAAGCTGAGATACACTGTCGAATAGCTAATGCTGAGCCAAGTTGCCAGCCCTCAGCGCCGACCTTACAGTTTTTGGAAAAGACATAATGGGCATCAAAGTTGACAATGTATCGAAGCGATTTGGCAGCTTTCAGGCACTTTCGCCCGTCGATTTGGAGGTAAAAAGCGGCTCCCTCACTGCTTTGCTAGGCCCTTCTGGATCGGGAAAATCGACCCTTTTAAGAGTTATCGCGGGCCTAGAGCAGCCCGATACCGGCAGCATTTATATTTCGGCTCGCGATGCAACCTATCAGAAAGTTCAAGACCGCAAAGTTGGGTTTGTATTTCAGCACTATGCGCTGTTCAAGCATCTGACCATTCGCAAAAACATTGCGTTTGCGATGGAAATTCAGAAGTGGTCAAAAGACCGAGTAAGCAACCGGGTAAACACACTGCTGGACCTAGTGCATCTCCAAGGCTTAGGCGATCGCTATCCTTCTCAGCTATCGGGCGGGCAGCGGCAAAGGGTCGCACTCGCCCGCGCTTTAGC
>Ga0115546_1001788_pt1 | contig 12987 bp, 9 predicted proteins | sample COGITO_mtgs_1004_FD_87186 | JGI IMG/M metagenome (GOLD analysis project Ga0115546, IMG submission 87186) | Pelagic marine microbial communities from North Sea - COGITO_mtgs_100413 | ecosystem: Environmental > Aquatic > Marine > Epipelagic | place: Germany:Helgoland, sampling site Kabeltonne...
AAGGTTAGTGACCTTGGCTTTCACTCTTGAGCCTTCAGTGTAGTTACGTGCAATCGCAACCCAAGGATCTTCGCCAAGCTGCTTAAGACCTAGAGAAACACGATTTCGCTCTTTATCAAATTTAAGCACCTTTACTTGAAGCTCATCACCGACGTTGACAATTTCGCTTGGATGCTTAATTCGCTTCCAAGCCATGTCTGTAATATGCAATAAGCCGTCTATGCCGCCAAGATCAACAAATGCGCCATAATCTGTAAGATTCTTAATGACACCAGTCACTTCCATGCCTTCTTGCAGGTTTGCAAGAAGCGCATCACGCTCAACTGAATTTTCTTGCTCAAGCACTGATCGTCGAGATACAACCACGTTGTTTCGTTTTGCGTCTAACTTGATGACTTTAAATTCTAGCTCTTTACCTTCAAGGTGAGCTGTATCACGAATAGGTCGTACGTCAACTAACGAACCAGGCAAGAACGCTCGAACGTTGTCAATATCAACAGTGAAACCACCTTTAACTTTACCGCTAATAATACCGGTAACAGTTTCATCTTTTTCAAAACTTTTCTCAAGAGAGCGCCACATTTGAGCACGCTTGGCTTTTTCGCGAGACAACTTGGTTTCGCCCCAACCGTCTTCTAAAGATTCAATAGCAACTTCAACATCATCATTGATTGCAACTTCTAATTGGCCATTTTCATCGAGAAATTGTACTCGGGGGATAACGCCTTCAGATTTTAAACCTGCATTGACTGTCACCCAGTCATCATCAATCGCAATAACTTGAGCAAAAACGATAGCACCTGGGGTCATATCTGTTTCTTGCAAACTTAATTCAAACAGCTCAGCAAAACTTTCGGACATAATAATTCACCATAAAATGGAAGTCAGTTTTATATTTAAACAGGCTTCCGACATATTCTAAACAGCCATTGCCAGACAACTGTTTCTTTCATTTTTCGTCATTTACTGCGCTAGAACTGGCACGAAAAGCCGTTGACATTTTTGAATCGAGCAAATCAACAGCATCAAAACGCAAGCAAACACCTAAACACTTTTACAAGTTGACAAAGGATAACAAATTATGGTCAATAAAAGGAGTTTTTTTTAACTAAACACCTTTTTTTAACTCATGACGCCGGTGCTGATCAGCGTTTGACGAATTATACTCAAAACTTGTTCTACATTTAAATTGGAAGTATCTATAGCGATTGCATCTGAAGCTGGCTTTAGGGGGGCAACCGCCCGTTGAGCATCTCGCCGGTCCCGAGACTGTATATCGCGCAAAATGGCGCTCAATTCTATATCAGGATTAGTAGGAAGAAGCTGCTTATAACGGCGACCTGCCCTCACTTTGGCATCAGCCGTGAGAAAAAACTTGGCTTGCGCTTGGGGAAACACCACTGTGCCCATATCCCGACCATCTGCTACAAGCCCTGGCGGCTGTGCAAAATCTCGCTGACGCTGCATAAGGGCATTTCGAACAGCCCCTATAACTGCAATTTCTGAAGCTCGCTTTGCAATGGTTTCATCTCGAATTTCGGCCGTTACGTCTCGCCCATCCAGCATGACAGCCAATGTTTGACGCCCGTCGTCCACAAATTCAATATCAAGGTTACGGCACAGATGCTCCATCGCTGAAATATCACTTGGTCGCACACCAGCCTTTATAGAGGCCAAGCCTGCTAAACGATAAATTGAACCACTATCGAGCAGGTGCAAATCGAGACTTGCAGATAAAGCTTTAGCAATTGTACCCTTACCAACACCACTAGGTCCATCTATAGTAATAATCAGAAAGTCTTTATTCAGCTCGTCATCCGGGGCTTTGTTTTTCATGCTATTCCTATGTGTTAGTCTAAGTAGTGTAGATTTATTTAAAATCGTCAATACTCTTTTTTAGCCGAGCATATGACAATGTTATGTAAATTTGAATACTACCATTTTAAGGGCAACTCATGACATCAGCAACTTTATCAAAAAATCAAAAGCAAGGTAAATGGCTATTGCGGTTAGGTATATTTATTTTGGCACTGCTTATGCTATTGCTTTTGCTATTTTTGATGACGCCACCTCTTACAAAATATGTCATAGTCAGAGCACTTGAACAGCAAGGAATGACTGACGTTCAGATTGAAGCCCTTAAGTGGAAACCTTGGATCCCAAGCGCCTCCATAGCAAACGTCAGTTGGACTACACCGGCTCAAGAGCCTGTTAAAATTACCAACGCCTCAATTGCAGCTCAATGGCAAGGCGTGCTTGATCGCCAGATTACGATCAATCATATAGATATCAGCGCCGTAGAACTGCCGGTGAGTGTATCATCAAAGATAAAAATTGCCGGCATCCCTATTGCAACCGGCGAGCCTCAACAAGAAAAAGCTGCACCACAAGAAAAACAGGGGCGACCTTGGGCAATCAGTTTAAACACTTTTACTCTTCAAGACTCTCAATTTCATGTCAAAGGCTTGCCAATCACAGACACCTTACTCTCAAAAAGTAACTACGACATCAATATTGATCAGCTAAAAATCGAGGATTTTTCAACTTTAACGCCCGATAAGAACACCATAATCAGCCTACAGGCCATGGTCGATGCGCTTGCATTTAGAGTTGACGGCAAGGCTGCAGTCCTTGCTGACGCCCAAACATTTGACGGCACTATAAAACTATTGCCTTCTGATCCTTTCACCTACGCCAATAAATGGCTTAATCAAGAACTGCTCCAAGGTATAAAAGGCCAGGGTGCGCTCGGTTTTACTGTAGATATTGATCATCAAATACGAAGCCAAGGCCGCCAAGTTAAATTCGATTTAGCATTAAACACGCCAACTTTAAAGACAACGCTTTCAAGAGGATTGTCCCAGCCTTTGGATATAGGTATACAAAAACTACAACTCAACAGCCAAATTGCTTTGCTGCTCGATCAACCAGAGTTCACTCTCTCAATGGACTCAAGCCTTTTAATTGACAAAGCTGTTGCCACAACAGCCCAAGGCGTAAGCTCTGAAATAAACAATATTGACATCAAAGTCAAATTAGCCGAAACCCAAGGTCACCTATCAGCACTTAACCAAATAGCTTTGGATGTAGATGGGCAGATTGCTCTAGGATTCACAAAACTTGAAAATAAAGAATTCGGCCAGGTAATTGCTTTTAATAATCTGCAAACTAAGTCAAAATTACGGGGTAAAACCATTGAAATTCCAAGCTTTGAATTGCAAGAATTGCATCTACTTGATGCAACTAAACCGTTGACTCAGCGCATTACACTCTCGGATTTACGTTTTGGTAGAGATGAACTGGGCGAGCGGGCCGTAACAATTGCAGACGTTTTAATAGAAGACTTAACCGCAGCTGTGGCAATTGAGCAAGACAGTCAAATTAAAGTAGTGCGACAACTTGAGCAGGTGGCTCAAACTTTACAAGGGTTAGTTACACACCCTTTAGATGAGTCAAAAATAGACACTACAGCCACGCCAGAACAAAAACCATCGCCGAAAAAAAGCAACACTAAATCTTTAGAGTGGCACATTGATAATTTTGCATTAAAAGGCAACAACCAAGTGTATTTCACAGATCAGCGGCCTGGTTACGATTTTGAACAAACAATAGATATTAAAAAGCTACAACTTGAGAACTTGAGCATGACATCTGCCACAAACATGACATTTATCGCTCAAGTTGGCGATGGTGAAATCAAAAGTAATGGCACTATTACACTGGCAGACATTCAAGCGAACACCCAACTTGAGGCCAGTATCCAAAATTTGGCTTTACCGCCACTATCACCATATATTGCCCCTGTTATTGGGTATACAGCAGAAACTGGCATGATCGATGCGTTGCTCACACTCGACACCAAAGCTGGCAAAGGGTCGGGTCAGCTCGAACTGGACATTCACTCCATGAATCTTAATGCAAAAGACGAGACACTGATTGCGGATCTGAGTATAGGCTTACCAATGCCGCTGGAAATGACTTTATCTTTACTGAAAAATAAGAATGACACTATCGAGCTGACCATTCCGATTGAATTTCAAAAAGAAGGCATCTCTTCTCAAATTGCACCAATCATTCGCCAGGCTGTGCTGCGAGCTACTAAAAATGCCTCACTGAGCTACTTAAAATACGCGCTGCAACCTTATGGCAGCATTTTAATGCTTGCTGAGCAATCTGGTAAAATGATGAATGAAATGCAATTAGTCAATATTGAGTTTGACAAAATGTCCGCAACATTGGGGCAAGAACAACAAGCACCAGCGGAAAAAATCGCGAACTTACTCGAAAATAAAGAAAGCATTAAAATAAAGCTTTGCCCTACCGCGACTAAGCAAGAGGCTCAAGATTGGCCAATTGAAAGTGATTTAGATACAGCAGCAGCTTTACATACTTTAGCGTTAGAGCGAGCTCAATCTGTTAAACAGTACATGAAGGAAAAAGGCGTGAACACAAAGAGACTCTTTGTGTGCGCACCAAAAATTGAAGACTCTGGCGCAGGCCAGGTAAAAGTGTCACTCTAAACAACACTTGCTATACTTTAAAACTGTGTAATGATTTAAACTCTTTTTAGCGGAGATGAGTTCCGTTAGGTGAATACAAATGGAAATTGTGTCTGGCCTTCCTCTAAAGTATCTGAGACTTGAATCTAATTCAAGCCCACTTAATATGTCGCAAGTCATTGTTTTTAATCGAAAAAATAATGGCGAAGCCTGTGTGGCGCCCTCATTGAATCTTATTAAAGAGTTAGCGTTTGCCCAATTAAGGCAAATTAAAGCCTTACGGCAAAGACTTGTGGAGTCGCCATTTCAATTTGCCAACCCTGTGTGGATAGACGATCCTCATATGGATATTCATTATCATATTAGCCAATCTACCATTGACTTAAACGCCTCTGCGCCAGAGGCTTGCACTCAAATGCTTAAAATTGCAGCTAGTTTGACCGCGACGCAATTTGATCGCGGCAGTCCGCTTTGGCACTTGAAGCTATTGACATTTAATGACCATCAAGAATTTACACTTATCTGCGTTGCCCATCGAGCCTTACTTTGCCGATTGCAAAAAAGCTTGTATGATGCGTTATTCCCCGCGAACATTCAATCCTCACCATTAAAAGACATAGAGTCCATACCGATTAATTGCCACAAAACTAATCAGCAGGCGCAAGCTGGCTGGCTGCCTGAGTCTATACCGAGTCGAAATGAATTACTCAAGCTTGCTAAAACTGATTGGCTAAGCCTACCTAAGCAAGCACGAGTCTTTAGCTCTATGGTTGTTAGTCGTTGGGCTAAACATAAACTTGCAAAAGCTATAGTCCATAAAAGCGATTTGCCGCCCCATTGGATTTCAGCGCCTCATTCTATTTTTAACCAACCTACAGGTAAAAATCGAGATCTTGCATATGTAGCATTGCCAACTCAAACCTCTCGTCAACTTTTAAGAGCTTATAAAGGTTTCGAAATACGAGATCTCGTGTTAGTGCTACTTTCAAGAACTCTAAAGCAATTTCTCACAGATATTGACCACCACACCAAAGACGAATTGGTGGCTTTAGTGCAGTGCAACTCGTTATCCTCCGAACCATGTCAATGGAATGAAAAAAGTCTGGATGAGTATCAATTGTTAAGACTGCCAACTAACGCTGTTAATCCAGAGGAGCAGTTGGTGTCTATTCTTGATCGCCGCAACACAGCGCGCGAGTACAGCATGTTATTTGAGAAACAAACAGATTTAGGATTAATGCCAAGCTCTGTACTTTCATGGTTAATTCATAATTACAATAAGTACGGTATTCATCACTTCCATAAACCAATTTGTAATTTGGTGATTAGCGAACAGCCACCAAGCCAAGGTGCACTTGAATTTAACCAATACAAACGTGTTACAACTGCTCATTTTGCATCATTATTGCCAAACATTGGGCTGCACGTGAGTTACTGGCTCCAAAATGACAGTGCCTGTATTGCCTTTACCAGCGGCTCAAATGAATTTGCAGCAGCAGATCTAGCCCAAACTTTTCAAAAAAGTATTGATCAATTGCAGCAAACTAAACGCCATGGCACCAACACCCGCTCTCAACGCTAAAAATTAAAGTTTTTGGCATCAAAATCCTGCAAGGATGCTAACTTTAAATCGCAAAAGTCAAAACGACTAGACTGCAAATTGTGAGACTCTGGCACGGCAATAACTGTCATACCTGCAGCTTTACCCGCAATACAGCCTGTTAACGAATCTTCAAAGACCAAGCAATACTGAGGCTGCACCCCCAATTGCTGGGCAGTTTTTAAATAGGACTCTGGATGAGGTTTGCCATATTGACAGTCTGAACCAGAAATAAGAATAGTAAAAAAATCCGAAATTTCTAACCTCTTGACCACAGTTTCGATCAGCCGTAGGTCGGAAGAGCTGCACACGGCAAGAGGCACGCCTAAAGCTGCTAATTGAGTTAAACATGCAGTTACACCAAGTTTTTCAACCGCAGAGCTTTGCAATTGTTGCTGTAGCTCAGCTACGATTTCACTTGCAACTGCGTCTATATCCACATCCGGCCAGGGATAACGTGCATACCAGTAACGCACAACTTCTTTAATGCGAAGCCCAACAGTGTTTAAACACATCGTCGACGTTAAAGCCACACCTAGTCGCCCGAAAACCTCTATTTCCGCAGCCTGCCAATAAGGTTCCGAATCAACTAACAAACCATCCATATCGAAGATAACAGCACTGATCATAGTTCTTAAGCCATATTGCAGAAATACTTAGTCGAAGATTTGGTCTATTGTCATGGTTAGCTCTTGCGTGGCTTCATCATGAATCAATCTCACCTGTAATAAGTCCACTTCTCTAAAGTCTCTAATGTGAGTGCCGCCACAAAACATACTAAAAGTTTCTTTACCTAAGGTGCAATGCCAGCTACGAGAATCATCAAGGGCCTGACCGGCTGCTGACACTTGGATTTGGGGCCGAGACTTAAGCCACTCATGCAGCAATTGCTGCACTTTATGTTGAATTTGGGGCAACTGATGCAGCACATCTTGCACATTAAAACCTAATTTCCGGCATGATTTACCTAGACGATACACGTCAATGGCGCCAAACTCGATTACCCTGGAAGACACTTGGGTCAATGCAATAAAATCCGCATAACCCCGAGAATCTAATGTTACTTCCTTACGCCAATAGTCAGCCATAACCTGGTTAAGGGCAAAAGATGCCAAATGCCCTAAGGAATGACCTGTAGAAATAGCCATTCGATAAGTAACATCAATTTGACAAATAACAGCCGGATTTTGAGGCTTAAGCACACCCAATAAAGAGAAAAATACTCGATCAACCTTAAGTGCCACTAATAATTTAGCATTATCTGGCATGTCTTTTTTGGTGTAAATGATTTGAGTATCGAAAAGATCACTAGCTCTTGGCGTTCGCAGCATCTTAACCACGTCTAACACAGGAATAGTAAAAGTCTTGCCTTTTGAACGAAGCCTTATCGAGCCTTTGTCGGCCGGTTGATCTGGCCAGCGAAAATCTCGCGGGTGAAAACACGAATCTTGTAAAACCACGTAGCAATAGTCATCAGTGCGCACTACGTCAAAGAGTGCTGTTTGATTATGAACTACACCCTGATAAAAACTTACTACTGGCCAGATTGAAGTCATATTATCCTTTCTTTGAATCCCTATTCTACTGTCACGGATTTTGCCAAGTTTCTCGGCTGGTCCACATCAGTACCTTTAATCAATGCGACATGATAAGACAACAACTGTAGAGGCACGGAATACACAATAGGCGATAAAGTCTTTACCTTTGAAGACAAGGCAATAACGTGTGCAGACTCTGTATCGACGTTAACATGCTCATCGGCAAACACAAATAGCTCACCGCCACGAGCTCGAACTTCTTGTAAATTTGACTTGAGTTTGTCCACAAGCTCATCATTTGGGGCCACAGCCACAACAGGCATATCATGATCCACCAGTGCTAAGGGGCCATGTTTTAGTTCACCTGCTGCATAAGCCTCTGCGTGAATGTAGGAAATTTCTTTGAGCTTTAACGCGCCCTCCATAGCAACAGGGTAATGCACGCCGCGCCCTAAAAATAAACTATGATGCTTATCGCCAAACCGAGCCGCTAATGCTTCGATCTCCTTGTCTAATTGCAAGGTAGCCTTTAAAATTTGCGGTAAAGCACGCAGCTCGGTCACATAGCCTCGCTCTTGCTCAGCTGTCAACTTAAAACGACGACCCAAGGCAATAACAAGTAGGAAAAGTGCGGTCAACTGGGTGGTAAACGCCTTCGTGGAGGCGACCCCTACTTCTGGCCCAGCATGAGTTAATAATTTTAAATCAGATTCACGAACCAATGAACTGGTGGGAACATTGCAAACACAAAGGCTAGCAATAAATTGGCTTTTTCCATTGCGCAAAGCAGCCAGCGTGTCAGCGGTTTCACCGCTTTGAGAAATGGTAATGAGGAGAGTATCAGGGTGCACAATAGTGGTTCGGTATCGAAACTCGCTGGCGATTTCCACTTGGCACGGAATCCCAGCAATACCCTCAAACCAGTATTTAGCAACCGCCCCAGCATGAAAACTAGTGCCACAAGCGATAATTTGAATATTTTTAACCTTGTCGAAAATTACGTTTGCGCCTGGACCAAAGGCATTTTCTAGGACTCGCTCATGATCAATTCTACCTTCAAGAGTTTGTTGCACCGCATGAGGCTGCTCGTAAATTTCTTTTAACATGAAATGCCGATACGGGCCTTTTTCTGCCGCGTCTTGCTGACCTTCTAATTCGCTAACTTGCCGTTCAACGACGACGCCTTGCTTATCAAAGATAGTTAAACCTTTCGCCTGAATACAAGCCATGTCACCATCTTCTAAATGAATAAAACGGTTGGTCACAGGTAATAATGCCAGCTGATCTGACGCGATGAAATGTTCACCAATGCCCACACCAACAACTAATGGGCTACCTTTACGGCCAGCTATAAGATACTCTGGAAAATCAGCATGAATCACCGCAATAGCGTAGGCACCTTCGAGTTTTCCCATGGCGTTTACTACGGCTTTACTTAGCCGCTCGCTCTGCTCAGCACTTTCTGGTAAAGCCGCCAATTCTTGATGAATCAAATGCACAACCACTTCTGAGTCAGTTTCAGAGGTAAAGATATAGCCATTTTTTTTCAGCTGAGCTTTCAAAATTGAATAGTTTTCGATAATACCGTTATGCACGATAGCAAGCTTTTCGTTGGACATGTGTGGATGAGCATTCCCCTCACTTGGAATACCATGAGTTGCCCAGCGGGTATGGGAAATTCCGAGATTACCTTCTCGAGGCGCCAAGCCCTCTGCATTCACTAGCTCACTAACCTTGCCTAGACATCGTAAGCGTTCAAGGTGACCCTTGTCATTTCGAACAACTAAACCAGCCGAATCATAGCCTCGATACTCGAGCCGTCGTAGGCCTTCAAGTAAAATAGGCGTAACGTTACGATCCGCAATAGCGCCAACAATTCCACACATAACATACCCTTAGCTAATTATTTTCAGCTGTCATTTAATAGATTTACTACTCATTTAATTTGGTCTTTATTTAATTTGGTCTTTTTTGGGACGTTTCCAACCCTTGATAATACTTGGTTTTACTCGCCCAACTGCCAAACAATCTGCTGGCACATTAGTCGTTACCACCGAACCGGCACCAACGGTAGCACCATCGCCGATTGCAAGCGGCGCCACTAAACTGCAATTAGACCCTACGAAGACTTCATCGCCAATTGTGGTTTGATGCTTAGACACTCCGTCATAATTACAAAGTATAGTACCAGCGCCGATATTTGAGCCCCGACCAATCTCGCAATCACCAACATATGCTAAATGATTCACTTTAGCGCCTACGTGCAAAATAGATTTTTTTAACTCGACAAAATTTCCAATCTTGGCTTTTGACTCTAGAACAGCATCACACCGCAAACGGGCAAATGGCCCTACAGTGCAATTGTCACCGATAATAGCACCTTCAATATCACAAAAACTAAGAATAGCGACATTATTGCCAATTTTTGTATTGACCAAGCGAACATTTTGACCGATGGAAACAGTATCACCGAGTTCATTTTGTCCTTCAAAAATTGCGTTAATATCAATTTTGCAGTCTTGGCCAAACTTTAAGGTACCCCGTACATCAAGCCGCTGCGAATCGACAACGCCTAAGCCTTGCTTCATCAACTCATGCACTTGATTTTTTTGAAAAGTACGCTCGAGTTGCTCTAATTGAACGCGATCGTTAACGCCTTGGACCTCCCAATCATGGCTTGCCTGAACCGCCACTATTTTGTAATGCCGCTGAGTCGCCAAGCCAACTAAGTCTGGTAAATAATATTCGCCTTGAGTATTATTATTTTGAATAAGCGGCACTAATTCTTGCAAAGTGCCATATTCCAATACCATTACATTTGTGTTCACCTCATTGATGAGGCGCTGCTGGTCGTTGCTGTCTTTTTCTTCAACAACACCTACTACTTGCTGTTGTTGGTTTCGAAGAATTCGGCCATAGCCAAAGGGATTACTTAAAATAACGGTTAACAAAGCAAAAGCGCTGGTTTGAGTGCATAGCTCTTGCAACACGCTAGTCGGTGTCAAAGGCACGTCTCCGGACACAATCAACACGCGATCAGTTGCACCGACACCAGCGTCATTTAAAGCTTGCATGGCAATACGAACCGCATGGCCCGTGCCCAGCTGCTCTTTTTGTTCGACCCAGATTAAATCTCGCTGATCGTTCGCAGCCCATTGCTTAAGTTGATCCGCACCATGACCACAAATAACAAATACACCGCTAGGCTTCAAAACGTCTACATTGTCTAAAACATGGCCAATCATTGGCTTGCCGGCTAAAGTGTGAAGCACTTTAGGAATACTTGATTTCATTCGTGTGCCTTTGCCAGCGGCTAGCACAATAACATAAAGTTGTGGATTTTGTTGGTGAGCCATTTAAATCTCCTATACTGCTCTAAAGAATAAGTTTTCGGTAGAGCTAAACTTTTCAATTAGAGTTCTATACTTAACTTAGTCCAAACTTTAAAAATAAAAAGCTATCGAATGGGGAATTGCAATAATACGAGAAGAAACATCCATTTACAAAACATTATGACGTTATTAGCTAAGCGAATAAAGCTTAACCTAATTTTGCAACCACATGCGAGAATCACTTTAATTATTTGCTCAGAAATAAAAATTTATTAAATATAGAGGCTTTGACGAATGCACAGGAGCAAATATCTCAGCGCGAAAGACATTGATCCGCTAAATTTAGACAAATTGCCGGTATTTCAAGAGCTGCATATTGATGATCTTGAGAACTTGCTTGCCGTTTGTCAATTACAAGCTTACGTCGCTGGTGAGAACATCATAAGAACAGGCACATATGATTCCTGGCTTTATATTTTGTTGAAAGGAAAAGCCTCAGTGATCGTAGACCAAACCGAAGTGACGGTTTTACACGAGAGAGGAAGTCTGTTTGGTGAGGCAGCGCTTATTGAAAATTCCTCACGAAAGGCCGACATTATAGCTCAGACCGATTGCGAATGCCTTAGGATTGATTCAGTTTTAATGAAAGAAATACTCTGCACCACAAATATGATGTTTTATGCTCACTTTTACAAGCACATAACTGAAATGCTCTCAATTAGGCTGGCTGCGACTAGCGAAGAATTAACCTTGGTGAAAAAGGCTTTTGATCATTTTATTGAACAGGACCATTAATTAAGAAGGTCGGCCCATTTTTTTACGCATTGCTTGTATGGTTTTCAGTTGCGCCGCCGCTTCTGCAAGCATTGCAGAAGCATTAGAAAACTGCATTTCTGATCTTTGATCTAACAGCGCTTCCTCTGCTCTTTTACGAGCCTCTAAAGCCGCTACCTCGTCCAAATCAACTGCGCGCATAGCGGTGTCAGCCAGTATAGTCACTCGTTGTTGCTGCACTTCCATAATACCACCAGACACGTAAAACACACCCTCTTCACCACCTTCAAATAGGCGAACCGGGCCAGCTTTTAAATGCGTCAATAAGGGCGCATGATTTGGCGCAATACCAAGCTCACCCATAACACCAGGCGCCACAATTAGCTCAACCTCACCGCTAAAAATTTCGCCTTCAGCACTTACAACTTCACAAACAATTGTTTTGGCCATTTTTTTCTCTCTACTAATACCTTAATGTGAGAAAAGCGCTCAATTAAGCCTGAGCTGCCATTTTCTTCGCTTTTTCCTTCGCTTCTTCGATATTGCCAACCATGTAAAAAGCTTGCTCAGGCAAAGCGTCTTGCTCACCACTTAAAATACTTTTAAAGCCGATAATAGTGTCTTTCAAAGAAACATACTTACCTGTAGCGCCGGTAAATGTTTCGGCAACAAAAAATGGCTGGCTTAAAAAACGCTCAATTTTTCGGGCTCGAGACACGGCTTGCTTATCTTCCTCTGATAGCTCATCCATACCGAGAATTGCAATAATATCTTTTAGCTCTCGATAACGCTGTAAAACAGATTGAACGCCACGTGCTGTATCATAGTGATCTTGACCAACCACATGTGGATCGAGCTGACGTGATGTAGAATCAAGTGGATCAACCGCTGGATAAATACCGAGCTCTGCTACTTGACGAGACAAAACCACTGTGGAGTCCAAGTGAGCAAATGTCGTTGCCGGCGAAGGATCGGTTAAATCATCAGCAGGCACATACACCGCTTGAATAGACGTAATTGAACCAGTTTTAGTTGAAGTAATCCGTTCTTGCAGTACACCCATTTCCTCAGCAAGCGTCGGCTGATACCCTACAGCAGAAGGCATTCGACCGAGCAATGCTGATACTTCTGTGCCTGCCAAGGTATAACGATAAATATTATCGACAAACAACAGCACGTCTCGGCCTTCATCTCGAAATTTTTCGGCCATGGTTAAACCAGTCAAAGCTACTCGAAGTCGGTTA
>Ga0115546_1001790_pt1 | contig 12976 bp, 7 predicted proteins | sample COGITO_mtgs_1004_FD_87186 | JGI IMG/M metagenome (GOLD analysis project Ga0115546, IMG submission 87186) | Pelagic marine microbial communities from North Sea - COGITO_mtgs_100413 | ecosystem: Environmental > Aquatic > Marine > Epipelagic | place: Germany:Helgoland, sampling site Kabeltonne...
CTGGCCAGTAAAAATGGCGAGTGGAAAGTTCCAGGGTGATATACAGACAATAACGCCACGAGCTTCTGTTTCTTTCTCGCAGTGTTTTGCTTCTTTTGCGTAATAGCGAAGGAAATCTACAGCTTCTCGAACCTCACCCACCTGATCACGAATAGATTTGCCTGCTTCACGACGAAGCAACATAAAGAACTCTTCCGAGTGTTGTTCCATTAGATCAGCTGTTTTCAATAATGCGTTAGCACGTTCTTGCACAGGCGTTTTTGCCCATCGCTGCTGCGCTTCAACGGCGATACTAATAGCGTCTTGAGTTTGTTCTACAGTGGCTTCTGTAATGCTGCCTACTTTTTCATCAGGATAAGTAGGATTGATCACAACTTTAGGCTCATTGGTGCCCTGGGCTGGAGTTAAGGGCAAGCCGTGCCACTCATAAGGCGACGCAAACTTTTGAGTGGCCTTATTGTAATTTTCCAAAGTCACATAATCTTGAACATCCCAACCCTTGGAATTTATTCGCTGCTTACCAAAGAGTTCGCTCGGTCTCAAGATGCCGTCGTTAAATGCACTACTGTTGGCAGTGGCTTGATCAATTGGGTCCTTCGCGATTTCTTCAGGTGCAATATCCGGATCAACAATTTGATTGACGAAAGAAGAGTTAGCACCATTTTCTAATAGACGACGAACTAAATAGGCCAAAAGATCGCTATGTTGACCCACTGGTGCGTAAATACGGCAACGAGTGTCTGCTTCTTTTTCAAGTACAGCGTAAAGCGTATCACCCATGCCGTGTAAGCGCTGAAATTCAAAACTACGAACGTCGCTACCAGCCATGTGCATCACTGCTGCTACAGAATGCGCATTGTGAGTTGCAAATTGAGGATAGATACGATCACGCATGTCTAAAAGCTTGCGAGAACACGCAATATAACTGACGTCTGTATTGGTTTTGCGGGTAAACACTGGATAATCAGATAAACCTTCAACTTGGACTTTTTTGATTTCTGTGTCCCAATACGCGCCTTTCACCAAACGAACCATTATTTTTCGATCATAACGCTCAGCAAGCGCGTAAAGCCAATCGAGTGTGGACGCTGCGCGCTTACCATAGGCTTGCACCACTACACCAAAGCCATCCCAACCTTCCAGTTGATCGCTGGCAAGAATTTTTTCAATGATATCAAGTGAAATGTCTAAGCGCTCAGATTCTTCGGCGTCAATATTAAAGCCCATATTAGCGGCTTTTGCTGCCATGGCTAGCTGCAGAGTTCGTGCTGAAAGTGCTTCTACTGCTTCTTTATGATTGGCAACTTCATAACGAGGGTGCAAAGCGGACAATTTAACGGATATGCCCGGATTGTCTCGGATATCGCTTTTTGTACAATAGGGTGTTAATGACGCAATGGCTTGAGCGTAGGAACCATGGTATCGCTGAGCATCAACTTCTGTCATAGCAGCTTCGCCGAGCATATCAAACGAGTGAGTGTAGCCACGTTGAATCATTTTGTTGCCGCGCTCATAAGCCTCTTTGATTGTGCGACCTAATACGAATTGAGCGCCCATTTCTTTCATGGCTTGGCCTACAGCCACTCGAATAACGGGTTCGCCTAGGCGTCTTACAATATTGCGCAACGTACCGACTAGGCCTTGGTTCTCAGGCTCAAGCACTTGACCTGTAAACATGAGGCCCCAGGTGCTGGCATTGACTAAGAACGAATTAGAATTACCAAGGTGTTTGCTCCAATTGTGTGGTGCAATTTTGTCTTGAATAAGGTCATCAATGGTAGTGTTATCTGGCACCCGCAATAAAGCCTCAGCTAAACACATCAATGCAACACCTTCACGAGTAGATAAGCCATACTCAGCTAGAAAATTTTCCATCAAAGCAGGCTCAGATGAGCCGCGAACAGAGCGAACTAAATGAGCTGCTTTGGCTGATATGCTTGCTTTGTCTTGATCGCTTAGTGCAGCCGTTGCTACTAATTCTGATAGCAGCTCACTTTCGTCTGCGCGAAATTTTTGACGTATTTCTTTGCGAATTTCATGCATTTTGGTGGAGGGCGTTACGATTTCAGCCATTGAAATACCTCTGTCATTAACCGGATAGACCGTGGTTATACAAGCGTTGCCGCGCGTAGATATCTTGCTCATTCATGATCTGGGCAAACCTAAAAGGATTACCAGCCACGTATGTTGAAGTCTTAAAATGTGGAAGTGTTTGCACACACTAATATTAATATTCGCTGAATTGAATCATTAACGATAGCGGGTTCGCAAGTAGTTTCTAAGAATTTTACACTTTCTTTTTGTAAGCTTATGGAATTTGAGTACTTTTTCGACAGCCATTTTTAACATACTCTTTGACTTTATACTAGTCGCTGTTAATACCAATTCCAATACACCTAAAAAATAACAGGTTTATTTAAGTCTAGTTTATGTAGTGTCATTTTGCTTTGTTAGATGCATCAGGCTGAATTGTGTATCAGAATTTGAGTTGTGTTATTTTTGGCTGCAATATCAAGTGTAACCATCAAGTGCAACCATCAAGTGCAACCATCAAGTGCAACCATGCCGTGAGTTTGGAAAAACTGTCTGTATCAGCTCGCCGGTCAGGATTATCTTTTGGCCCAGTGGGTTTATAATCTACGTCTTTATAGACATAGCGATCTACGGTTCAATCTTGTAAACTGCTACTCGTTTTTATTCGTCTTAAAAACCCTCAAATCTTGCCAATAGCGCCTTCCCTGCTGTATAACTGAAGCTTTAACTTTTACCATGAGCGAGGATGTATGACTCAAGCAGATATGCCTGACGAACGTGGTCACTTTGGCCTCTACGGCGGCCGATATGTGGCTGAAACCTTGATCAAAGCGCTGGATGAGTTGTCGGCTGACTACGCTAAGGCAAAGCATGATCCAGACTTTACCCAAGCTTTACAACTTGAGCTTGCAGATTACGTGGGACGGCCATCTCCGTTATATTTTGCCAAACGTTGGAGCGAGCACTTTGGTGGACCACGGCTCTATCTAAAACGAGAAGATCTTAATCATACAGGCTCTCACAAGATCAATAATGTGCTTGGGCAAATTATGTTGGCTTTGCGATCAGGCAAAAAACGTATTATCGCTGAGACAGGTGCTGGTCAACATGGTGTGGCCACCGCCAGCGCTGCCGCTAAGTATGGTCTAGAATGCGTGGTTTACATGGGCTCTGAAGACGTTAAACGTCAAAGCCTTAATGTGTTTCGCATGAAACTGCTCGGTGCCAAGGTGGTACCGGTGGAATCGGGCAGTAAAACTCTCAAAGACGCTTTAAATGAAGCTCTACGGGACTGGGTGGCTAACGTTGATACTACTTTTTACGTTATTGGTACAGTGGCTGGGCCTCATCCATACCCTATGCTGACTCGTGATTTCCAGAAAATAATCGGTGAAGAAACTAGAGCCCAATGTCAGGCTAAATTTGGGAGCTTGCCTGATGCATTAGTGGCGTGCGTTGGTGGTGGATCCAATGCTATGGGGTTGTTTTATCCTTTCATAAAAGAGGATTCTGTGCGACTCATCGGCGTTGAGGCTGGTGGTGATGGCGTAGAAACTGGTCGTCATTCTGCGCCCTTAACCGCTGGTCGAGCCGGTATTTTACATGGCAACAAAACTTATATTATGGAAGATGATGACGGCCAAATTATTGAAACTCATAGTATTTCTGCGGGCTTAGATTATCCTGGCGTTGGCCCAGAGCATGCCTGGTTAAAGGACATCGGTCGAGCGGAATACGTGGCAATCAATGATGTTGAAGCCATGGACGCTCTACGAGATCTTAATAGACTTGAAGGTATTTTACCAGCGATCGAAACCGCCCATGCCTTGGCCTATGTGAAAAAACTGGCCACGAGCATGACCAAAGATCAAACAATTGTGGTGAATTTATCTGGGCGAGGGGATAAAGATATAAACACAATCGCTGCCTATGATAGCTTGTCGCTTGACGCTTAATCTGACGAAAAACTCTCATAGAGGTGAGCAAATATGAATCGAATTGATCAGGTAAATCGTCAGTTACAACAGGCCGGGCGCAAAGCACTTGTGCCCTATTTGCCGATGGGCTATCCAACACCAGATCAGAGCTTGGGCTTGCTTCATGCCTTAGTCGACGCTGGTGCGGACATGATTGAACTAGGCGTGCCTTTTTCTGATCCAATGGCCGATGGGCCAGTGATTCAGCGAGCCACGGAAATCGCCATAAAAAAAGGCATGACATTGCGAAAAGTGATTCAAACTGCTAAAGCTTTTCGCCAAACTAATAGCAATACACCACTAATAATGATGACTTACATTAATCCAATTGAAGCCATGGGTATTGACACTTTTGCTGAGTTAGCAGCTGATGCCGGTATTGATGCGGTGCTGCTTGTGGACGTACCACCAGACGAAATGCACGAGTACAAAAAACCGCTCGCGGACGCTAGCTTACAGGTTATTCATTTTATAGCACCGACGACAACATCAGCGAGAGTGACACATCTGACCGAACATGCTCAAGGTTTCGTGTATTATGTGGCTCTTAAAGGGGTTACTGGCGCTGCAAGCTTAGATACAGACTCGGTCAATACACATGTACGACATCTTAAAAGCAGTTTAAAGGTACCGGTTTTCGTTGGCTTTGGTATTCATGATGGCCCTACAGCAAAAGCGATTTCTGCCGAGGCAGATGGTGTGATTGTGGGCACGGCTTTGGTGAATCAGCTAACATCCAAGGCAGACCAACCGGATCAAGTGCTGCATGATTGCGTGAAGACTTTTATCGGATCTTTACGCTTGGCACTTGACAGCTGATCTTGTGCATCATGATTTGCGCATAACCAGGAGAACACAGACATGACAAGCTGGCTTGAAAAACTACTTCCAGGGGTTGCACAGCGAAGTAAAAAGAAGACTGATATTCCGGAAGGCGTCTGGCATAAATGTACATATTGTGGCGCTTTGCTTTACATGCCAGAATTAGAGCGGGCTTTACTCGTGTGTCCAAAATGCGATGGCCATTTGCGAATGACTGCCGAACAGCGTTTAAAAAGTTTTTTTGATGCTAACAGCCTTGAGCGAGTGGCTGAAGAAAAAGAACCAATTGATCGTTTGAAATTTAAAGATCTAAAAAAATACAAAGACCGGCTTTCAGCCGCACGTAAAGCCACTGGTGAAAAAGAAGCTATCGTGATTGCTCAAGGCCGAGTCTTTGACATTCCTATGGTTGCAGCTGCCTTTGAATTTCGTTTTATGGGTGGTTCTATGGGTGCGAGTGTGGGTGAGCGATTTATCGCTGGGGTGCAACGAGCTCTAGAATTAGAGGCGCCTTTTGTGTGTTTCGCCGCCAGTGGTGGTGCCCGTATGCAAGAGGGGCTTTTTTCTTTGATGCAAATGGCCAAAACCAGTGCTGCACTGACTTTACTGCGAAAAAAAGGCTTGCCCTTTATATCTGTGTTGACTGATCCGGTGTATGGTGGCGTCTCAGCAAGCTTTGCCATGCTTGGCGATGTGATTATTGCAGAACCAGGCGCTATGATTGGCTTTGCAGGGCCTCGAGTTATTGAGCAAACTGTTCGACAGAAACTGCCGGAGGGCTTTCAAAAAAGTGAGTTTTTGTTACAAAAAGGTGCGATAGACATGATTGTGCCAAGAGCCCAGTTGCGTGGTCGAATTTGTACTTTGATCCGTTTGTTTGGCGGTTCGGATTTATCCGTTGTACCAATTGAGCGACCTACTGAGGCAGATGTGCTCAATACAGAACTTATGACGCCACCGGTGATGACATCAAACCCTAATGCGCCTCATGTTGTAGATGCCACAGTTATATCGTCAACGGATGACGTTATTAGCGCATCAGACGTAGACATTAAGGCAAATTCCAGCGTTGAGGTGCAAGTAGACGAACATGAAACGGACGAAATTGTAGTCGTAAGCACTGGTGAAGTGATCCCTGCTACTGAGTTAGCATCTGATGTTGTTCAGTATGACGAATCTATTGGCGAGGACGATGAGTCACCTGAGGTTACGCTGCAAGCAAAAAAGGCGGATATCACACCTAATGCAGCTGGATGATTGGCTCGATTTCATTGAAAGCTTGCACTGCGACAACATTGCGCTTGGTTTAGAGCGCTCACGTCAGGTTTTAAGTCGATTGCAGGCCGAGGCTGTGATTAACTCAGTGCCCCTCATCGTGACGATTGCCGGGACCAATGGGAAGGGCACTACCCTAAAACTACTTGAAAATGCGGTTTCAATGGCTGGCCAAAAAGTTGCAGCTTATACCTCTCCCCATCTTTTTCGTTTTAATGAGCGAATTCGTCTCAACGGACAAGACGTTGCCGATCAAACATTGCTCAGCGCTTTTAGTCTGGTTGAACAGGCTCGACAAGACATTGCGTTGACCTATTATGAATTTACTACTTTGGCTGCTTTTGTGATTTTTTCTCAAGCGAAGGTGGACGTCTGGCTGCTTGAAGTTGGCCTGGGTGGCCGGCTAGATACAGTCAATTTATTTGATGCAGATATAGCTGTGATCACCAGTATTGCGCTCGATCATCAAGCATTTCTGGGCAATACCCGGGAAGCTATTGGCTTTGAAAAGGCTGGTATTGCTCGAGCTGGCTCGCCACTGTTTGTTGGTGGCAGCATTGATGAAGAAACACCATTGTCTATTGTGCAGCACGCTCAAGAGTTGAAGACTGTATTGTTTGATTGCGCGAGTCGGAGTATCACACTCGAATGTTGCAGTTTTAATGCCTCTGAGCCGTCACACCACACCTGGCAACTTAGTTTTAGCGTGGAGTCAGCAGAGCGCCAGCAGCTTGATCACTTACCTTATCCCGCTATACCTTTAGCAAATGCAGCGCTAGGTCTGCAAGTGTGGTTTGCGCTTGCGTCCCGCTTAAAGTGTTCGCCATTGATTGACTTTACAGTGCTGTTGCAACAAACCAAGGTGTTTGGTCGTTTTACTCAGGTAGGATGGTGGCCTGAAGTATGGCTTGACGCAGCTCATAATCCTGCAGCAGCGCAATATCTTGCGTTACAACTTCAAGGCTTGCCAAAGCAGGGGCAGGGTAAGACGGTGGCTTTGTTTGCTATTATGGCTGATAAAGATTTAATTGAGACCTTAAAACCAATGCTATGCTGCATCGATAAATGGCTGCTATTTCAGCTTACTATGCCAAGAGCTCTGCCTGTAAATAGTATTAAATCTGGTCTTGAAGCGCTTAATGTCAGTCCAGCAGCTATTCAATGTATTTCAAATGTAGAAGATTATAAAGATTTTATAAGTGAGCAGGATCGTTGTGTGGTGTTTGGCTCGTTTTATATGCTGCAAGCTTTTGTTGAGCAAACTACTAGGTGTAGGAAGTAACATGACATTTGATCAAAAAAGCTGGTGTTAATAGGATTTGGCAGTTTGTGCATGGATTCGCGCTTTATTTAACAACGACTGTGCTCTATCAAGATCCCCACGGGCTGTTGCTAGTTTACTTGCGGCCTGGTAGCCTTTTTCTAGCGCCATGTGGGCTTGTCGCATGAGGTAGCCACTGGCATTCATATTTGAAAGCTCAGCTAAATAAAATAAAGCAGTGTCTTGATCTGTGGCTGGCTCTATATTCAAATCGCTAGCTTGTAATTTAAGTGCTGCAAGGCTTTGTTGAGCAAGTCGTGGGCTTGATAAGGGCCGCTCGCGAGTGGATTGCTTCGACGCAATTGCAGTGCCAGTACTACTCGCAATGGCCTTGGTCATGGTTGAATCTGCCGTTGATTCAGCTTCGCCGTTTAAACGAGCAGCAAGCTCATCATTTTGCTGGTCAGCTGGTTCTGTCTGACTTTGAGCATCCCCCGACGTAGGTCGAGCCTTGGTTCTAGTGGTATTTATGTTGTTCACTGGCGGTGTTGTTGCTGTATCTCCATCCAAACCAAACAGTGGTGTGAAGAGAATATCCCCACCCTGGCCATCAGTTGCAAGTTTTTGATACAGCATGTAGCTAACAGCTGCTGCATTGCCAAGTAGAATAAGCGTAATAATCACCAACATTAGTTTTTTTAAGCCACCGCCAGATTTGACCTTGACCCGTTGAGTAGGCACTGGCGTTGGTGCTAATAAATCAGGCGTAATAATGCTTTTTCGAATAGGCTTATCGGGCGCTGCCTTTTTCTGACCCTGGATTGCATTACTAACGCTTTGTTGCTGTTCATACAAGCGGCTGGTGTCGTCAAGGTTTTTTTGTTGCGATGTTGGTAGTTTTGCCGATGTCTTGACACCTAAACTCTTTTTTCTTTTGGCAGATTGTGCTTCAACTTGCTGGTCAATAGCGCTAAATCGATGGGGCTGGGTTGCTTTAACTGAAGCACTGTCTATTTCTGGTGCGTGTTCCGGGGCGCGTGCTTGACTATCATCTACTGCAGGTGCAGAAAATTCAAATTCAAAATCTTCAATTGACATATTGTCATGGATAAGTTGTCGATCAACCACCGACGGCTGTTGTTGTTTTACAGCGTATTTTGGGCTTAGCTTATTGAGCCTAGGGCTAGTTGGTTGTGATGTGGGCTCATCAAGTGGCGGGTAATAATCGACTTTTTCAAGAGGCTCAAGTTGAAGCTCTGTATTTTTTAAAAATGGATTATGAGCATGTTGTTGTTGAGTTGGTAAGATTTGCTCGTCCAAAAAAGGTTGCCATAATTGTTGAGCAACTTCCCTTGGTAGGTAAAAAGAGCGAACCATTTCTACCAACAGCTCGTGATGTCGGTTTTGCTCCACAAGCCACGCGGGCTCTTTTAAGTGGCGACGCAATTCAAGCATATGATTGCTAAATGCCGTTGAAAACTCACTTATGGTCATTGATTGAGCTATAAGCGCGTTATAGGGATATGGGTATTCATTTATTTTAGTTTGTGTCACAAGTCATGCCTCAATGTAGTGTAGCCACTGGCGCGATCGTGAAACGCTGGTGACCCTAGACTAATAAAAAGTAGAAGAAGCGCTTTGTTGTTTAATTGTTGTGCTTCACTAATACTGCGCAGATAGAATGACGGGTAACTGCTTGCTTTTGCAGCATTTACCTTGTCTGGCATACCCGTCAATGTCCTGTATGAGTCCTAATACGTCGCTAAGATTCGACTCAAAATTTACGGCTGATGTAGTATATAACACACTTTGCCATCATACAATTTATGTATCCCTTGAGTATTGTGTCAGCTTTAGTAACAATAGAGCCTGAACACACAATGACGGTAAGGTAAACAGCGTAATGAATATTTTAGTTTTTGATATCGAAACAATCCCAGACTTACGTTTGATTCGTACGCTTTATGACTGGCAAGACTTATCAGATGAAGACACTTACACCGCGATTACTTCTAAATTTTTAGTTGACAAGGGTACCAGTTTTTTACCATTACATCTGCATCAAATCGTGGCTATCTCTTTGGTGATGAATCAAGACGATCAAGTGAAAGTGTGGTCGCTTGGTACTCATGAATCTGGCGAGGCAGATTTAATACAACGTTTTTATTCCGGTATTGAACGTTTTACACCAACCTTAGTTTCTTGGAATGGCACAGGTTTTGATCTACCAGTCTTGCATTATCGGGCTTTAAAGCATGGTATAGTTGCCGCACAGTATTGGGATGCGGGGGATATACGGTCTGAGTTCAAGTACAATAATTACGTTAATCGATATCATCAACGTCACACTGACGTAATGGATATTTTAGCTTTATTCCAAGGTAGAGCCACTGTCAAGCTTGATCAAATGGCGGTGATGCTTGGGTTTCCTGGTAAAATGGGCATGGCTGGAGACAAGGTGTATGAAGCCTATGCTCAAGGTAATCTTGCTGGCATTCGTGATTATTGTGAAACCGACGTGCTCAACACTTACTTGGTGTACTTACGATTTTTACACATGAAAGGCCAAATTTCACCTGACGGTTTAGCGCAAGCGGAACAAGTTCTTCAAGACATGTTATTTCACGAGAGCCAGCAAGATCGACCACACCTAGGCCTATTTCTTGACAACTGGCTTGGTCAACCAGATTCCATTTAGGGCGTGTTAACACTCTCTAGGGGTCCAACTAATAAAAGTGATGCAGTATGAATGCAATTAAACCCAAACCAGGGCTAACTCAACCGGCCCTTACGCAGCATCGTGTTTTGAAAAAAAACCAAACTTATTCCGTCGTTGTTGATGGTTTGAGCCATGAAGGTCGAGGGGTGGCCAGCCTTGACGGCCAACGAGTTTTTATTGAGGGCGCTTTGCCTGGTGAAGTCGTCGTTATTAAATTACTCAATCGCAAAAAGAAAGTCTGGCAAGCACAAACCCAGTCCATAGAAAATCATTCCCCAGATCGAGTAACGCCACCTTGTGAATTTGCCGATATTTGTGGGGGTTGTAGCTTACAACACATGAGTCTTGAGAAACAACACGAGCTCAAACAAAACACGTTGCGCAACCAGCTTAAACATTTTGGCCAGTGTGAAATTGACCAGCTTGAACCAGTCTTAACAGGCGCCGATCTAGGCTATCGCACCAAAGCGCGGTTAGGCGTTCGGTATGTGGCTAAAAAAAATAAAGTGTTAGTGGGTTTTCGAGAGAAAAACGCACCTTATCTTGCGAATATGAATCAGTGTGAAGTGATTGATCCACGAGTTGGTTATAAGCTACAAGCTTTGCAAGATTTAATATATGAGATGGACGCACGGCAAACCATTGCTCAAATTGAAGTGGCTGCCAGCGAGCAAGAGGTAGGGTTAATTTTTCGCCACTTAGAGCCGTTGTCAACTGGTGATCTTAAAAAGCTGTCCACGTTTTGTAATGCCCATAATTTTTTATTGTATTTGCAACCAGCAGGCCCAGCTAGCGTTCATCTTGTTACAGATTTTATCGCGGATAAAGCGTCACAAGAGCGATTACAGTATCATATTGACGGCTTAAAACTGAGTTTCCATCCTTTGGATTTTACCCAAGTCAATCAAAGTATAAATCAGCAAATGGTTGCACGTACCCTGGCCTGGTTAGATTTACAAGCCTTTGACAATGTTCTTGATCTTTTTTGTGGGCTTGGCAATTTTACGCTGCCTATTGCAAAACGAGTTAGCCAAGTGGTTGGTATTGAAGGCTCTCAGGCCATGGTGGAGCGAGGCTATGAGAATGCTCAAGCTAACCACATTCAGAACTGTAAGTTTTACGCAGCAGATTTATTTTTGGCCGATAGTTTAAGCAAGGTTGATTTTGATCTGACACCAAACTTTAAAGTATTACTTGATCCACCGCGTTCAGGTGCAGAAGCCGTGGTGCGACAGTTAATAACAAAACCTGTACATCTTGTCGTTTATGTCTCTTGCAACGCTGCTACCCTTGCCAGGGATTGCGCCATCTTACAAGAGGGTGGTTTTAAAGTCGCCAAAGCAGGCATGATGGACATGTTTCCTCACACCCACCACATGGAGTCGATTGCTTTATTGACTCGGTAATTAGTCCCTGGCGCGAAATGGCTGAATTATAAGGATAGATTGTTTCATGGTCAAAGTCAGAGACGACCTGCCAACCACTGCCACTGGTGAATTAGATCAGCGTACCTGGTTGGCAAAAATCAAAGAAACTGCCAAACTTGAATCAAGCTTATATTTGCAACTTGCTTGTGAGAAAGTGGCAAGCTTAAAACCCAAGTCTCGAGTTAATGCAACTGGTTGGCAAAGCGTTAATTGTTTAAACGCTGGCCTTGAAATGGTGCAAATACTGGCAGATCTAAGACTTGATGAACAAGCTTTAGTCGCGGCCATGTTGTATCGAGCTGTTCGTGAAGAACGAATTGCGCTGACGACTGTTGAGCAAGAATTTGGTCACACGATTGTGAAGCTTATTGATGGCGTGTTACGCATGGCCGCTATTAGCGCCTATGTGCATCCGCGATTTGGTGATATTGGTATTAACGATGACTTAGACACTAAGCGCGGCTCCGAAGCCGTGTTGGGCAAGCGAGCTAATCAAGTGCATAATTTGCGCAAAATGCTGGTAGCCATGGTGGATGACGTGCGTGTGGCACTCATTAAACTGGCCGAGCGAACCTGCGCTATTCGAGCTGTTAAAGCGGCACCAACAGAAAAACAAGAACGAGTTTCAAAAGAAATTTTTGATATTTACGCACCGCTTGCTCATAGGCTTGGTATTGGCCATTTGAAATGGGAATTGGAAGACCTTTCCTTTCGGTATTTAAAGCCTAAAGAATACAAGCACATTGCCAAGCAGTTAGATGAACGACGTCTAGATCGCCAAGAATATATAAATAGCTTAGTAGAAGATTTAAAAACCCTGCTCGCGCGCGAGTCTATTGATGCTGATGTGGTTGGTCGTGCCAAACATATTTATTCCATCTGGCGCAAAATGCACCGTAAACATTTGTCGTTTCACCAAATTTACGACATTCGCGCAGTGCGAGTTTTAGTGCCTGAGCTGCAAGATTGTTATGCAACCTTGGGTCTCGTGCATTCTCGCTGGCGCCACATCCCGAAAGAATTCGATGATTATATCGCAACGCCAAAAGAAAACGGGTATCGATCTTTACATACAGCAGTGCTTGGCCCTGGCGGTCGAGTTATCGAAGTGCAAATTCGCACCTACGCCATGCATGAAGAAGCAGAACTCGGTGTGTGTGCACATTATCTTTACAAAGAGGGTAGTGGGCAATCCTCAAGTCAAGCAAAGTATGACGATAAAATCATGTGGCTTCGACAAGTGCTTGACTGGCACGAGTCACTGGGTGAAGCGGATGCAGATAATTTTCTAGCGTATATGTCCAGCGAAACGATTGATGATCGAGTTTATGTGTTTACTCGAGACGGTCATGTAGTTGATCTGTCCTGTGGGGCTACGCCTTTAGATTTTGCCTATCACGTGCACACAGAGGTAGGTCATCGATGTCGTGGTGCTAAGATTAATGGTCGAATTGTGCCGTTA
>Ga0115546_1001804_pt1 | contig 12939 bp, 9 predicted proteins | sample COGITO_mtgs_1004_FD_87186 | JGI IMG/M metagenome (GOLD analysis project Ga0115546, IMG submission 87186) | Pelagic marine microbial communities from North Sea - COGITO_mtgs_100413 | ecosystem: Environmental > Aquatic > Marine > Epipelagic | place: Germany:Helgoland, sampling site Kabeltonne...
AATACTCTGCAACAGTAAAATATGACAAAGAACATATGTACTATTAAACCCGACTTCAATGCTGAGTCTTGACTGTCTCAATCTGGAATTTACCTTTTCGGGGGGTTATGCAAAAAGCCCCAGAATAGACTGTGGGGCGGCCTTTACTGTTGAAGACAGCGGCGAAGAACGACTAGTAGTCGTACAGGAGGTGCACCGTCAGGCCCTGCGGCAGCTCGATGTGGAGGCGATCGCATCTGCCATCCGTCGCGCCGTGGCTGAGGAGCATGAGCTAGAGATCAGAGCGATCGCCCTGATCAAGCCTGCCAGCATCCTTAAAACCTCTAGCGGCAAGATTCAGCGCCGGGCCTGTAAAACCGGCTTTTTGACGGAAACCCTTAAGGTCGTAGGCTGGTGGCAGCCCGCTCCTGCCCAGCGCGATCGGCCTGCGACAGCTCCGCCCCAGCCCGTAACGCTTCCCGAACAGACCAACCAGGTTCGCTCTCCGACTCAAACCTCCACCGAGGCGGTGATCCAGTCCTGGCTGGTCGCTAAGCTATCAGAACTGCTCAACCTTGATCCTCAGCGCATTGATCCTCAGCAGTCGGTCGCCCAGTATGGTCTCGATTCCCTGGCGATGGTAACCCTGGCGGGGGAGCTAGAGGGCTGGCTGGGCTACCGATTGCCCAGTACCGTAGTCTATGACCATCCCAGCCTGACCGCCCTGGCCCAGCATCTAGCCCAGACACCTGGACAAGACTTACCGTCCTGCTTAGTTTCCCTACAGACCCAGGGCACCAAACCGCCTTTTTTCTGCGTTCATCCCCTGGCCGGGGTCGCCTTTCCTTACTATCCGCTGATGCGCTCAATGGGGTCAGATCGCCCCTTCTATGCCCTACAAGCCGTCGGTATAGAGGCGGCAGAGCAACCGCTGACCTCCATTGACGCAATGGCGGCCCACTACATTGAAGCCCTACGTCGGGTTCAGCCCCAGGGCCCATACCATCTGGGGGGATGGTCATTTGGGGCCTATGTCGCCCTAGAAATCGCGACTCAGCTAAAACAGCAGGGGCAGCCCGTTGCCAAAGTCATCTTGCTAGATACGCCTCCTCTTTCCGCCAATAAAATGGCAAATCTGGTTGATTTACTGACATTTTTCCTAATGTCGTCAGCGCCCCATATCTGGCCCTACATCTACGATTATGTTCAGCTGCAGCTATCGGCAAATCAGTTGCCTCAAGGCATAAATTTTGTGGATTTTGTCCGCCTTCTTAATCCAGAAGCAGTTATTAAGCTATGGGAGCAAGAGTCAAGTTTGATGACGCTGCGTCAACCCGCCATGCAGCGCGTGATAGGGATAATACAAGCGAACAGCGAGGCTCTAGTCAAGTATCAACCCAAGCCCTACACTGGCAAAATCACCTTATTTAATGGAGATCCCTTATCTGGCATGAATGCCCAGAACGCTATAGCAGGATGGCTCAATTTAGCTCAGGGGGGCACAGAAATTTATCAGATTCCGGGCCATCACTTTTCAATACTTCGCCATCCCCACGTGGAGGTTTTAGCCGAAAAACTTAATGCCTGTCTTGATAGCGCCTGAGGTAGCCAGAAAATACCTGAAGAGCTATTCCTAAGAATTAAAAAAGTAAACCAAAAAAGGGCTTCTATGATGAATTCGACCGCAGTCTCGCCTAAAATGCAGCGTGGATTTAGCTTTGATGAGGCATTACTCAACGCCGAATTTTGCAAGCAAGTCTACCAAATCTTCCAGCAGGATGATGGGTCTGTTGACGATACGGAAATTCAAGATATCTACAACGCCGTTCATGGCCGCCAGGGCTGGAGATTTGCCCACAGCATTCGCAACGACGACACCAATGTACGGGGGCTAATTCTGAAACGGCAGGATGCCGACCAATATGCCGTGGTATTTAGAGGGTCAATTCTCACCGATCGCGGCAGCGTCGAACTAACCGATATTGCCACAGATATGCAGTGGGATCTGGTTAAGTATGGCACTATGGCCGATCCCAAAATCAAAGTTGTCCAGGGGTTATTCGGTGCCTTTGAGTCGGTTGCCGATGAGATTACCCTGTTCTTTAAAACCTTAGCTGGGCAGCTGAAGCCAAAAGACTTTCAAAGCTTGACCCTGCTCTCTCCCGAACGTAAACTGGCCTGCGCCACCGCCATGGCCGATGCGGGTAGCCTACGGTTGGGAGCTGAGTTTGAGCGCCAGGTAAAAGGCATGATTACCGAGGCCCTCATCGACGGAGAAATTGGCAACAATGATGAGCTAGAGCAGATCATTGCCGTTGAAAAAGAGGCCTTACTCGAGCTGAAGGCGATCGCCAGTCCCCTGGAAATCTACATTACTGGCCACAGCCTGGGGGGAGGGTTGGCTCATCTCTGTGCGACAGCCCTCAAGCGCTGCCTCAAAGACGGTACCCTCACCCTCAAGATCTACTCGATTGCGGCCCCCAAGGTAGGGAATGAATCCTTTGCGCAATATTATCATCAGCAAATCGGCGAAGGCATGAGCTATCGGATCGAAAATTTGCTTGATCCGGTGCCTAATCTGCCCCTACCCGTACCCTTCCCGCTGAGTTTATTTGCCTCCAACGGCTTAAGAATTGGCAGTTTCTATCTTGGCGACAGCGTACCGGTGGGAGAATCCCACGGGGTGATGGGTCTGGGCTCCCAGGGCGTTTCGGTCGATTTTGGCGGGGCTTTGGAGTTTTTGGGTGGTGTCCCGTTCCCCCACAGCTTTGATACCTACATACAGCTGCTTCAGGAAGATCAGCAGCGGATGCAGGGGTTGTGGCGGCCCATTCAAGATGTTTTAGGCACTTTCATTAAGGGACTACTTCAAGATCACAGTGCCGAACTCCAGAAAGTGATGCAGGACGAAATTCAAACTTTGAAGCAAGAACTGGATGAGATTAAACAGGAGATCAAAGCCCTGCATCATTCCGATCCGGATAGTGCGTCCAGCAATAATTCCCAGCCGATCGTCACAGAAAGCCGGACCTCCTATTAAGAAAATATACTATGGCTCTTTCCCATGCCCGACCCATGATTATCGACACCGATGGCGGCGTGGATGATGCCTTGGCCATCGTCATGGCGTTAAACTCTGACCACATTGATCTCAAAGCAATTACGGTGCTGGCAGGTAATATCGATGTTCACCAAGCGGCGAAGAATGTGCTGCGGATAATCGATATTGTTGGCCCCAAGCAAAGTCCCCTGGTCGCGAAAGGCTGTACTAAGCCCCTGGTGAATCCACCCTTCAATGCGGCAGGCATTCATGGGGCCGATGGTTTGGGCGAACTGCATCAGTTCAAACAGGCCGACGGCAGCCCTCGCTACCCCGAACTATCCTTAGAACTGGCTTCAGACGACGCTATTAATGTATTGCTGAACGCTGCCCAGGAGTACGGCAGCGATCTCACCATTGTGGCTCTGGGGCCGCTGACCAATATTGCCACGGCGCTAGAGCGCGATCGCACTACGCTGCAAAAGGTCGGTCGCATTGTGATTATGGGCGGAGCGGTGAAGGTGCCAGGGAATATTTCCGCCGCTGCCGAGTTCAACTTCTTTGTTGACCCCCATGCGGCCCAGGTGGTGATGGAATCGGGCATTCCCCTGACGCTGGTGGGGCTAGACGTGGCGATGAAGGCTCCCCTGGCGCGGCAAGACATCGAAGCCTTTGCCCAGCAGAACCCATCGCAGGTCTCGCAATTTATTGCCGATTGCACCGGCATCTACATGGCCTTCTATCGGGATAACGAGGGCTTCCACGGCTGTTATCTGCACGATCCCCTGGCAGTTGGCGTAGCGATTGATCCTAGTCTGGTTTCTACTGAATCGGTCTATATGGTCGTCGAAACGGAGGGACAGTTTACCGCCGGGATGTCGTTAGCCGATTTGCGTGATCGCCGCGATGAAGCTACATTTCCACCCAACGTAGAAGCCTGTTTAGACGTCAACACTGAGCGTTTCCTCGATATGTTCTACAACCTGATGCAACCTTAAATACTCTATTCTTCTGAGGATATGAAGTCTTTCCTTCAAAAATTGCTGAATTATTTGAGCGTCAAATCTAAACTGCCCATGCTGATTTTGGGAGTGAGTTTTGGCGCGATCACCGTCATGGGGTATCTCGGCTGGCAGCGCAACAGAGTCACCATTCAAGCAGATGCCGTCAATCATCTCACCAGCGTTCGTACCTCTAAAGCCCATCAAATTGAACATTACTTTACGGTTGTTCAAAACAAAGTGGATATTCTCGCCCAAAACCATATGCTCCTTGAGGCGATGGTGAAGCTAAATCGAGGCTTTAAAAAACTCGATCAGATTTATATTCCAGAGGAATGGGAGGCCGAACTCGAAACCTTCTACGAAGCGGAATTTTTTCCTCATTTGGCTGAAAATCTCAATACCACTCCCAGCTTTGATCTATATCGGCCAAAAAGCCAAGCCGAGCGATATTTACACCACCACTACATCGCCAAAAACCCCTATCCTCTTGGAGAAAAGTACAAACTAGCAGATGCTAACAACGGCAGCGAGTATAGCGAGTACCACACCGATTACCACGAGACCCTAGCGGAGTTGATTCAAAAATTTCGCTTCTATGACTTATTGCTGATAGACTACCAGACTTCGGATGTGGTGTATTCCGTCATCAAAGAAACCGATATTGGCACGAATCTGGCAAATGGTGCGTATCAGGATAGTAACCTGGCGGAAGTTGTTCGAAAAGTTCAAGAACACCCCGAGAAAGGGGTAGTCCAGATTGTTGATTTTCAAGCGTACCATCCCTCCTATGGAGAACCCGCCATCTTTATGGCTGCCCCGATTTACAATGGTCCTCACGAAATCGGGATTCTGGCAGTTCAGCTCAATGTTGAGCAGCTAAATGAGATTACCACCGGTTTCGAAGATTGGGAAAATGATGGATTAGGCCAAACAGGAGAGACTTTTCTTGTGGGGCCAGATAGCTATTTGCGATCAACCTCGCGGTATTTGATTGAGAAACCTGAAAGCTACCGCAAAGCTCTACGACGTAGCGGTGCTACCGATGATACGATCAACCTCGTTGAAAACTTAAATACGCCAATTCTGTTTCAGAAAATTGATAATGATGCGGTGTCGAGAGCCCTGGGTGGAGAAGAGGGGTCCACAATTGTACCCGACCCTTTCCACGGGGGCCGTATTTTCGCCTCCTTTGCCCCCCTCAGCATAGATGGCTTGGACTGGGCAGTCATGACCGAGATGGATGCCGATGAAATTTATGCCCCGCTTCATCGGCTACAGGGCTATTTATTGATCACTACGATTATCTTAATGATGTTAATTACAGTGATTGCGAATGCTGCCACCAGTCAGCTTCTAGCTCCCATGAGTCAATTAACTGAAGCTCTAAACAAGGTCAATCAAGGTGATCTCGATACGAAACTTTCTGAAAATTCTGAAGGTGTTTTTGGTCAGCTAGGGCAAAGCGTCAATCATTTAATTGAGACGCTGAAACGAGAAACTCAGGCTGCCGAGCAGCAAAAATTAGATAATGAGAAATTGCTATTGGCTCTCATGCCTGCGACTGTTGTTAAGCGGTTAAAGGAAGGCGAAACTCAAATTGTGGATGCAGCGTCTCAATCTAGCGTGCTGTGTGCTCGCCTCCTGGGATTAGCCAATCTTTCTAAAACCCAATCGATTGAAGAGATAGCGCTGATTCTCAATCGATTGAACCGCTCTTTTGAAGAACTAGCCCACAAATCAGGCATTGACCCACAAAACACCGTTGGCGAAAACCTTACTGCAGTTTGTGGACTATCTGCCACCTATCTAGATCACGCTGAGCGCATCATGAATTTAGCCACAGCCATGATGTCCGTTATTCAACGTCTAGATGAAGACAACTCAGGATTAGGACTGGCCATGGGCATTCACTCAGGATCGCTTGTGGGCGGGATCATGGGCACCCATCAGTTAACGTATAAAGTTTGGGGAGAAACGGTCGAGATCGCAACTCATCTCAGTCAGCAGGCCACCGTTAATCAAATTCTGGTGACCGAATCTGTATATGAACATCTTCAAGATCGATACGACTTTGTCTCGGCAACAAAAATTGAGCAAGCGGACGGTAAATCGCTTGCCGTTTGGGCTATGGCTTTCAGGTGAGTTCTGCGATCGCTGATATCGGCAAAAGGTTAGCTAGTTAGCATGCAAAATATATTGTGGATTTGGGTCTTTTTTCTAGCTATCGTGATTCCCATCACTAGCATTGTTTTGGGAGAGAGTATAGAAGCTCTAGAACGGCGAAACAATCCTTTAGCAGTCTTTTTAAGAAAATTTCGGTTTTATTTTTTGCCCATGCTGGCGTTAATGCTGGTTGCAGAACAGGCCGAAAAGGTTTTAGAGCTTGAGAAGACAGAAACCCTTACCCGAATTATCGAGACCGTTTTCTGGGTTGCGGTAATCATTACGCTACTGGCTTTTTTAAACACGATTTTAACCAGCAAAGGTAAAAAGAATCGCTGGCAAATTAACGTCCCCAACTTGTTTTTTCAACTGGCGCGAGCGACTGTTCTATTAACTATTACAGCCCATATTCTGGGAGATCTTTGGAACTTTAACCTGGGCGAAACGGCTACGGCTTTAGGGGTAGGGTCATTAGTGATTGCATTGGCCCTACAGGATACCTTTAGCAGTCTTGTTTCAGGCTTGCTACTGCTGTTTTCTAAACCTTTTAAAGAAGGAGACTGGATTTCCTGTGGGGATGTGCAGGGACGAGTGATTGATATTAACTGGAGAGCAGTCACCCTTTCTCATTACGACCGTTACCTCTGTGTCATTCCCAATGGAACCCTAGCTTCTGAGACTATTATTAACTACTCTGTTCAAAGCCATCGAGAACAGACGCTGGAAATTTACTTTTCGTTTGATGATCCGCCCAGCAAAGTGATTCCTGTTTTAGAGAATCTGGCGAACGGAATTCCAGAAATTCAAGCAGGATCGGTCGACGCCCGGATTGTAAGTTATGGAGACTCTGCCATTAACTATGTTTTAGAATACTGCGTTGAGCCTGAAAAGGAAGAAGATGTCTCAGGCAAACTCTATGCCCGACTTTACTACGCGGCTAAGCGACATCGCTTGACTATTCCTTATCCCATCAAGACAGACTACAAATTAGACGCTAGCGAACTCAAAGTCAAAGATAGAGAACCAGAAGTCTTAGAATTGCTGAACCTGCTACCCAGTTTTCAAGTATTTGACGAAGCTAAGCTCCAGCACATTGCATCAGAATCGCTCGTCGAATATTACGGCATTGGCGAAACCGTTTTAGAGATTGGAGAAGCTGATCAGGGACTCTATTTAATTCTTCATGGTGTTCTCCAACTCTCAACCCTAGATAGTCGCAACCAGTTTCGTGAAGTTACTCGTTTAGAACGAGGCGCAATTTTTGGTGAGATGGCAATTTTCCCTGGCGAGGTTAATCCCGTTTCAGCAACTGTCGTAGATGACTTAATGGTTGTCATCATTCCTAGCGATATACTGATCAGTCTGCTTGAGAAGCACCCTAAATTTGCCTTGGCGATCAACCAGCTCATTAAAAAACGAGAAAAGATGGTGGGCTATGCTAAGGGAAAGACCACACTGAGCTCGGCCTCGCTATAAATTTAAGCTCACCAAGCTCAACGGCTCAACGGAACGATGAAAGCTAAAAATCTGCTGAATCAATTCATACTTATCATGGTTACTTTGAGTCTGTGTGCCTGCGATACGACGGTAGATAGACAATCGGTTGATTCATTAATTTCTGAGCCAAAGGTGCGTGAGGAGCGCCCTGATAGCGATGAGATAGTAACCGACGATAATGAGGCACCTCTTCCGGTATCGACTCCTCAAAGCCAGGTATCTCTGCCGCCCATAGAACCCTTAGATATTGAGGGAGATCTTATTGCGGCCGGTAGCGCGGCTGTTTTTCCATTAACTCAAACGATATATCAAATGTTTGTAAAAGATGGTTATGCTGGCACTCTAAAGCTCGACGCCTTGGGTACAACAGAAGGCTTTAAGCTATTTTGTGAGGAAGGCAAATCTGACATCGTAAATGCCAGTCGTCAAATTCGCAATGAGGAACTGGCAGCCTGCCAGGCCAACGGTCGTCAACCTGTTTCGTTTCGAGTCGGCACTGATGCCTTAGTCGTCGTTCTGAGCTCAAAAAATGACTTTGTTGACGACATTTCCTTAGCTGACTTCGCTCAATTATTCTCCGCTGAGCTCTGGTCTGACCTGAATCCAGCTTATCCTAGGGAGCCTATCGAGCGGTTTGTTCCAGGCTTAGAATCAGCCACCTTAGATTTTCTTGGCGAAATTCTCTACGATGGCGAAATCGAACCTATTTTAGAGTCTTCCAATACTCAATTAGTTAATACAAGCGAAAGTTTACTCGGAGGCGTTAACCGGAACCAATATGCGATCGCGGTTGTAGATTATACAACTTATCTTCAAAGCTCAGGCGATTTTGAGGTGCTTTCTGTTGAAGGCGTTGAAGCCAATGCTGATACCATAGAGAAAAATCAGTATCCGCTTTCACGACCTCTACTAATTTATTCTGATGCTCAAATCATTAGAAATAAGCCTCAGGTTTTTGCTTTTATTAATTACTATCTCACCTATATTTACAAAGGAATAGCTGAAGTCGGCTATTTACCCGTCAGCGTTGAGACACTAGACCAAGAGAAGACTGAGTTTTTGGAGTTGATCAATTAGAAGAGTACCAAAAACCGTGGAAAAGACTAGAAATTCGTTCGTTTTCTACGCAAGCGCATGTCTCTCAATCTCTGAGTTTAGCGATCGCAACCCGTAATCAGGTGCTGTATTCAGGGCAGTGCATTCGACAGGTAGGCCGCTCGGCTTGGAAAGAAGAGATTAACTATCACCGTCGCTCGCACGGTTCCCTTGCCCCCAACCCGACGGCACGACTGAGTTCAAAATGAGTGAAGCGTTTAGCAGCTTCCTTTCTCTTTCCCCTCATGGAGCGCATGATTCCCAACCTCACGGACTCGTTTAAGGCATATGCTGAGGCTCTTAAGCAAAAGTGCGAAGGCTGAAAGTGGAGTATCAATTTGTCAAAACAGAACCTCCAAGCCCAACGAATCACAATTGTCTTGGCTTTGGCAGACCAATCTAACAATGGTGACCAGCGATCGCGTCTTTCGGAAAGTGCGATCGCTCAATTACTGCTTTATTCCTAACTTTGTTTATCTTCCTTCAGCCGTTCTACAGCAACATCCATTTCCTTCTCTAGCGCTTCCGGGCTTGGCATTTTATTTTTCAGAGGGGGTGGCAATTTATGAGTTGCGATCGCCAAAGGTGCTTCTGTCTGGCGTAAAGAGTATTCTGCGATCGCTTTATTCTTTGATTTACACAGAATAATTCCAATAGTAGGCTGATCGTCCGTATGGCGAAGCAGATCATCTACTGCATTGATGTAAAAGTTCATTTTGCCTGAATACTCAGGCTTAAATGCGCCCATCTTTAAGTCAATCACGACGTAGCAACGCAGCTGCAGGTGGTAGAAAAGCATATCGATAAAAAACTCTTCACCGCCAACTTCTAGCCGGTATTGGCTACCTACAAATGCAAAACCTACACCTAGCTCCAGTAGAAACTCCTGGATGTGAGTAACTAAGGCTCTCTCTAAATCCCGCTCTACGGCTTTCTCAGGTAGTGAGAAAAACTCCAGGTTGTAGGGATCTTTAACAAGCTGCTGGGCTAAATCCGATTGGGAGGGTGGCAGATGCTGCTCGAAGTTGCTCAAGGCACCCCCTTGACGCTCATAAAGCTCACTCTCGATCTGGAGTATCAGAACGTTTCGACTCCAGCCATTCTCGATGGTTTTTTGTATATACCAAAGACGAGCGTCCAGTCCTTTTACTTGCTGAAGAATGACCATATTATGGCTCCACGGAATTTGGTCAACCAGCTGTTGACCAATTGACCAATCGGGCCAAGACTCCGCAAAGGTCTTCATATATTTGAGATTTGTCTGGGAAAATCCACTAGTACCTGGAAACTCCCGCTTCAGATCTTGGGACAGCCGGTCAATGACCTTTGTTCCCCACCCTTCTTCCTCCTGCTTTGCTAGGATTTCTTTCCCAATCTGCCAATAGAGCGCAATCAGCTCAGCGTTTACAGAGATAGCCGCGCGAACGTTAGCGGCTTTTATTCGCTTCTTCAATCCAGACAACAAGCGTTCGTAGCTGTCTGAAGAAAGGAAGGTTAAGTTATCAGACATAGGTTCACCAGAGGCAGATCTAGAATTTCTTACGCGGCCAGACAACCTAGAAGGTCTACTGCAGCAGTGCCTCTACTTCAGACAGCTTCGACTTCAATACTCTTTGAAGCTTTTCGAGATCCTCACGAGTTGCAGATTGAAGCGCGGTAGGTGTCAGTTTTTGAAGTCGCTGAGACGTTGATTTAATAGTTTTTGAAGGAGAGGCATCAGCTTCTACAAACTTCGCTTTTACTTTCCTTACGAGTTCACGAGTCTTCGCGACTGTAAGCTGCTCCTCCAAAACTTGCTCGGTGGCTTCTAGTCTTTCTTTCCGGGCCTGCCGCTCAGAAATCTTCAGATTTTTATCAGACAGGCTAGCCAGTGCTAAAGCATGTGCTCCTTTTAGCCCCCTCTCACGAATAGCTGATTTTAGATCCAGAGGTAGCGATAGCATCGGCATCAGATTAGATCGAACCGATGGCGGATTGAGTGCTAATTCTAGTAAAGACAACAGAATTTTCTCCTCGTTAGCATGGAGACCCAACTGACCGATAGTTTTCTGCTGCTGCGATTGAGTATCGCTCACGAGACCCTGAAGGCGATGCACCTGCTCTTGCCGCTCTAACCTTCTTAGGACAGTTGATAGCAACACAGGTATCAGTTCTTCCTCTAGACCTGACGTAGTAGAAACTTCTTTTACGACCGCCTCTGCCTTGTCTAAAGGATTTAGATCCTCATGATGGACAAATGTCAGCAAAGCTTTCCGATGCAGGTCTTTTGGCATCGGCGAAATGACAGCGCGGATAGTTTCCCATTCCAGGTACTTAGCTGCTTCCCACCGGCGTTGACCATCCCACAGTAGGTAGCGATCGCCCTGAGGAATCAGAATAATAGGTGTAATCTGCCCATCCTTATCAAGCGTTCTTGCCAAAGTCTGGACACTCAGTGCTGGAATCGTTTGCCGAGGCTGAGAAGAATTAGGATCTATCAGCGCTACTAAAATATCTTGCTCCCCAGATTGAGCTTTAAGCTGCGCTCTGAGTACTTCTAACTGCTCTTCAAGTTCAGGTGATTGAGCCTTTCGGAGATCTTCAATTTCTGACTGAAGGATTGATATCTCTCGGGCATGATCAGTTGCAGTAAGCGCTTTATCAAAACGACCGACTAAACTAGGTAACTTCTTTGGCATTTAACGACTCCTCGAAAGTGCAGCTACATCATCCGCCAGAACTAGAAAGTCCTCGCAGGCTCCATGATTAGGTCGATGCTTCTGCAAAGGCAGTCCCAAAGCACTGGCATTCTTAAACTCAGAAGAATCCCGGACTTCCGGATAGAGGTTGACCTGGAGTTGCTCTGCGACCTCAGGCAGCTGTTGTAAATACTGCCGGTGAATACTTTTTGACTTGCTATAAAGACTAGGAACTAGCCCTAATATTGGGGGCGCAGGGTCGAGTTGCAACTCTTTAGTGATTCCTAAGAGCCACTGCACTAAATCGGCTACGCCAGAAATTGATTTCATTTCTAGCTGGATTGGGATCAACACATGCGTACTGGCAGCAACCGCATTTTCGCAAATTTTCCCTAAAGTAGCAGGGCAATCCAAGATGACCACATCATGGGCCGTCGGAGATGATTTCAGCTTATCGGACAGAGCATATTCTCCTCTACGGCGAACTACCAGTTCATCCGCTAATTGAGACATAGCAGGATGTCCTTGGCAAACTTCAACTTTTTCGCTGTCCCATGCTGGGATAAAAGGCCAGCTACCCTGATATCCCTTTGATAAAACCTTGACCACCGACTTTTCATAGTCCACTGGAGGCAGGCCACAGAATACGTCAAGAGCCCTCTGAGGGTCGAGATCTATAAGACCTACAGAAATGCCTTTATCCGCAAGCGCATAGGCCAAATGCACAGCGATTGTTGTCTTACCAACACCTCCAGCATTCGCCAGAATCGCGAGAATGATCTGCTGCTTAGACATAAACAACCCTTCATACTTGTCGAATTTCAATATACGACGCTTTGCGAAAATGTCAATCGTCGTATATCAACATACGACAGACTTACTTATCTATTTCTCTTTCGACTGCTTTAAATGAAGCAAACAAGGCGGCTTTTTGTATGGACACTCAAATGCACTTAATTCGACGAACAAGTAAGAGAGTTGAAGTGTATTGGTTATATTGCAGATTTCTACTTTTTTGTAACAGGCTCTTCTATTTTTGGATTATTTTGATCTTTGCTGTGCCTTGGCAGATTGAGAATTTCTATATTCAGCAGTGGCCTAGTGGTAAAGCTTGAGAGTCCAAATCACTCTGATTATGTCGCATAACATCATACGACTGGTGTGGTCTAATCGGTTAGACTGCTCTATTCATGATGTCGCATAACGTCATACGACGGTCTATTGGCAGGCAAATTATTATCTACAGCTTAAGACTCCCTTATCAATCAGTAGCCGTTTCTAAAAGACACAGCAGCTAATAGGGATCGAGCTACTGCCTGCTGAAGGTGCTCTGCGTTGCGCAGCTTTTTCTAAGCTCTATCAACTCAACCACTATGCACTAAAAGTGCATAGGTTCCAGTGGGACTGAAAGTCCCTTACTCTAACAGGAAGTTATCATTATCTTGATTCGACGGCTCGCGATGATGCTCTAAATATTCTGCCA
>Ga0115546_1001805_pt1:2500-12938 | contig 12938 bp, 12 predicted proteins | sample COGITO_mtgs_1004_FD_87186 | JGI IMG/M metagenome (GOLD analysis project Ga0115546, IMG submission 87186) | Pelagic marine microbial communities from North Sea - COGITO_mtgs_100413 | ecosystem: Environmental > Aquatic > Marine > Epipelagic | place: Germany:Helgoland, sampling site...
CACATCTCCTCTCATAAGCGCAGACGAAATAACTTTATCAACAGCTTTTTACCGTACCTACATCATCCAGAGCTTTCCTGAAAATTCAATCCCCACTTCAACCTCCTACACAGTGATGCGCACAAGCGCCTCTTCCAGGCCTATGTACCGCCGCCGCCAACAACATAGTCAGAATTTTTTTCTTGCTGCTGCGTTGACAACTGCACATTGAGATAATCTTTGGCGTGCCCCAAATCGCTGGGCGCATCCATGTTGCCGAGATATAAGAAAGCTTCGGTTTCTTGGAGTATCGCCGCCGCCCTTGGTCATTTCTTCGAGTTACACATGATTCTTCCTTAGCATGGTTACTCACTGTCAAACAAAATACCATTGCACGCGAACAACCCTTATGGCTCCAAACAATTAGCAGCAATCCAATTGCGTAAAGCTTCGCGACTGCATAGGAAGAACGAAGGTGAAAATGGGTCGGTTCGGTCTAAGAGACTTCTTGTACCAGTTCGTACAATTTCGAAGCTGCAGCCTAATAAAAACGAGCTTTATTCCCAAACCCTAAAAACCTAATCGCCTATAACAAGCGTAAGGTACCCAGCGCATCCACACCTACCCGCGTCTACTGAAACCTCAAACAATACGGCAAAGTGCCCTTGTACAACCAGACTGCATATCTCACCAGGCTCAACCTCACGCACAAATCGAATAAGAGTCGAGTCATCCGACAGGTCCCCGTGATGCAGCATTAATCAAGAATCAGACATGTGCGGATCTTGGTTTTTAGGATCAATACGATAAGCATTAAATAGTGAGGTGTGATGCTCAACACTACGCACTTCATAATTTATAGCGAGCAACAACTCTGAGAGGCACGAACCACCCTGGCCATCAAACAGGTAATTGTCGTTTTCTTATACCCTGAAACTCTCTTTTTAATTAGCTCGCATTAAAAACTTAAATCTCAACTAACTAGGCAGAATGCGACAAAACTTACGTTTGCCGACTTGCAATACGAATGCCTCAGACTCTTGGATAAGCATTCTTGAATCCTCAATTTTCTCACCATTGAGTCTTACCGCTCCTTGCTTAACCATACGCATAGCTTCCGAAGTGCTCGCACACATCTCAGCCTGCTTAAGTAGTGGTCCTATCGGGCATCCGTCTGTTAAATCAATCGACACCTCACGCATTTCATCAGGGATTGCATTTTTTTGGAACCTCTGAATAAAATCATCTAGAGCAGACTTAGCATCTTCGCTTGAATGAAACCGCGTAATAATCTCCTCGCACAATAGAAACTTCACATCCCGCGGATTCCTCCCCTCACTAATTTCTTTTTGGAAATTCTCAATATCCGAAACCGGTCTAAAACTTAACAGCTCGAAGTAACGCCACATCAACTCATCGGATACCGACATAAGTTTGCCAAACATGTCGTTAGGCGCATCAGTAATACCTATATAGTTGTCCAATGACTTAGACATTTTCTGTACGCCATCCAAACCCTCCAAAATGGGGACAGTCAGAATAGCCTGCTGCGGGACCCCATAAGCCTTTTGCATTTCACGACCAACCAACAAATTGAACTTTTGATCAGTTCCACCTAGCTCTACATCAGCGCGCAGAGCAACGGAGTCATAACCTTGAACCAACGGATACAAGAACTCATGAATGGCGATAGGCTGATTCGCAGTGTAGCGCTTTGAAAAATCATCTCGCTCAAGCATTCGCGCTACCGTATGGCGCGCCGCCAATCTAATCATATCAGCGGAGGTCAATCGCTCCATCCACTCAGAATTAAAGCGCACCTTGGTAATTTCTGGGTCTAATATCTTAAAAACCTGCTCCTGATAAGTTTTTGCGTTTTCTTGTATCTCTTCTGGCGTCAAAGCCGGTCGTGTTGCACTCTTTCCAGTGGGATCACCTATAAGCCCGGTAAAATCACCAATTAAAAAGGTGACCTTGTGACCCATGGTCTGAAATTGACGCAATTTATTGATCAGCACAGTGTGACCTAAGTGAAGGTCAGGCGCAGTAGGATCAAATCCGGCCTTGATTTCCAGAGGTCTATCAAGCGCAAGCTTTGCAAGCATCTCTTCCTTAGGAATTATTTCATCAGCACCACGACTGAGCGCTGCAAAATCGTCGTGCACACTTTGAGAGTATTTATCGGTCACAGAAAGTTTCTCGTATAGTCATTTGGCTCACGGGTGAGCGTAGTATTGAGTGGGCTATTTTACCGTTTATCGGGATGTGTTGTAGCCTCAATTGCGCTACTTATTTCAATCATTAATATTTTGTTTTAAATCGCACAAAACCTTGCATCGTTTTTCAGAAAAGGCAGAATTAGATCTGCGATAAAAATGCTGAATCTGACTTATGCATTACACTGCCTGAGGCTACCTGCATGACGTTTGTTTTAGTCTGTTTTTATAAATACGAAGAAGAGTGCTAAGAAGCACAAAACATGATCCCTGAGCACTAAGCATAGCGAGATACAGAGCAACATACATAGCTTTACTGCCGGCTTCATTTAAAATTGAAGAATTGATTCAGCCAACAATGATTACTTTTCGGAGAAAGAAATCACCTTATATGAAACGTTATAAACAAACTCACACCCGCCACTGGGTATATGCCGCCACTTTCATTGGGATGGCCGCGTGGCTTACCTACGCCCTCACCGCAAAAATCGGAATGCATGAAGACTGGAGCTTTAGCTCCTTAGAAAAATATTTCCCAAAGATAGAGCGCTCCGAAGAAACCGATTTTTCTCCGTTAAATAGTGAGCACACGCCTACCGCTCTTCAACTCTTTCAACCAGAAGGCAGCATCAACACCGAAACCACCATTCTTGGAGAGTCTGCAACAAATGTAGTGGCAGCGAGCCCCATGCCTGAAGAGCCTGCGGCATTTCCTCACCTAGTCGAACATAAAGTGAGAAGGGGGGACAGCTTAGATCGTATCTTTAAGGCACAAGGATTTGATAGAACCTTACCATTCCTAATAAGTAAAGATCCTATCGCGAAAGCGCTTTCTAAAATTGGTATTGGCCGAACAATCGAATTTCATTTAGATGCCGACAAACAACTTCGCCAAATTGTGTACCCCACGACCCCTCTAGAACAACTAATTGTTAACGTTGATGGCGCAGCAATTTCAGAGGCCATTATTGTTCCTTTAGTTTATGACGTAGTCCTTCAACAGAAATCGGGCGAGATCACTACATCCCTTTATGACGCGGCATTAGATAGTGGCGTGAGCATTACACACATCATGGACATGGTAAGAATATTTGGCTGGGATATCGACTTCGTGCTTGATATCCGCCAAGGCGATAGCTTTCACATGATCTACGAAGACTACAGCATCGATGGAGAAAAAATTACCGATGGAGCATTACTCGCTGCTGAATTCACAACCCAAGGCAACACGTTTCGAGCAATACGATTCGATAACGGTGACGACGACATTAGTTACTTCGCTCCTAATGGCGAAAGCATGCTAGGCACGTTCTTAAGATCACCCGTTGAGTTCAGCCGTATATCGTCTCGCTTCGGGCAGAGAAAGCACCCCATCCTTAAAACGTGGAGGGCCCATAATGGTGTTGATTATGCGGCCGCTCGTGGTACTCCTATTCGCTCTACAGCAGAAGGAAAAGTTATTCACGCCGGCACGAAAGGCGGTTACGGCAACACCGTTATCGTGAGTCATGCGGGTCGATTCAGCACTCTGTACGCGCATATGACCGGTTTTGCAAAGAATATTAAACGTGGCGCTCGTGTGCAACAAGGGCAAGTCGTTGGGTACATTGGTAGCACGGGCCTCGCGACTGGGCCGCATTTGCACTACGAATTCAGACTCGATGGCGTTCATCGTAATCCTTTAACATTCAAAACGCCAAAGGCCACTGCCGTCAGCGACGAACGTCGATCAGAGTTTGATGAGTCGGCTTCTACGTTTGGACAGCAACTAGACCAACTGAAGCTTAGCTTCACACAAGACTATAATGCAGTAGCTCTTGGCTCTGCAACTGAGCCAAGCCTTGAATCAAGCCCTGAACTCGACTTAGGAAATGGCGTCGGGGCAGAATAGTCATCTCCATTTCGCCAAACTAAGAGAATGTCATTACCCAATGTACTCTTGATTTCATGACTAAAAATAGAGTCTCAAGAGACCAAACTTCGCGATATCTTGGCATGATGTCTGGAACTAGCGTGGATGGCGTAGACGCCATCGTCGTGGACTTCGATCCAACAGGTCGGTTTAGCACCATCGCTAGTCAGTTTACCCCTTACCCATCCGACCTGCGCAAAGCAATCAACTCTCTAGCCCAAAACAAAGGCACTTTGGATGCATCAATTGTCGAGAAGCTGGATATTATCCTAGCCCACTTTTACAGTGACGCAGCGCTACGCCTGCTAGCAGATCATCAGATTAATCACGAAAGCGTGACAGCTATTGCAAACCACGGTCAGACAATAAGACACGAACCCAATGCGAATCCGCCACGCTCTTTACAAATAGGCGATCCTGCTACTATCGCGAGTCGAAGCAATATTCGCACCATCGCACAGTTCCGACAAGCTGACATGACGGCTGGTGGCCAGGGCGCACCTTTAATGCCCGCTTTTCATAGCCATTATTTTAGAAACGACAGAAACCGTATTATTTTAAATATCGGAGGCATCGCTAACATCACCGTTCTGAACGCAGCTGCCGAGAGCTCAACTTTCGGGTTTGATACTGGCCCAGGCAATACCTTGCTCGACCAATGGATATTTGAACATCAAGGTGAACGATACGATGCAAATGGTAACTGGGCATCGTCACATTCACACGACCCACAATTGCTTTCAACTTTCCTAGCCGATCCATATTTTCATCTACCCCATCCTAAAAGCACTGGGCCAGACTACTTTAACTTAGAGTGGCTCAATAGGATCTTCCCCAAGCTGACGCAACTAGACCCAGGTGTCGTTCAGGCGACTTTACTAGAGCTGACTGCCGAGTCTATAAGGCAATCAGTTTTAGAGTGTGCCCCAGCATCGCAAGAGATCTTTGTCTGTGGCGGTGGTGCTCACAACACCCATTTGATGAATCGCATGATTGACATCTTTTCTGACTCAGGCATTCGCTTGGCGGTGACTGAAGAACTTGGGGTGCCTGCTGACTGGGTAGAAGCGCTGGGTTTCGCTTGGTTGGGATATTGCTTCGATGAAAAAATACCCAGCAACCTTCCCAGCGTTACGGGCGCCCAAAAAAAGGTAGTTTTGGGCGAAAGCTTTCCAGCCGCTGAATGCCTTAGCGAGTCGGCTAAGATATGAGGAGTGAACGGGGAGCCGGACTCTTAACAGGCCGGCTTATTGTGGGATTTACAGGTCAAATTACGTGTGTCTATTCTGCGAAAAGCAGATATCCTCTGCGGAAAAAGGTTCAGCGCTTCACTAAAACTAAGCCGAAAAAGACGACCCGCAACCACATGTAGTACTGGCATTGGGGTTGTTGATAATAAATCGAGCGCCATCCAAATCATCCTTGTAATCAATCTTAGCGCCTATCAAGTATTGAAAACTCATAGGATCAACTAACAGCCTCACACCATCTCGGTCTACCGCGGTATCATCATCCTGCTGGTCCTCGTCAAACGTAAAACCATATTGAAATCCAGAACAGCCTCCGCCTTGCACATAGACACGCAGCTTTAGGTTTTCGTTTTCTTCTTCCTCGATCAGCTCAGCAACCTTATGAGCCGCATCTACGGTAAAATCTAGGGGGGTCGCAGCAATAGCGCCAACTTCTGTTTCGATCATTTTAATCTCCGTGCCATGGCGTTCTCGCCATTAAAACAACAATTTTTATTATGTAGCGTTTAAACTAAAGAACTCAAGCACTAAATTGACGCCCAAAAAGCGTAGCAACGTGATAATCAGCCCCAGCCTTGAGGGGAATTCATCTTTGGATCGAGAACAAGCTTGAGTCCAAAGAGTTCAAAGACAAAACCCTCAGTTATATCTTATCTTCTGGCGCTTTAACTTTCTCTACTTTAGCCGCATCAAACTTTGGGGTGCTCGTATCAGATACAAGGCTACCATTCAGTACTGCCCCTAATTCCATCTCAACACCTTTATAATGAATGTCTCCATTAACTCGCGCGTTGGACTGCAGCTCAACGTGTCCTGCCGAAACAACATTGCCCTTTACCGTGCCATTAATTATCACGTGAGGAACATTTATGTCGCCCTCGATAACCCCAGACTCACTCAACACAAGCGTTCCGTGGCTACTATCTTGAGCTGAAACATGTCCTTTGATTAATCCATCCACCCTTAAACCGCCGGTGAACTCAAAGTCGCCCTTGAGGATGGATCCTGCACCAACCAGTGTGTCGATAGTGTCTACTGACTTACTGGGTTTTTCTTTATTTCGATTAAACATGTAGGTTACCTGGTTGAAGCTCGCTGTACTTTGACAAACTTAGTGCTGCAGGAGCTCATTAATTATTTAGTTTTGAGTCTATGGAAATATAATAATTCGAAACCGGTGGAACAGCAAAATTCACGCAGCGTTTGCCACCAATTAAAAGTGATTTTGGCTTAGTTGTCTATTTTACTATCTCGATAGCAATGTGTTCTAAACTGTCGGGCTGATGCGTGATTATATACTTGAAACGTGTTTCACTCAGATCGATTTTCAATCTTCTGGTTCAGCGTTTAAGTCAAACCAACGAGTCAACGGTTCACCATCCGCCCTGTCTAAAGTGACTAACAGGCGTATTTTATCTTCTGACTCAGACAACATTCTAGGCGAATCTATTGTTCCAGACACTCTTGTAAAATATTGGTAGCTAACACTGCGGCCTGATGCTGAAGGCCATTGCCCAACCAATTCATCAGCTAAGTAGGCTTGAACCCGCAATTGACCCCGTATTTGCGATTTATGCTTAATAGCTTGTACCAAGGTAACATCAAAATTTATTTGCCCTTGACTAAGTGAATGCTCGAGCTTTTGAATCGCGGCACCACTTTGATTATTTTCGGGCGAAATAATACTGCGATAGAAATCTAAATTACTGACAAGCTCTCTGTTTTTCCGCTCTGAGTTAGCATAAGCAGCACTAATCTGCTTGTAGGCTTCTTCTTGAATTTGTTTTTGCCGTTCTGCGAAAATCAAATCATCTTCGGCCGTCTTCAATTTTTGCTCAAGATCGCTTATCTCTTCTCGCAAACTTTCTAACGAAAGCTTGTCGGCTTTAAAACCTGAATCACTAGAGTAACCGCCATACCAAAACGCACCATACAGTGCGGACGCTATTAGAACTAGTCCCACTAGATAGAGCTGAACCTGTGTAGTACGCGCCATTTTTGGCTTAATGCTCAACTCGTTTGTCGATCTACGTATCATCTAATCGGTATCCATTTCATCTTTGAGCCGTAAAAGCATGCTCATTATGGGAGCACCGGCGCTGACAACAAGCCGGTAGTTTGATCTTCCCCTAATGCAATATTCATATTTTGTATGGCCTGCCCTGCAGCTCCCTTTACCAGGTTGTCGATAACTGAAAGCACAACCAACTTATTAGATCCCGCTGCTCGATGTAAACCAATACGACAGAAGTTACTGCCCTTAACCGTGCGAGTTTCTGGGTGGCTCCCTAAGGGCAGAACATCTACAAAAGGTTTATCGGCGTAGAACCCATCGAAACTCGCATGAATTGATTCCAGTGATCTGCTTTGATCGACTTGATCAGCGTAAATAGTGGCATGTATCCCTCTTAACATTGGCACCAAATGCGGAATAAAAGTAAGACCGACATGTTGCTTCGCATCAGCCGTCAGCGTCTGCAATATTTGTGCAATCTCGGGATGGTGTCTATGACCTGACGCTCCATACGCCTTAAAGCTGTCGCTCACCTCACTAAATAGAGTAGCAATATTAGCCGCTCGCCCTGCCCCAGTCACTCCAGATTTTGCGTCAACAATAATACTACCAGCATCAATAACGTTTTCGCGTAGCAACGGAGCTAACCCGAGTATTGTTGCCGTTGGGTAACACCCTGGGTTACTAACTAATCGGCAATTGGTAATTTCGTCAAAAAATAATTCCGGCAAACCATACACAGCGTCGCGCAGTAACTCTGGACAAGTATGGTGCATTTGATACCAATGCTGCCATTGTTCTGGATCCTTCAATCTAAAGTCCGCAGCAAGGTCAATAAACACTGCGCCTGAATTTATCACCTCAGGAGCATGTTGCATTGCTACCCCATTGGGAGTTGCGCTGAACACAACATCACAATCTGAAAAAATTCCAACTTCGGGCGCCTGAAACTCTAAATCATAACTATCCCTAAGACTCGGAAAAAAGTCAGCAACGCGGCGACCCGCTTCGCTGCGCGATGTTATTATTTTTACATCTGTATTTGGGTGCGCCGCAAGCAGGCGCAATAGCTCAACTCCGGTATAACCGGTTCCACCAATAATGCCGACGCTAATTGTTGAATTTGACATGCTACCGTTATCAATTTTGAAAAGGTTCTACGCTTTGAAATTAGCCTTGAGCGGATACTAAAGGCTTTATGCGAACTTGCAAGTTTACACCAAATCCGTACGACTCTGATACTTACTCTTTTATAATGTTGGTCACGCGTTCATAAACTAAGCTACCGACACTCTGCTCAGTTAAGGCCACTGAACATGACAGTTTCATTTGAGCAAAAAAAAGGCCGACGCAGTGTCGGCCTTTTTTGATGCGCTCTGAAAGAGCTGCGTCCAAACTTAACGTTTCGAGAACTGAGGACGACGACGTGCACCTTTTAGGCCCACTTTCTTACGTTCAACTTCACGTGCATCACGAGTAACAAAACCCGCTTGACGCAACATTGGTCGAAGTTCTTCGTCATACGACAATAACGCACGCGTAATACCGTGACGAATTGCACCAGCCTGGCCGCTTCCACCGCCGCCTTGAACATTAACGTTGATGTCGAAAGTGCCTTCCATTTCTAGTAATACTAGAGGTTGGCGAACAATCATACGAGCTGTCTCACGACCGAAGTACTCATCAAGAGGCTTGGTGTTAACAGTGATAGAGCCTGAACCTGACTGCAAGCGTACGCGTGCAGTTGAAGATTTACGGCGACCCGTTCCCAAATAAATTTCTGAATTTGCCATTTTTATTTACTCTTCTCTTAAAGTTCTAAAGGTTTAGGCGATTGCGCTTGATGCTTATGTTCTTCACCTGCATAGATGTGAAGTTTTTTCATCATGGCTCGACCAAGAGAATTTTTTGGAAGCATACCTTTAACGGCATTCTCCAAAATACGAGTAGGCGCTTTTTCACGTAGTTCACGTACGTTAACGTCCTTAATACCACCCGGAAAACCGGTGTGATGATAGTAAATTTTGTCTGTTTCTTTTTTACCTGTAACCGCGATTTTCTCAGCGTTGATCACAACAATATGATCACCGGTATCTACGTGCGGTGTGAATTCAGGTTTATGCTTGCCACGAAGGCGTAATGCAATTTCGGTAGCCACACGGCCAAGCACTTTGTCGGCTACGTCTACAACGAACCAATCGCGCGTGACTTCTGCGGGCTTTGCAGAAAAAGTTTTCATGATAGATATCTCTATTTAAGTATTTTTTACATGTCGCCAAAGCTCAATAACCAATGACCGACTTCGAATATCACCCTGAGACGAAGGCCTCAGAAGACAACCCTCGAACAGACGCAAGTGCGCGTATTACAAGGGACGCGAGATAGTATACAAGTCTAGTGTGGTACGCAAGAGGCTGTAGGACGAAAACTTGGGGGTTTTAGTAATGGTTTTACTGGTTTGTGGGCTGATTCGAGTTGATTATATTGTTGGTTGTTTGTGTAATTGTGGCCGCATGTGGTGGGCTTATTTTGGGAGTTATCCGATGGTCCGAAATCACCGTATTACAGAGACGGTCATTTGGCGCAAACTTGAGCTGAGTTCAACGATTAACGCAACACTTTATCTCTATTTAGTAATTTCAGCACATCGCTCTTTCGCATCTCGGCCTTCGCTCCGGGCGAGGCTCTACCTTCTGCACCCATGCAGTCGCAGCGATCCCGATGTACCCTTCATTGGTATTTAGACCATGGCTTTTGCTTAGTATCACTATTTGCTAATTTCACCATGACGCTCTTTCGCATCTTGGCAATTGCTCCATGCATTGCTCTACCTCCCGCATCCATGCAGTCGCATGCGACCGCGCCATACCTGTCATGTGTTTTAGCAAAATGGATTATGCTGATTATCTCTATTTGATAATTTCACCATGACGCTCTTTCGCATCCATGCGACCGCGCCATACCTGTCATGTGTTTTAGCAAAATGGATTATGCTGATTATCTCTATTTGATAATTTCACCATGACGCTCTTTCGCATCCATGCGACCGCGCCATACCTACATCCTG
>Ga0115546_1001809_pt1 | contig 12928 bp, 17 predicted proteins | sample COGITO_mtgs_1004_FD_87186 | JGI IMG/M metagenome (GOLD analysis project Ga0115546, IMG submission 87186) | Pelagic marine microbial communities from North Sea - COGITO_mtgs_100413 | ecosystem: Environmental > Aquatic > Marine > Epipelagic | place: Germany:Helgoland, sampling site Kabeltonne...
AAACTTTGGGCCTGCTGCCTGTTCTTGTGTCGCTGCTTCTGGAGCAGTAGTGGTTTCATCTGTCATGGTAGACCCTTCGGTTTGATAATTATTGATTGTGTCAATTCTATATGGAGACGGTTTCACCTAATTCAAGGGCAGTTTGCGCGGCCGCTTCCAGGCCACCACTGCGCTCGAGATCTTGCAGTTCGGTGTAGCCACCAATGTGCTGGTCACCGAACCAAATTTGCGGCACAGTGTTGCGGCCGCTTTTCTGCATCATTCTCGCTTTGAGATCAGCATCGTGATCGACAGAAATATCTTGAAAATCAATGCTTTTGGCCTTTAAAAGTCTACGCGCAGCGATGCAGAACGGGCAGAAGCGCGTGCCAAATAGTACAACATGAGACATGGGATTTCCTGTTAGTTACTCAGAGCTGATTTAAAAAAATTGTTGGTTAATGACCTTTGACGAGGGGCAGGCTAGAATTTTGCCACTCACTGACACCGCCACTGAGTCGGCGCACATTAAAGCCTTCCTTGTTTAACGCTCGTCCCGCGCCACCTGAATGCTGGCCGAACTTATCCACCACAACAATTATTTTGTTGCGATGTTTTTCCAGCTCGGCCATGCGGCTAACAAGCTTCGTATGTGGAATATTTTTTGCGCCATGGATATGGCCGCTTTCAAACTCCGCTGTCGCCCTCACATCAATAACAATGGCTTCTTCACTGTTCATCATGCGAACCAATTCGGCGGTACCGAGAGACTTGCCGGCTTTGTTCTGTTCGGTAAAGAAGAAAAGGCCAATTAGGCCCATCAATAAAGAGATCAGAACCCACTGTTCACTCACAAAAACAAAAATGTCCACGTCGTATTTCCCGTTGCTAATATCGGCTGCGCTAATGGCGGTAATGCCCTACCGTTAACTGGCGATCAATGCACGTGCAGTAGCATCTTCGCCCTTCTGAGGCGCGCCAGTATACACATGAATCGAAGGCTGAGCTAACCCCTAAAGCGGGCTGTTTTAGATCTACTGCCAACGCTGCCAAATTGGTTTGCAGTTGTCCGGTAGTGGGGCAACTTTACCGAGGGCAGCCCAGTTTTGGTTGGGGCTGTGAAAGTCTGATCCAGCGGAGGCTTCAAGTCCTGTGTCGCGGCAGAGTCTCGCCAGCTCTCGAGTGACAGAGGGTATCTGTGCACCGCTAATCACCTCCAAACCTTCGCCGCCAGCCTCTTGAAAGTCTGCAAGAAGCTCAATCAACTTCGTTCGTGTGAGTTTGTATTTTGTGGGGTGCGCAAGTACTGCTGCGCCACCAGCGTCGCGAATCCAGCCGATCACTGTCTGTGGGTCAGCCCACTGGTCTTTGATATCCCCCGCTTTGCCACTGCCTAAGTAGCGCTTGAACGCTTGGTCAATGCTGCTCACGGCACCAATATTCACCAAATGCTGTGCGAAGTGTGGCCGCCCAATTTCGCCGCCGGTGGCACAGTCCCGCGCCCCTTCGAGGCAGTCGGAAAAGCCAAGTTTGGCTAACTTTTCGGCAATAATCTCAGCGCGCTGACGTCTTGCGGCGGAGTGTTGGGTAACTGCCTCAATCATCGAAGCGCTTTCACTGTCGACGTTGAGCCCCACAATATGAATGCCGCGCTTGTTCCATTGGCTGGACAGTTCTATGCCCGTGATAATGCGCAGGTTGTGGTTTTGGGTGTCAATTTGGCGGTAGGCGTCGAGTGTGTCGTGATCGGTGATGGACAGCATATCGACAGCGCGCTCTTCGGCGAGGCTGAGCAATTCCATGACCGTTAATGTGCCGTCTGACTCTGTCGTGTGACAGTGAAAATCAATGTTCATTATTGTGACTTGAATGAAGTGAGCCCTATTGTAACAGGCAATGTCGCCTATATACTGCTGCAATGATAGAGCCGATCTCAGAACAACAAAAAAAACATGTGATCATTGCCACTGCCGACCGTATAAGCCTTGCAGGGCGGCTCTTTGGGCGCGATTTCGAGCAGATCGATGTGGATTTTGATCTCAAGGGACGCTGCGCTGGAATGTATCAAGTGCGCCTGCGCCTGCGCCGCATTCGCTTCAACCCATGGTTATTTGCCAAATATTTTGATGAGAGTGTGAGCGATACCGTCACCCATGAGGTGGCCCACTACATTGTTGACTGTCTTTATGGCATTCGCCGAGTGAAGCCTCATGGGGTCGAATGGCAGTCTGTGATGGTGCTCTTGGGCGCGGTGCCGAAGGCTACGGGTAACTACGACTTAAGCGGCATCCCCGTCCGCCAGTATGAACGGGTTCGCTATAGTTGTGCTTGTCGCAGTCACGAGCTCACGCTGCTGCGACACAATAAAATTATTCAGCAGGGTGCTCGCTATCGCTGTCAGTACTGCCACCATTTTATCGTGCATAAAGAGGCCGCCGGGTGACGGAGTGGTTTGTGTATATGATCGAGGCGACGGATTGCTCCCTCTATACCGGTATTACCACCGATGTTGAACGACGTTTCAGCCAGCACCAGAGTGGTCGCGCCGGCGCGAAATACTTTCGTGGGCGGAATCCAGAGAGCGTTGTCTATATCGAGGGTGGCCACAATCGCAGTACGGCTAGTGTTCGCGAGGCGCAGATCAAAAAGCTGTCGCGAGAGCGCAAACTTGCGCTTGTCGCAGGTGTCAAAGTCTAGTTATCTCGTTGTATATACATTATATTAAAAACGGGTTACCCTCTTCTGGAGTTATCTCTGAGAAAGAACAGAAATATAAGTATGAGAGACTGAAGGTGTCTAAAATATAAGTGTATATACAGGTATAGTTAATATACATATATGAGGTAGCTATGCAGCATATCACCTACGCATTGCCCAGATATGCCCAAATCAAGGCATACATTAAGCGCGAGATTGACACTGGTCAGTGGAAGGTGGGCCAGCAAATCCCCTCGGAACACCAGTTGGCGGAGGACTTTCAGGTCAGCCGAATGACCGCCCGCCGCGCTGTTCAGGAACTTGCGGATGAGGGCCTACTTGAGCGCTCGGTTGGGCTGGGCACCTTTGTCGCCCCGCCACCTGAGATCAGTTTTGCGCTGCAGATGCCATCGATGGAGACGCAGTTCAGCTACAGCGATCCTGATTACAGCAACCGTGTAATTAGCTTGCGGACAGTTGTTGCAAACGCGGGCATGGCCTCAATACTTGGCGTTGCAGAGGGCGACGCGGTTTATCAATCGGTTGTTGTTCATCTTCGCAGGGGCGTCCCGCTGCAATGGGAGGAATGTTTGGTCAAGTCGCAGGCCGCGCCAGCGTATATCAAACAGCGTTTTGCCAAAGTCACACCGCAGGCGTATTTGCGCTGGGTATGCCCGCCGACAAAGGTAGATCATCAGGTGCAGGCGGTGACCTGTGAGCCAGCTATTGCAGACGCACTGTCGCTGGCTGTGGGCAGTCCCTGCTTAAAGATCACGCGTCGCTGCTGGAGCGGCAACACTATAGTGAGTGTGGCGCGCTTTATTGCACCTGGAGCTAGTGCCTTTTTGGGCACGGACCTTGGAGGTTAAAAAACTTGGATGAAATACAGAGGGAAAGTAACGCAGTGACAAGAATCGCCTTGTTTGTAGACGTACAAAATATTTATTACACCGTGCGCGAACACTTTTCCTGCCACTTTAACTACCGAGAACTCTGGCGCCAGCTGAGCGATGAGGGTGAGATTGTTGTCGCCAATGCCTATGCCATCGAGCGCAATGATGCGGGTCAGCGCGGCTTTCAGCAGGTGCTGCGAGACATAGGTTTGACGGTTAAGTTAAAACCCTTTATTCAGCGCAGCGACGCGTCCGCCAAGGGCGATTGGGATGTGGGTATCGCGATTGATGTGATGGATTGTGCCGCCAATCCGGATAATCGAGTCGATAAAATTGTGCTGCTGTCAGGGGATGGCGACTTCGATCTGTTAATCGATCGGGTTAAGACGGGTCACGGTATTGATACCGCTGTTTATGGTGTCGCAGCGCTGACGGCGACGTCTTTAATCAATGCCACCGCCAACTTCCACCCTATTCAGGGATCGCTGCTACTCAAATCGTAAGCATACTTTAAGTAATAATACCGCCTCTCGCCCCGCCCCGCGGTCCCGGTTGCCCGCCACCTTGGCCAGGGATAACAATCTGTGACGCCTGTTCGCGACGCATACGCTCCAACTCTTTGCTTGTTTCCTCTACCGCCAGCTGTGCCTTACCAGCGAAATCACTGGCCGCCTCGCCAAGGGTCGCACCGTCTAGTTGAAAGTTAAGTGGAATCGCGCCCATTTGCGTCATCACCTGAGCCGAACCAAAAAATGCAATGGGCCGTGATGGGTCATCGCTGCCATCCGCAGTGACCGGTGTGAGCTTGCGAATAGTGCCCAGCTGCTGGTCGGTGAAAATCTCTTCCCGGAAGAGGCTGTTGGGGTCCATTTGTGGTGTTGTCTGCTCAGTCATAGTGTTCTCATTCTGTTCTTATTAAAAAAGCTTACGGTAACAGACCCGCGCAATCAGTAAAAGTCACTGTCTCTCTCGAGGCAGGCGCGCTGAGATCAGTACCGTTCCGACGAGAAACAGTGATGACCCCAGCAAACAGGCTGTGAGGCCGTACACTTGGTAAATCAGCCCAGATAACAGTGTCGCGACCAAGCGCCCACCGGCATTGGCCATATAATAAAAACCGATATCCAAGCTGGCACCCTCCGCGCGGGCGTAGGCGACAATAAGGTAAGAGTGCACGGATGAGTTGACCGCAAACACCACACCAAAGATAAAAAGCCCCGCAACGATCGTCTGAGTGGCATCCAGCCCCAGATAAAGGGCAATCACTATGAGAGCGGGCAACAAACAGAGCACCCCAGAGCCAACAAAGGCCGCCTTACCCGATGGATTGGCACTGCCGGCTTGACCGGCAAGTTGATGCACCCAGCCAGTAATCTTGGGCGTGAGGGTTTGGATAGCGCCGTAAACCATAACCCACGTGGCGAGTAATGTGCCCACTTGAAGGTATGTCCAGCCGAGCTCTTCTTGCAGAAAGACCGGCAGTGCAACAACAAACCAGATATCCCGCGAGGCAAACAGGCAGAAGCGCGCGGCACTCAGTCGATTGACAGCATCGCTGCTGGAGAAAAGCTGTTTGAGAGGATTTCCCCATTTGATAGCCGCAGGACTCTTTTGCAGAAAAACGAGGTTGAGTAACAGAACTGAAGCCAGCATAGAGGCCATCGCCATGACTGCCGTTTGGAAGCTTGTTGCCGCCAGCAACCAGCCGCCGAGGAAAAACCCCAATCCTTTAAGTGCGTTTTTAGAGCCCGTTAGTAGGGCAATCCAGCGATAGAGACGGTTTTGTTCCGCATCAGGGACCAGCGCCTTGATACTGGTTTTGGCGCTCATTTTGTTAAGATCTTTAGCAATTCCCGACAGCGCCTGACTCAGCATCACGTAGGACACGGTAAGCAGCGAAGAATCGATGGCAAGCATGGCCAGAGCAGCAACCTGCAGGCCCAATCCCACTTGCAGCGTGATATTCAAGCCGATGGCAGCCGCCAGCCAGCCGCCGATCAAATTGGTGACAACGCCAAAAAATTCGTAGAGTAAAAAAAGCCCCGCAATCTCAAGCGGGCTGAAGCCGAGGCTGTGAAAGAACAGCACCACCAACATTCGCAGCGCACCGTCGGTGAGCGTAAAAGCCCAGTAGCTCAGGGTAATCAAGCTGTATTGCTGAATGGGCGATGCCCGCAGGGTCGTCATAATGTGGTAGGTCGCTTATCGATTACTTAAAGACCGGCAGCGACTTTTGCTGCCAGTTCCATCAATCGGTTGACGTAGCCGATTTCGTTGTCGTACCAGATGAGCACCTTAACCTGTGTGTTGTTTATCACCATGGTTGAGAGCCCATCAACAACCCCTGAGCGTTTGTCGTTGGTGTAATCCACAGAGACCAAGGGTATATCCGAGTACCCAAGAATACCCTGAAGGCGTCCCTCGGAGGCTAGTTTTAAGGCCTGATTAACGCGTTCAGCCGTGACTTCCTGTTCCAATTCAAAGACGCAGTCGGTCAGTGAGGCGTTGGCCAGCGGCACACGCACGGCTAAGCCATTGATGCGGCCTTTCAGCTCGGGAAAAATTTCTGTAATAGCGGTAGCCGAGCCCGTGCTGGTTGGAATTAACGACAAGCCGCTGGCGCGGGCACGGCGAAGGTCGCTGTGGTATTCGTCGAGAATGCTTTGAGTGTTGGTTATATCGTGAATAGTGGTGATCGAGCCGTGCTTGATGCCAAACGATTGTTGCAACACGTCGACCACCGGCGCCAAACAATTTGTTGTACACGAGGCCGCTGTGACTATGTCCTGCCCTGAATAGAGATGGTCATTGACCCCCATCACCACATTTAACGTGCCGTCTTTTATGGGTGCAGAGACCACTACTTTCTTAACGCCTTGAGCAAAGAACGGCGCCAGGAGTTGCTGCGACTTAAATTTACCCGTGCACTCGATTACCACGTCTACGTCGGACCAATCGCCACCTTCAATAGTCTGACTCTGGGTATAGCGAATGGATTTATCGTTGATCTGCAGTGTCTGTCGCGTCTGCTCACCCGCGGCGGTGGCTGTCTCCTCCCATGTGCCATGCACCGAATCATACTTGAGAAGGTGCGCCGCGCTTTTCGCGTCACCGGCCATCTCGTTGACATGGACAATATCAAAGTGCGGCCAGTGCCACGCGGCTCTTAGCGCCAGTCGACCAATGCGGCCGAACCCGTTTATTCCAATTCTGATGGTCATAGCAATTACTGGTCTCTCATGGTGAGTGCAGGATAAAAAATAGTGATGACAGTTTGATGTCTTGCCGCACAGTATTTTGCATTACCTGAGTATTTGAGAACAGCCCAACAGTAACACTGCGAACGGTTCGTGAGAATCAGATGTGTAAAACGCTTTTAATGAACTTCCTGAACGCAACAAGTGTCACGTCAGCGCTCATCACAGGGGCTTACGTGACAGATATTCAAATACTGTGAAAGAGTTATAGAGAGGATACTCCCATGAAAACATTAAGCCTTCTCAGCCTAGTTCTCATCGCCTGTGGAGCATTATTTGGTGCTTCGATTGGTATATTTGCTTACGGCGCAGACGTTTGGACCAGCATCGGTATGGGCTGTGGTCTGGGCGCTTGCGTCGCCGTCAGTGAAGTGTCGCCAGTTTTTGATTGATTTTTACCGTGGTCGCTGTGGAGCAGCCTTAGATTGATTGCGACCAAGTTTTTAACACTGTTTTATCGTACTTCTCCTCCCATTTCAGGCCACCGTTTGGTGGCCTTTTTTTTGGGAAGGCAAAAATCAGTGGTGATGACCGCCAGCGCCATGGATGTGGCCGTGGGCTAACTCTTCTTCGGACGCTTCGCGAACATCTTCAATGGTGACATCAAAGTTGAGACCCTTGCCCGCCAGTGGATGGTTGCCATCAACGGTAACCGTCTCGTCGGTGACTGCAATCACGGTGACAGGAACAGAACCGCCTTGACCTGTTTGCGCTTCAAACTGCATGCCGATCTCAATGGTATCGATACCTTGGAACGAACTGCGCGGTACATCTTGAATGAGATCCGTTTGCACGGGGCCGTATCCCTCTTCAGCACTCACGGCAACCGACAACTTGTCACCGGCTGTTTTTCCTTCAAGTGCTTTCTCCAAGCCCGGAATAATATTTCCAGCACCGTGAAGATAGGCCAAAGGCTCTTGACCGGCAGAGCTGTCTAACTGCTGCCCCTGGTCATCAGTTAATGTGTAGTGGAATCGGACAGCACTGTTTTCTGAAATGATCATTGTTGGTTCCTAGTTGCTTTAAAAAAGGCACATTATGCGCGAACAGAGATAAAATATCGACTGCAGTGCTTGCCGGCGCTCAAAACTGAGTTGTAAAAGGGAGAGATCGGGATACACTCCTGTCATATTTCTGTCACGTTTCCGTCATTTAATAAGAGAACGAAAATTATAAATCAGGTAGACACAATGCCCAAACACACTATATTAATTGTCGATGACGAATCGGCTATTAGAGATATGCTCTGTCTCGCTCTCGAAGCCGCTGATTTCAACGTGCTTCAAGCCGAAAACGCGCAGCAGGCGCACGTGTTAATTGTTGATCGCTCTCCTGATCTTGTTTTGCTCGATTGGATGATGCCCAGCACAACAGGCTTAGAACTGCTGCGCCGACTAAAGCGCGACGAGGTGACAGAAAAAGTACCGGTTATCATGCTCACTGCAAAGGCTGAAGAGAACAGCAAGATTTCAGGTCTTGATGCGGGCGCGGATGATTATATTGCCAAACCCTTTTCGCCGCGGGAGCTGATCTCTCGGGTGAAAGCGGTGCTTCGACGAATTGGTAGCGAGGAATTACAGGAGCCCATAGCGGTTGGCGCATTGCTCTTCGATCCGATAGGTCACCGCGTGAGTATCGCCAACCAGCCGATTAAACTGGGCCCCACGGAATATCGCTTGCTGCAATTTTTTCTTACCCATCAAGAGCGTGTCTACACACGAAGCCAAATTTTAGACTATGTATGGGGCGGCAATGTCTATCTCGACGATCGCACGGTAGACGTGCATATCCGCCGTTTGCGCAAAGCAATTTCGGTTGCAGGGCATGAAAACTACGTGCAGACTGTGCGCGGATCGGGTTACCGCTTTTCGACAAAACTGTAAGCTAGACAGCAGAAGGACAAAATACATTGCGACCGGGAATGCATACAGAGATATGGCGCGCGGTCTTTGTCGGCCTCTTTTGCGCGCTATTTGGTTTCAGTCTCGGTTATCCGTTTGAGGTAATCCTCACTGGTCTAATTGTCTACATGGCATGGACCTTCCGCACCATCGAAAAGCTGTTTCGTTGGATCGATAAAGGCATGGCCGGGATACCGCCCGACGCTGATGGCGTTTGGGGCGAAATTACCGACACGCTTAACCGCCAGCGCCGCCGTCACCGGCGCGGGCAAGAAAAAATGCGCCGCACCATTAATCGTATCACCCGACTGACAGAGGCTCTCGATGAGGGCATTCTGGTTTTGCGCAGCGATTTAATGCTGGATTGGTGGAACAGTTCGGCAACAAAATTACTTGGTTTGCGCCCCGCTGACCGCTTGACCGCGGTAACCAATCTTATTCGTGACCCCGTCTTTGTCAGCTATATCGCGCAGAAGGAGTTCGTCGGCTCAATCAAGCTCTCCTCGAGCGATCAAGTTGGCGCTACATTGCAGCTGTCAGCCTCGTATTTTGGCGACGATGAAATTGTCTTGGTTATCACCGACATTACCCGTCTCAGTAATCTTGAACAATTGCGTAAAGAATTTGTCGGCAACGTATCTCATGAGTTGCGCACGCCGCTGACCGTCATGCGAGGCTACTTAGAAACGCTAGAGGATGTGGCGGCAAAAGACCCGCTGCTGGCGAAAGCGTTTGCCCAGATGTCCAACCAAGTGAGTCGGATGCAAGGTTTATCCGACGATTTGATTATGATCTCGCGGTTGGAGTCAGATGACCATCAACCCATACTTGAAAGAATCAATCTTAAGCCGATGCTTGAGGAAATTGTGGCCGAGGCCAAAGTGCTGGGTGATGGTACGCACACCATTAGTCTTGTATGCCATCAAGATCCTGTGATCTAGGCGGATGTTAAGGATATTCGCAGCGTCTTCGGCAACATTATTTTTAATGCCGTGCGTCACAACCCCCGCGGGGCCAATATTATTGTCAGGGCCACGTCCTACACCGGCTTTATTAATATTTCAGTGAAAGACGATGGCATTGGTATTGATCCCAATGAAATTCCGCGCCTGACCGAGCGTTTCTACCGCGGTGATAGCAGCCGCAACTCAGAGACCGGCGGATCCGGTCTTGGTTTGGCCATCGTCAAGCATGCACTGGCCCGAAACCACGGCCAACTCATCATCAACAGCCGATTAGGCCAGGGTGCTGAATTCGTCTGTCGATTGCCGCTGCAAAACCAAGAATCGCCAGCGGAGTAGTCGCTAGATCGCCCTAGTTATCGCTCGAACTTAGCTCGCGCAGCGAAACTGATAGTGCAAGAAGTAGTCTCCCTCAGTATTGGCATCTGGCTCCGACCACTCGCCCTCAATGCGCCACCCCTTTGCACAATAGTGTGCCATTTCGACATGCAAGCGTTGAATGGCGATGGTTACAGACTGTTCAAATTTGGCGTCTGGACGCAAAGAGTAGCTTTGTCGCGCGACGAAGCTTTTATTGGCGCTGTGGTTTAACGAACCTGCCGCAACAATTGGCCGTTCAGCCATTCCGGACACTGGATCAACCGTGCCATCACCATAGAGTTTCGTGGCGGGAGTCTGTGCTGCTGATGGTTTTTGATCCTTATTGCTGGGTGGCTTAGCATTTTTTTCGCAGGCTAAAATTTTTGCCATAAAATCTGGCGAGTCAGCGTCATCCGTATCGAAATCGCAGTCCCCAGTTGCCGCCGCCGAAAATAGCCACAGAACGGCCACGGCCCAAAAATGTGGAAAGGTAAACGTTCGCGATTTTGTGATCATTGGCTCTGCCCATTTTAGTGGATTAGTGTGTAGTCTTATGGGCTATTCTAGCCACGCTGATTAGTCCTGTCTGCACTGGAGTGGAATTTACTTTTCATGACGAAACCCTGCCCTCGAGTACATTGAAAAAGCTTCCCCAAGCGCACTACAGGTGCGCTACACTTCGCTAGACTGTTTGCCGCGAGAGCACTGAACAGGCCAAAAAAAGAGGCGATGCTGCGCCTGCGCGCATTGCGGTCTTGCGCTGAGCGAGGAAAGGGTTAGTGTTTGGTATTACCGATTTAGGACTATTTATTGTTTCGGGCTTGGCGTTGAATATGCTGCCTGGGCCAGACTCATTATTTATTATTCGCCACAGTGCCGCACAGGGTTTCCGTGCGGGATCTGTCGCTTGCTTCGGTGTTGGCGCCGGTATTTGTTTTCATGTGATTGCGGCGGCATTTGGCTTGTCCGCTATTCTTGCCACATCGGCCGCAGCGTTTACCGCAGTGAAAATTGTCGGTTGCGTCTATTTACTCTATCTCGGCGCGATGCTTTTGATCAGCAGAGAAAGTGGCGCTCCTGAGCGACCACTGACAACCCCCGCTGTACCGCTACTCACTATTTTCTATCAGGGATTTTTGACCAATATTTTAAATCCGAAGGTGGCGTTATTTTTTCTTGCTTTTGTGCCGCAGTTTATTGCCGCGGATGCGCCAAACAAGCCCTTCGTTTTTTTGCTTTTGGGGTTGATCTTTAATATTAATGGCATGCTGTGGTGCCATTTTTTAGCCTGGTCATCCTCGTCCGTGGGTGGCCAATTAAAACAGAATAAAAAGCTCGTGAACTATTTGTCCAAGGCTACCGGAGGCTTATTTTTGTACTTTGGCGTGCGATTGGCGCTGAGTCGGCAGGTTTAACAAGACGGCTGTCAATGCGTCGCATTGACGGTTAAAGAAACAACAACAGAGAAGTGTGCGCATATGTTCGAATGGATTGTCAGCCCTGAAGCGTGGATTGCTTTAATAACCTTGATTGGGCTGGAGGTTGTCTTAGGTGTCGATAATATAATTTTTATCTCGATTTTAGTGGCAAAACTGCCTGAGCACGAGCGCCACAAAGCGCGCCAGATTGGTTTAATTTTAGCCATGCTGTCGAGGCTAGTGCTGCTATTTTGCATTGTTTGGGTGATGGGGTTGATCGAGCCTTGGTTTTATCTTTTTGGCAATGAGTTCTCGGGGCGAGATGTTATTTTGATTCTTGGGGGGCTGTTTCTTTTCGGCAAGTCTACTCTGGAGATTCATGACAGCTTGCAGGTCGCGCAGCATGGCCAGCAATCGATTGTCGCCAGTTCATTTTTAATGGTTCTGGGACAGATCACTGTGTTGGATATTGTCTTCTCGCTGGATTCTGTCATCACTGCTGTGGGGCTGGTGCAGCATCTCTCGATTATGGTGATAGCGGTGGTTGCCTCCGTGTTGGTGATGCTGTTTTCTGCGAAATCCATCGGTGAGTTTGTTGATCAAAATCCCACTATAAAAATGTTGGCACTTTCTTTCTTGATTCTGATAGGCGTCACGTTGATTGCCGAGGGCTTCGATAATCATATTCCAAAGGGCTATATTTATTTTGCCATGGCGTTTTCAGTGGCGGTCGAAATGCTCAATATCAAAATTCGACGAGGCGGCCAAAAAGAAAGCATTGTTTTAAGCAAGCGCATTGAGTAGCGCAGCCAGGCAAGTGTCTTAAGTGTCAGATTTTGGCGTAAAAAAGGCGAATCTTCTTCAGATTCGCCTTTTTCGTTTTTACCGCATTGGTCAAGGGAGCTCGACCGGCAGTGATCTGTGCTTAGAACTTGTGTTCCATGCCGACACCAAACGAAGTGTCGTCAACATCCGCTGAGCCAACAGAAGAGTCTGTATTGTCTGTGTAGAATACGAAGGCTTTAGTATTTTTTGCCAGCTTGTAGTCCGCCCCGATAGACAGAGTTTCTTCTTCGTCGCCATCAACGTCGTCTTCGATTGCACCGTACTGCACTTTTAGTGTGGTCTTGTCGATTTTGTAGGCGGCACTCAAGAAGTAGCCGGACTCATCAAAGTTGCCGAGATTGGCTTCGTTTTGCTGATACATCATACCTAGCTGTAACGCATCCATCTGATACTGAACAACAAAGCGCATGAGATCTTGCTTGTCGACATCCTGATCGCCTGCAATCGCAACATACAGGTTATCTTTGGTGTAGCTAACGGAGTAAGACATACCGTCAGTCAGACCATTGTCCGCCTGACCGTCTTGGTCGACATCGCTGCCTTCCGCTGGAACCATCGCAACAGTGGCAGAGAAGCCATTCATGTCAGGCGTGGTGTAGGCGACGATATTAGAGA
>Ga0115546_1001813_pt1 | contig 12920 bp, 12 predicted proteins | sample COGITO_mtgs_1004_FD_87186 | JGI IMG/M metagenome (GOLD analysis project Ga0115546, IMG submission 87186) | Pelagic marine microbial communities from North Sea - COGITO_mtgs_100413 | ecosystem: Environmental > Aquatic > Marine > Epipelagic | place: Germany:Helgoland, sampling site Kabeltonne...
CAGCAGCATCAAAGAAACTAGTGCCAAAATGGCGATCAAAAAGCATCATGGTCACTGCACCGGCCAATACTGGCATGACCGCAATAAGCAAAAACGCTGTAACAAGCCAAGTCCATACAAATAACGGCATTTTCATAAGCGTCATACCAGGTGCACGCATGTTAAAGATGGTCACAACAACATTGACTGCACCCATAATTGAAGAAATACCCATCATATGCACAGCTAGGATAAAGAAATCAGTACTTGGCGGACCGTAGGTCGTTGAGAGCGGGGCGTAAAAAGTCCAGCCAAAATTTGGTGCAGCTCCGAGACCTAGAAAACTTTTGATAATAGAAAAAATCAAGATACCAAAAGCAAAAGGTAGAATCCAAAAGCTCCAATTATTGAGTCTTGGTAATGCCATATCTGGCGCACCAATCATCAGTGGGATCATCCAGTTTGCTAAGCCAACAAATGCAGGCATCACAGCACCAAATACCATAATCAAGCCGTGGGTTGTAGTCATCTGATTAAAAAAGTCTGGCTGCACTAATTGTAAGCCAGGATACATAAGTTCAGCTCGAATAACCATTGCCATGAAGCCGCCAACGAAAAACATTGCCAAACTGAAGAGCAGGTACATAGAACCAATTTCTTTGTGGTTTGTGGTCAAAAGCCAGCGCTTAAGACCAGTGGGATTTGCATGATGTGCCATGATTAAATTCCTCGCTTATAGCGCTATCCTATGGATTTTCAACGATTTCTTTGGGTTGCACAATATCGCCAGTATCATTACCCCAGGCATTTCGCTCATAGGTAATAACAGCTGCTCGTTCTTTAGCGCTTAACTGCTTTGTAAACGCAGGCATGGCATTTTTACCTCTGTTGACAATTAAGATGTGCTCAATTCGCTTCTCCGCTAAGATTGCAATATCGCTGCCAGCAAGTGCTGGGAATGCTGGAGGCATACCCTGACCCTTAGGTTGATGGCATGCGGAACATTTGGCGTTATAAACTTCTTCTCCAAGAGCCATTAGCTCCTCCATAGAGAAGTCCACATTAGATTCATCTGCCGCAGCAAGCTCGGCGGCCGCTTGTTTTTCTTGGGCGTCAGCAAGCCATTGTTTAAATTCATCCTGTGTGACAGCTCGTACCTCAATCGGCATGAATCCGTGATAGGCACCACAAAGTTCAGTGCATTGACCTCGATAAATACCTTCTTTACCTTCAGGAATTTCAAACCAGGTCTCATTGGTAAAACCGGGAATGGCATCTTTTTTAATGCCAGCATCTGGAAGGAACCAGGAATGAATCACATCTGCAGATGTTGTTAAAATTCGAACTTTTTGTCCGGTTGGAACATAGACCGGATTATCCACTTCACGTAAGTAATGTTCGTTTTTTTCGGGTGGCGATGTCACAGCTTGATCAGTCGCAGGGTCTGAGCCCCAAGGTGTTGGAAATAAACCAGTGCCACGAACAGGTGTTTTATATTGATCTTCAGGCGTTTTCATATTACTGAAAAAATCAAGCTTCAAATTAGCGTCATCTTCGTATTGAAGATACTCATACTGCCATTTCCATTGCAGGCCAGTCGCCTTAATAGTCAGTGCAGATTCTGACGTATCGGTCATTTCAATCAAAGTTTTGGTGGCGGGGATCGCCATGAAGACAAGAATTAGAAAAGGGATAATAGTCCAGATCACTTCAACTAATGTGCTTTCATGAAAGTGAGCAGGTTTCGCGCCTTTCGATTTTCTATGTTTGAATATGGAATAAAACATAACAGAAAAAACAACGACTGCAATGCCAATACACCAGTAGAGCATCGTTCTGTGTAAATCGTAGACTTGTTGACTGATTTCAGTCACGCCTGGCGTTAAGTCGTACTGCTGCGCTAATGCAGCACCTGAAAGACTTAAACCTATGGCAATACTTGATAGGGTGAGCCCGATTAAAGCTGTTGACTTCTGTGAAAAGGCAGAAAGTCGACGATGAACAGTATCCATAGGATTACTCCCGAAAAAACAATAAGTGAGCTTTACCCTTCAAAAGGACAAATGCGGATATGCGGTTTGCATGATGCCAAAGCTTAAATGGAACCATGCTTGGATTATTTTGTTCTTTTTTCTTTGGAGTAAAGAACAAAATTGTCTGGTACTGGTCTAATGGCTCTTTAAAGAGCTCTGAGCACAATAGTATAGCTAGCTTAGTGTCAGTTGTGTAGCCCTCTTTTTGCAATTATTGGGCGTTAGACAAAGTCTTTTGATCTGACTGAGCGAAATACTTAGGTTCTAGCTTATGCTTAAGCGTACATTATTTTGTCTTAAAAAGTGGTCATAAGAGTCCGCGTTTAATTAATCTGTAGTTTGGCGTATGATGACTTAAGAATACTTGTATTAAAATAAACGTATTAAAGGTGATGATCAGTGTCAAAAGAAACATTATTTAAGATTGCGTTTGTCAATCGAGGCGAAATTTATGAACTTTACGCCAAGCAGATCTTTCAAAGTGATCTTTATGGCTTCATTGAAGTCGAGGGTTTTGTTTTTGGAAGTCGGGCGCAAGTTGTTGTTGACCCTAGCGAAGAGAAGCTAAAAAGCGAATTTGATGGCGTAGAGCGTTCATACATTCCATATCAGGCAGTGCTGCGAATTGATGAAGTAGAGCATGTCGGGGTTTCAAAAATATTGCCAGCGCCAGGAAGCGGCAATGTTGCGCAATTTCCAGGTATGCCACCCAAAGTACCACGATAATACACGCGGCCTTGGGTCTTGCTTTTGATATTTAATCAAGTATACTTGCGTAGCCTTAAACCTTGCCCCACTTATGCTTGGCGCGAAGTGAACAAACATGGTGTTTGTTTTATTTGATTGCGTCACTTCAAGGGGGCTTTAACCCAAAAGGAGATACTTATGAGGCATTATGAGGTTGTTATTTTAATTCACCCAGACCAATCGGATCAAAGTAAAGTGATGATGGAACGTTACACTGCAAGTATTAAAGAAGCGGGTGGAAGCATTCATCGTTACGAAGATTGGGGTCGTCGTCAACTTGCTTATCCCATCAAAAAGCTACATAAAGCCCATTATATTTTAATGAATATAGAGTGTGATCAAGCGACTTTAAAAGAGCTTAATAGTAATTTTCGGTACAATGATGCTGTGTTAAGGTCAATGTTTTTACAGCTTGATGAGGCTGTCACTGACACGTCCTTGGTTGCCAAGGAAGAAGCTCAAGGCTCAAGACCGCGTCGGCCAGTACAAAACGAATATTCTTAAGTTACTTGCACACGGAATTAAAATGCAGTTCTAGTGTTCTTTAAACTAATATTAGGTTTTTGGCGTTATTTTGCGTCTTAGGCTAGGCTACTCAATTTTAGGCGCTCATGAACTATAGCCCACAAAGCGAACAGACCCGTATTTTAAGAGCAGAAGAGCAACAGCAGCTTTTTGAGAAAAGTGAAATCTTGGGCCGAGCCTTGGTAAATTCTCTCGTTATCGAAGGTTTTTTATTAGAGCGAGACCAGGAGCGTTTTACTGCAGCTGGATTGCCGGTTGTGCGAGTCAAGTTGAGGCATGTTAGCCAAGAACTTGGTCTCGTAAAGCGCCAGGTTATTTGTGATATCAGTGTTTTATGTATAGGTAAAGAGTTGTGTGAGCAACTTTCTCATTGGGAAAATGGTTGTTTACTTGGTGTTGAAGGGTTTTTGGCTCGTAATTCATATAAAGATGAATTGTCTTGGATTATTATTGAAGCCACGAAGTTAGCCTTACTCGACTCTAAGTAAGAAGTACTCTCAAAAGCTAAAAAATAGACTTGTTGTTTGAGAAGTTGTGATAGAGCCAGTTGGACCATAAAGAACGCTAGGATTTAGTTGATCCATAGTAAAAGAATGTATAAATTGCGATTATAGTGGTTTTAAAGACCGTAAAATTGAATCATATTAAGAGAAAGGGTGACTTATTTATGTCAAAGTTTTTTAGAAGAAGAAAATTTTGCCGTTTTACTGCGGATGGCGTTAAGCAAATTGATTATAAAGATCTTCAGACCTTAAAGGCTTATATTACTGAGACAGGTAAAATTGTACCTAGCCGAATTACTGGAACATCTGCTCGGTATCAACGTCAACTTGCCACAGCGATTAAGCGTGCTCGTTATATAGCCTTATTGCCATATACAGACCAGCACGAATAGATATACATTTGAGGTTATAAATTATGAAAGTTATTTTGTTAGAAAAAGTAGGCCGTCGCGGCAAGCTCGGCGACCAAGTAGTGGTAAAAAAAGGTTTCGCGCGAAATTTTCTTTTTCCGACTGGTAAGGCAGTACCGTCTAACCCAGACAATCTTGCTAAGTTTGAAGAGCGTCGTGCGGAGTTAGAAGCAAAAGTCGCAACGGCTACTGCTACGGCTGAGGCACGTAAAGCAACCATCGAAGCCATTACGATTACGATGTTGATGAAAGCGGGTGACGAGGGTAAATTATTTGGTTCTGTTGGCGCACAAGATATTGTGACAGCGGCTCAAGCTCAGGGCGTTGAAATTCAACGATCTGAAGTTCGTTTACCAGAAGGTCCTCTACGCAACATTGGTGAATATGCTGTTGAGATTCATGTTTTTGAAGACGTCAATGCTTCCTTACCAGTATTTGTAATTGCTGAAGCTTAAGTTTTCTGTTTAAAAAAAAGCCGTGCTTATGCACGGTTTTTTTTTATAAGTAAAAAGTGTAGACTGTAATGCTGAACGTTGCTATTTAGCGTCTAATAACTCATCAAATACACTTTAACTTACTCTACATACAGTTTTAAGGATATCGAATGACTGAAGATACGATGCTAGATGTAGAACAGTACCTTGAGGATGATTTTGCTTCAGTTTTTGATGATCAAAAATCCTTATATTCAGACACTTATGCTGATAAAGAAGTGTCAAAAATTAAATCCGTGCCTCATAGTATTGCCGCTGAACATGCTGTTATAGGTGGTTTATGTCTTAATAATAGCGCTTGGGACGATGTGGCAGAGCTGGTGGCGTCAAACGATTTTTTTTTAAAGCAGCATCGAGATATTTTCCAAGTTATGGAGCAATTAGCTCGGGAATCAGAGCCGCTTGATGCGCTGACGGTAGCTGCATCTTTAGATAGTTTAGGAATGGGCGGTGATGACATAACCTCCTATCTGGCGCAACTTGTGTCACATACACCAAGCGCTGCCAATATAAAAGCCTATGCTAAAATTGTCCGTGAGCGAGCAGTTTTACGAGAGCTTATTCAAATGTCGCAGAAAATCGCGGATTCTTGCTATTTAACGGAAGGGCGAGACGCTGCAGAAATTGTAGACGAGGCAGAACGACTTATTTTCGCAATCGCTGAAGGTCGTCAACAGACCGGTGGCCCACAGGACATGAAAACTTTGCTTAAAAAATCCATCCAAAGGCTGGATGAACTCTTTAATAGTAAGTCTGCACTGAGCGGTACTTCCACAGGATTTGCAGACCTAGATGGACTTACTTCAGGTTTGCAAACTTCTGATTTAGTCATTATTGCAGGTCGGCCATCCATGGGAAAAACGACATTTGCTATGAATATTGCAGAGGATATTGTTCTACGTACAGAAAAACCTGTCATGGTTTTTAGTATGGAAATGCCTGCAGAGCAGCTTATGCTGCGGATGCTGTCATCAATGGGTCGTATTGATCAATCTCGAATGAGAACCGGAAACTTGACGGAAGATGACTGGCCTAGAATTAATTCTGCAATTCAAATGTTCAACGATAAAAAACTTTTTATTGATGACAATCCAGCCTTGTCGCCCACGGAAGTACGTGCAAGGGCTCGTCGAGTTTATCGAGAGCATGGCGGTATTGGTTTGATTATGATTGATTATATGCAGCTCATGCGAGTTCCTGGAGCAGAAAGTCGTGTGGCCGAGATTTCAGAAATTTCTAGATCTTTAAAGGCTCTTGCAAAGGAACTGTCCGTTCCAGTCATTGCTTTATCTCAGCTCAATCGAAGTTTGGAGCAGCGTCCAAATAAGCGACCTATTATGTCTGATTTACGTGAATCGGGCGCTATAGAGCAGGACGCAGATTTAATCATGTTTATTTATCGTGACGAGGTTTACAATGAAGATTCTTCAGATAAGGGTGTTGCCGAAATTATTATAGGCAAGCAAAGAAACGGGCCTATAGGTACATGCAAGCTGGCATTCTTAGGAAAATATACGAGGTTTGAAGATTTATCTCCAGAATATGCTAATGCTGGAGGGTATGAGTAATGACACTGCTTCGCGCTCAGTTAAGCTTAGAGGCGCTGAGTAATAATCTTAAACTAATCCGAAGCTACGCCGAACGATCACCTATTTGGGGTATGGTAAAGGCCAATGCATATGGTCACTCTGCTCAGTTAATAGCGCCGTATATTCTAGAACGTGTTGATGGATTGGGCTGCGCGCGAGTAGAAGAAGCATTAGATCTTGCAGGATCAATGGCGACGATGATCAAACCTATCCTTATTCTTGGTGGTGGGTACTCTTTGTCAGATTGGTATGATATTCAAAAAAACGGTTTCGTGGCTGTGGTGCACGAGCAGTTTCAGTTAGATATGCTTAAGTCTTTGCCTACGACTAGCCAATCAAAATTGCCTATTAAAGTTTGGTTAAAAATTAATGTGGGTATGAATCGTCTTGGTTTTAATCCTGAAGATTGTTTGACAGTGTTGCAAACTTTATCCGAGATTAAAGCGGTGAAGCTTGTAGGTGTAATGGCTCACCTTGGGACGGCTGACGAGCCATTACACCCTGAAACGTCTAAACAAATGAAGCTTGTTAACGACATTTTCGCCAAGATCAAATTACAGCTGCCTAATATTCAAACAAGCTTATCAAATTCTGCTCATTTATTCGCCTCTCAGCATCAAACGGCGTTGAATTATCCTTGGCATGGTCAAATGAATGATTGGGTTCGACCTGGTATTTCTATGTACGGTGGTTCACCCTTTGCTCGAGTGTCTGTGCAGGACTTAGGGCTCACACCAGTGATGACGCTTGAAGCAAAGGTCGTTTCTGTTCGAGATATTAAAAATGGTGAGCGAGTTGGGTATGGCGCGACCTGGCAAGCAACTGAGCCAACACGTCTGTACGCCTTAGCGATCGGATACGGCGATGGTTTTCCTCGACATATTCAAAATGCCACAGCTTATTTTCAAGGTGTTCATTTACAACAAGCAGGTCAAATTTCTATGGATCTAACAGTGTTTTATCAAACAATAAAAAGCTTAAAAAGGGGGCCAGCACCTCGTGTGGGGGATTTCGTGGAACTTTGGGGGCAGCATATTCCGGTTGATGAGGTGGCTGCAAAAAGTCAAACGATCGGTTATGAACGTTTGACTCAGCTGTCTACTCTCAGAGTTGATTTCACTCTTAATTAGAGACTTTTGGGTCCTGAATCTACTAATGTTTGACCGTGCTCCGTATCAGTAAATTGTGCGAAATTTTGAACAAACATCTGTGCTAAATTAGCGGCGGCTTTATTCCAATGTGCTTCTGACTCATGGCTTTGTCGAGGATCTAATATTGCCGACTCAATGTTTGGTAAGCCTTGGGGAATCTGTAAATTGAAGTACGGTAGGAGGGTAAAATCACCTTTGTCCATGTCGCCTTGTAGAATAGATCGAATAATTTGCCGCGTATCTTTAATGGAAATTCTTTTACCTTGCCCATTCCAGCCTGTGTTGACCAAATAGGCTTGTGCGCCGCTGTTTCGCATGCGCTTTAGTAAGACCTCAGCATATTGGGTTGGGTGTAAGGTTAAAAAAGCCGCGCCGAAACATGCTGAAAACGTTGGAGTAGGGCTATCAATGCCCCGCTCGGTCCCGGCAAGTTTAGATGTAAATCCTGAGAGAAAATAATATTCAGTTTGCCTTTCATCTAGCTTTGAGACTGGGGGTAAAACGCCAAAAGCATCAGCAGTCAGAAAAATAACTTTGGTTGCGTGGCCTGCCTTAGAGGCTGGTTTGACAATATTTTCGATATGGTAGATTGGGTAGGAGACGCGAGTATTTTGCGTTTTTACACTGGAGCTAAAATCAATTACACCACCTGAATCTACGACCACATTTTCTAAAAGCGCATTTTTACAAATGGCTTGATAAATTTCCGGTTCATCCTTGGCGCTCAAATTAATTGTTTTAGCGTAGCAGCCACCTTCAAAGTTAAACACGCCTGTATCATCCCAGCCATGTTCGTCATCACCAATAAGTTGACGTTTAGCATCAGTGGATAATGTGGTTTTTCCGGTACCAGAAAGACCAAAAAACACCGCAACATCATCATTTTCGCCAACATTGGCCGAACAATGCATTGACGCTATACCTTGAAGTGGCAATAGATAATTCATGACGGAAAAAAGCCCCTTTTTCATCTCGCCACCGTACCAAGTACCACCAATAAGCTGCATGCGCTCTGTCATATTAAAAGCTACAAAATTTTCAGAATTTAGTCCTTGCTGTCGCCACTGAGAATTGGTTGTTTTAGCGCCGTTTAAAACCCAAAAGTCTGGATTAAAGTCAGTCAATTCGTTATCAGTGGGCCGAATAAACATATTTTTAACAAAATGAGCTTGCCATGCAACCTCAGTGACAAAGCGCACTTGAAGTCGTGTTGCTTCACTGGCACCACAGAAAACGTCAATAACAAACAGCTTTTGCTGGCTGAGTCGACTAGTGACACATTGTTTTAAGTGATTCCAAGTCTCTTGCGAAATAGCCTTGTTATCATTTTTACCTTGGTCTGCCCACCAAAGAGTATCTCGAGTTATGTCATCTTTGACAATATATTTATCTTTTGGCGATCGGCCGGTAAAAATACCAGTATCAACAGCTACAGCACCTAAATTGGTCACAGTGCCTTTTTCATAACCATCAAGAGTTGTTTGTGTCTCTGCGGCGTAAAGTTCGTCGTAGCTGGGGTTATAAATGAGTGAGGTTGGTGTTTTGATGCCGATTTGAGCGAGTTGTGCTGAAATAGTCGCTGTCATACCTAAAATCCTAGTGTTGTTCTGAGGTGAGTGAGAGTTTGGCAGGTGAGTTATTGCGAACAGTGTGGTATTAACCGAGAATTATACGCAATTTGACATGAGCGTCTACGGAAAAGATCAGACAATTTACAACTTATTGTAAAAAAGTGCTGTTATGCCAGGCTTTTAGCTTTGAAGGATAGGCTTTTCAATCGTTAAACTGCCCTTACAGACTTTGCAGCTGTATTGAGCGGCTCTATTCTGCACTCGCCTGTGACGAATTTGAGTTAAAAAATGTATTTGACAGTCGCAGCTGTATTTGTAACGAGTAATTGGCCGCCGGCTGACTGTTTTGGGCATATCAAATGTGTGGCAGACACTTGCTGGTTGCATGAAACAATTCATCATAAACGCTTGCCATTCTCTACCATGAGGCTTAACGTGTCTGGCGCCGCTAAAGCAACAAAACACCATCAAGTGGGCGATTTCATGAGGAATAACTTGCTCTAGAAAGCCCTTTAAGTGAAGCTTGGCTAAATCAAGGTTAAGTCGTAGCCTGTAAGAGGTTTGATGAATTTGTCGCTTATAACACATTTGTCCGGCGCATCTACCTTTGAGTTGAAGGTCTATCTGAGGTCGGGGTAATTGGCGATTAAGAAATAATTCTGCTTGTTGAATACGTTGTTCCACCGTCTCTTTTAATTGCTGTTCAACAAATAGAATGTCAATCGCCATGTCTTATGTCTCGCTATAAATCTATCTTAGACTTGCTCTAAAAAGCGCACGCCAGGGCGCGGGTAAGCCTTCTTTAGTTTTAGTGCCGCAAGGTGCTAAAAAGTCTGAAAGTGAGTGAGTTTCAATCCATGGTGTTTGCTGTTGTTCAGTATGCTGAGTACAAGATAATGAGATACATTCAACCGTCTTGAAACCAGTAATGTGAAGCCACTGACGCAAAAGACCTATACTGGGCAAGCCCCATAGATTCGCCATGCCAGCATAAGTTGATAATGGCATTAAAAAGGCGGTATCTTTATCGTCGATCACTAGGGTTTCTAACAGCAATTCACCGTTATTGTTAAGGCAGTGTTTGAGTAGTTTTAGATGTTCAAGTGGACTTTTTCTGTGATAAAGTACCCCCATTGACGTCACAACATCAAATTGAAGTGATAGGGTTGCAAGATGTTCGCCTGGGATAGGCATAATATCAATCGGCAGTGATGGGTTTATATTTTTAAAGGTGGAATATTGAACCCAAAAAAGAGGTGATGGATCCACACCAAAGACATAGTTAGCTTGATCGCCAAGCATTCTAAAGCCATAGTATCCGTTACCACACCCAATATCTAATATGGTTTTACCAGACAATTGCGGTCCATAGCGAGTTAATCGATCGTATTTTAAAGAGCAATCCCATTCTGATGCAATATCGATATTATTGAATTGCCAGGGGCCTTTACGCCATGGTTTTAAGTGCTGAAGATGACGTTCCAGATCAAGATCACCTGGTAACTCGATACTACATTTTAAAATTGGTGTATTGAGCTCGGTCTTAGGATCTGATACTTGCAATTGCTCACCAAGATTTCTGAGCTGCTCTAACGGTGGAAGCCATTTTTTTAAAAGGCCGTGTACAGGTTGCTGTACACTTTTCTCAATAAATTTAGCTTGGTGTTTGCGAAGCCACGAAGGCACAGCATAGCTTTTAAAAAGCCAGTTATTAAATGCATTATCACGCTGTTGTTTAATTGTTTTCTTATCCATAGGGCACAAACTCCACCGTTTGCATCATTGCTTTAGATTGGTGGCAAATTATGCCGTGGAGTGGGGGTGTCTGTCAAAGCCTCTTTAAAATCATTATTTTGAATATGATTGCAGGCGAAAACGTTGCTCATAGCTTTTAGCGGCGTATAGTGCTTTTAAAATATCTGCGGCTGAGTTAAATCTTTGTTCAGGATCCGGGTGCAGTATTTTAGAAAAAATCATCGATAGGCTAATGTGGATCTTATGCGCTAAAAAATCCATTCTAGGTCGTGGCGCTGAAGCTGCAAACATATGCTTCGCTTTTGTGTCAATGCCAGTATTCCAGCGACTTCGCGTCACGAGCTCATAAAATAAAATACCGACCTGGTATAAATCACTGCGCTGATCCCAAATTTCGCCTCTCGCCTGTTCCGGTGATAGGTATGATGGCTTGCCGACCCATGCTCGGTTGTCCACATGTTTGGCTTTTATATGTGCGCAGCCGAAATCGATCAAAAAAAGCTGTTGAGATGGATTTATAACAACGTTTTCTGAGCTTATATCGCCATGTATGATAGGGTTTATTTTATCGTGCAGGTATTCTAGCGTCTCGTAAAGTTGAATGACCATACGAAGCGCTAAAGTTGTTATTAGGTCTGGCGGGTACAGGTCCGGTCGTTGAGATATATTGATGACCTGCATACCCTCAACAAAATGATAGGCGTAAAAAGGTACCCCATTTAAACTACCTCTGCCAACGTAGGATGGTAGACGAGGATGATCAAACTCTTTAACAAGACGGGTTTCCACATTAAATTGTTGAATGACTTTTTGATTGTCCGCCCACTTATCTCGAATTGTTTTGATCGCAAGGGTAGGGAGGTGACGCCGCTCTGGCGCTCCTTTAAAGATCTTACAAATACCACCCTCTTTAAAGTGAGTGAGTTTGTAAAGCTTACCTTTAACCTCAATAACTGTATTGTTTTGAACTTGGCTCATAAATGTGGTTTCATCATCATTAATTTTAAGAAGGACGACTTGTTAGGGTAGCGTGAGCTAGAGTTAGAACTAGTGGCGTATTTTATAGAAGTATGGCCTAATTTGGCAGTTTGCGGGCAAAACATCAACTTATGCTGTTCTCATTGTTTAAATTGCCTGAATTTTAACTGCCTAGATCCAATAAAAATGGCCTTATGGGCAGTTCGCATGTATTGGTTGAGAGAGGTTTAGGGCTTATTTTAAAGTTGATCATAAGCGGTTTATAGGTTACAAAAGAACCATGGTTATTGCCTGAGATTTATATCAGAATACGCTCATAAACTACATTGAAGGCTTTTGGCTATAGCCTTATAAGTTAGTCAGTAGTTAATTTTAAGTTCCGAATTATAACCAGGCTTGCTCACGAAAGCAGTCTAAACCAAGTAGGTCGTACACAGGTTTCTTGCTCATTTGAATTGAAACCTTATTCTAATAAAAACCATGAGTTGTCGATGCTGAAAAGTGTAGCTCGCGAGTTTAAGTTACTAGATGTAGTATGCCCAGCTTTGCTTATATAGCACTCCAAAAGAGCGTGTTCGACGAGCTTTTGAAAAGTATAAAGTTGATTTAAAAGGGTATTTTGATGAGTCCAAAGAAAACAAACACGCCAGATGATGATTTTTTCGACGAAGACTTGTTTGATAGCGACTTATTTGACGATGATGACGAGAATATCGTTGTGCATTCTTCGCCGAGAGCGTCGAAAGTCAGTGTTGAAGACGATGAGGCTTTATTTGATGATCTTTTATCGAATCAAATGAATGGCTCTGTAAGTCAGTCGTCTCCGAAAGGCGTTGACGAATTTGATGAAGAATACACTGAAGTCATTATGGATGAAGATGACGGCGAGCTCCCCAATACCTACTTCACCGACGATAAGGGTAAAGTTTACAACGTGACTCGAACGCCATTTCTTATTGGGCGCTCTAAAGAATGCGATCTAGTGATTAATGTCAAAGGCGTTAGTCGTCGACATGCTGAACTTACCTATGGTGGCGGTCATTTTATTTTGAGAGATCTCGACAGCTTAAATGGTACGCGAGTTAACGGTACACCAGTGCCTCAGATTCGATTAGGCGATGCTGACGTTATTAAGCTTGGGCGACACAAGTTCAGTTTTTTCACTGACACGGTTCGAGCCAAACC
>Ga0115546_1001818_pt1 | contig 12910 bp, 8 predicted proteins | sample COGITO_mtgs_1004_FD_87186 | JGI IMG/M metagenome (GOLD analysis project Ga0115546, IMG submission 87186) | Pelagic marine microbial communities from North Sea - COGITO_mtgs_100413 | ecosystem: Environmental > Aquatic > Marine > Epipelagic | place: Germany:Helgoland, sampling site Kabeltonne...
CACACTGCGTGAAGACACCTTTACTTTTGGCTCCTCCGCAAAAGATGTTGTTGCTATTCATGGCACACCTGACGAGTCTCAAAACAACACATGGCTCTATAAAAAAAGCAAAGTTATGTTTAAGGACGGTAGAGTGGTTGACTGGCAATCCCACTCTACCTTCCCTTTAGCCACTCGTCTTAAGTAGTCGCTGGCGCGTAATGGCTGCGCTCGATATATCTTTGTCAAAAATGGCCTCAAAATACTCATTTACCCAAGTAAACTGCGTTTTTTCGAACATTTTTTCCTCGATCTCTCGTCGCTCGCCTATTTCGCGCCAGCGACTAAGTAGTCGCTGGCGACTCAATAGTCTTTACACCAAAATTTCGGTGCCATATCAATAATTGCACATTTGCAGTGATATCGACATTATAGGTATTGCTTTTCGACATATCAAAAGGTAAAGTGGCGTCTATGGAAATTGCAAGAGAGTAAATTTTGCAAGGCAGACCACGGGTAGTCTAGATTTTTTGTCATTTATCTAGTCACTACTCTCCCGAGAATGACGAAGTGAAGTTCGGGATTGTTAAGTAGTTGGTGTGGTCAAAAGTCGTTGGTTGTGGTGTCTTTAATTTTAGTCACCACAATGAAGTTGTGGCTTGTGCATGTTCCATAATCGACATCAATAAAATGTGTCTTTAATGTTTTATTGAGGCTTTTTGAAAGGGAAATCAACTGCGAGCATCATATAGGCTTTAATTTGATTTTGTTGACGGTTCCGTCATCAAGCGAAGCAAGGTTCTATGGTCAATGCAACAATCTCTTGGTTTAAACATGAAAAAGTGTAAAAGTTTTTGAAACAAAACTGTTAAAGGCTTGTAAGAGATATTATCTTCGATTACAATTTAATGGCATTTTGAGCACAAACCCTTTTAATTTTTCAAGCAACAAATAATGGTAAGAGACCTATGAATACAAGTGAAAAGACACAGGGAAGCCGCACTGCAGATAAATTCGTTGTTCGTTTACCAGACGGTATGCGACAAAAGATCGCCCTAGTAGCCAAAAGCTATCACAGAAGTATGAATTCAGAAATTGTTTCACGTTTAGAGGCCAGCCTTCGTGCAGAACCAAGCCTTATGACAGAACAAGAACGAGCTGAATTGCAACAAGGCGGCCAATCAGCAATGGATGTTAATCCACAAGAATCTGCGATCGTTAATCGATTCAGACAATTATCTCCAAGCAAGCGCCAGGCATTGCTTGAAATTTTGAATCTTGAGCTTGCTTAAGATCTAAAATAAGAGTGTATGCTCAAAGCGTTTAGGTTTTATAAGACACTAATGATTATTAGTTTTAAATAAGAACTAAATGCTTTGGGTATAGCTCACTTCTTTCGAAGTGAGCTACTTTCCCCCTCGTTTTTAGTATTGCTCTTTAACTCATTTTCTTGTAAAAGTGCTTACGATACATTAATCGAATATAATGTATGCCCTCTTATAAGCTACCGAATCCCTACAGCAACTGCACCATAAACGAGCTGATATTTGGCAAGGCCCTGAAAAAATAGTGCTGGTCTTATGTTTGAAGTTGAGGCGCGCGCTTATTATATAGCCAGATAAAACCAACAAGCACTCTAATGGCTCTATCAGAATCAACATAAAATGTGGTATATACCCATAGCGATATGAATTTAGGTGTAAAAAATGTTTTGAATTTTGCTTTAATCAAGGCGCGACAACGCACTATGGGTATATTCACGACATCTTTTCTTAATCAAAAAAACATGTTTTAAAGGAATAATGACATGCCAAATGCAAACGGCTTAACTAAGACTTTAATCCCGTCAGTATTAACTGCAACCAAACCTACTGTTAACCCTCAGTCCACTCGATTATTGCAATGCGTGCCATGTGCTATCCCTAACGGCGCTCCCCAAGCAACTCAGACAGGCACTTCCTCTGAAATGAATGGAGCCAATGATCATAGTTACACGCCTTATATTAGCAAGCTCAACTCGAAAAGTGCAGTGATTCCTCGAATGGATAATGTAGTGATTGCTATGTCCTCTGGCGCACTGTATGACTTCTCAAAAGACAATAAGTTAGCCAAAACCCATGGCAAAGCCGCCTACGCGGCTTATCAAGAAGCGAATAAAACTTCAGTTTTAGATAAGGGTGATGCCTTTGCTCTCGCGGAAAAACTGTATAATATTAATGAAAAACTTGCAGCGGTAGGCTCAGATTTGAAATTTGACGTTGTCATAACCTCAAAAAATACGCCTAGAGCCCATATTCGAACCACTCACTCCAACAGTCATTATCATTTGCCCATTGGTCGAGCCGCATTTACTGGTGGTGCTAGTCCTTTTAGGTATGCCAAGGCTTTTGGGGCTTCACTTTATTTAACCACCAACCCTGATGATGCCAAGCAAGCACTTTTACAAGGTGTACCTGCCGCACGTATATTACCTTCTAAACAAAAAGAGACTCGTTCAGATCAGTTAAGAGTAGCATTTGATGCAGATGCAGTTATTTTCTCTGACGCCTCAGAACGTATTGCGATGAATGGTACTCTTGAAGACTTCCAAAATCATGAACGGGATAATGTGAATATTCCTCTTGAGAAAGGCCCACTCTACCCTTTACTTTATCAGCTAAGTCAATTACAAAAAGCCTTTCCATCAGATGACTGTCCAATTCGAATTGCCATTACAACAGCTCGAAGCGCGCCAGCAAATGAACGCCTTCACAACACGCTTGAAGCTTGGAATATTGAGGTTGATGAGCTGCACTTACTTGGTGGTAAAGATAAAGGCCCTTTTTTAGAGGCATTTGAAGCTGATTTATTTTTTGATGACAAGCTTAAAAACACGGAAAATGGCGCGAAATACGTGCCTTCCGCGCATGTTCACTATGGTGTAAGCAACGAATAGTTTTTATTTAGTCGCAGGCTTAGTGTCAACACTTAAATGATGGTACTCGTCAAACAACTGGTCCATGGCATGAATAACACTGCCCAGCTGGAGACAAAAGTCATTTAAAAGATCTTGCATTTGCTCACTGTCATTCATCACGGCCCGCTCGAGCTCAGACGCCAAACCAGATAAATCGTCGGCACCCAAGCTTGCGGCGCTGCCTTTAATTGTATGCACTAAGCGCCCGGCAGTTATGACATCCTTTACTTCAAGAGATAGTAACAAGTCTTCTCGAGTGTTCGCATAGTTGTGCGTAAACATTTTAAGCAACTTAAAATAGAGGCTTTTTTTGTCACCCACCATTTTAAGCGCTTTTGCCACTTGCAAGCCTCTAAACTCAACGGGCATCGTATCTACATTCAAAGTAGCAGGTGCTGCTATAAGCGCTTGACTTTGTAGTACCGCAGCATTCGTAGTAATCTGGGAATTACTTGCCTCAGTCATGACATCAGGCCTTATTGATGGCGTGTTATCCAGTTTACTCGACCAGAAATGCAAGCGATCATAAAGATGTTCCACATCAATAGGTTTGCAAATGTAATCTTGAAACCCAGCTGATATAAAACGCTCACGATCACCTTTGACTGCATTAGCTGTCAGTGCAATGATTATTTGATCGGGCTTGTGGCTTTTAATAAGCTTTGAGGCCTCAAAACCATCCATAATTGGCATTTGAATATCCATTAAAATGATATCGAATGTGTTATGGGTCGCTTTTTCAAGCGCAATTTTACCGTTAATGGCGGTGTCGAGCTTAGCACCAGAATCAGTCAGCAGCTCTGCAGCTAACTCGCGATTAAAAGCATTGTCGTCCACCACAAGAATCTTCAATTGATGTAAATTCTTTTTATCAACCATATTAAAATTTTGATGTACCAGACTTACTACTTTTGGTCCATCATTGGGCTGCATTTTTTTAAGAATACTGCGCCCAATGATTGACGGCTTTATAGGTCGCTCGGACATAATAATGCGATCCGCTGGCCACTGTAAGACTTGAGCCCAATCTGTGGACGTAGAAAGCTTGGTCATCACCATCAGTCGCGGATATTCAATATGTAAGCGAGCGATTTCTTGACTTATCTCACCTAACCATTGCATATGATCTGGTTGTTCATCACAAAAAACCGCTAACATGTATTGGCATTGTTGCCCCCAAACTACAGGGTCTTCTAAAGACACACCCTGCTCGAACTCTCGAAGCACTAGACCGTACGCTTGTAACTGGTGCCGAAGACTCAGTCTTAGCACTGAGTTTGCCTCAAGTAATATAACTTGATTACGGTGTTGATCGACCCTAAAATGAGACATTTGTCGATCAAGAACACTCACACTATCAGCTACGGCAAAATTTGCTTCAAAAAAGAAAACACTACCCTGACCCAATTGACTTCGAACACCAATGCTACCCTGCATAAGCTCGACTAAGCTACGGCAAATACTTAACCCCAAACCTGTTCCACCGTATTGGCGAGTAGTAGACTCATCTTCTTGAGTGAACGGCGCGAATAATTTCGTTTGCTTGTCTTCTGGGATTCCCTTGCCTGTGTCTTCGACCTCAACTCTTAATCGACAGTCATTATCATCCACTCTAATTGGCTGCAAACTTATCTTTACGTAGCCATTAGAGGTGAATTTCAAGGCGTTGGACACCAAATTAATGAGAATCTGCTTAAATCTTAGGGCGTCGCCAACAACAACCGCAGGCACTCGCTGATCAATATCGAACACCAAATGCACGCCCAGGTCATTGGCCTTATCAGCAAAAAGATCAGCGAGTACTTCAATATTTTCTATCAAATTAAAAGGTAATTGTTCGAGGGTAAGTTTACCAGCTTCTATTTTAGAAAAATCGAGTATATCGTTAATTACTTCCAGTAATACACTCGATGAAATTTTAATTTTCTGGCAATAACCCACTTGTTTTTCGTTTAATTTAGAGCGTAACAAAATCTCTGTGAATCCGACAATGGCATTCATAGGCGTGCGAATCTCATGGGACATATTGGCTAAAAAGTGACTCTTCGCATTACTTGCTCGCTCGGCGACATTTTTAGCTTCTTCTAATTGATATTGTACTTGACGTAACTCAGATACATCCAAGCCAAAGACTTGCACGAATGCGGCATTATTTTTAATTAATGGAATAAACGTCCAGACAAAACTTTTATCATTGTATTCTACTTCATGATTTAACAAGGTTTCACCAGACTCGACACATTCATCGACTAGGGCTTCAAGGTTTTCAGGCAGAATACACGGTATGCCTTCATCATTAAAGCCATAGTCCACCATAAGCTCTGTCATGGAGGGATTAGCAAACTCGATACTCATTGGCATAGATATTTCGACAATCGGCATGGGACTAAATTCTGCAAACATAGCCAGCCGACGAGCTTCAAACTGGCTGATAGTGCCGCTACTACACTCACTAAACATTAAAATTTTCGACACATCTAAATCTTGCATTTCTGGTAAAATAAGACGAACATCCACGTTCATGTAGACACCACTAGCACTTATCCACCAAGCTTCAAAATTATTATAGTCCGCAATGTTGTCTACTTTAGAGCCAACGCACATTGGGCAATCTTGGGGTAAGTGTGCATAATCAGCAGCTTTTGAACATAAAACATCATGAGCGCTTTTACCAATAATTGCTTGTGGCATCCATCCAAGAACTTGAGTCATTTTCGCATTACAAAATGCGATATTGCCATAGTGGTCTAATGCAATAAGCCCATCTGGCCAATTTTCTAACAATTGTTCCGCTAACGCTGGCTTGTCTGAAAACATGCTTTGTACCTTCTCACTCTTTTATTTGCTTTGTACCTAAAGGGTTTAGAATTCATGATCTACAAACACTTTCTTTTTCCATCAAACTTCGTTGCTCCGCCTCATGTGGGGGAGGCCACATCTCGTTGTCGCGCCTTATTACACGAAAAAATAAAGCGCTCTCAACACCTAAATCCTAAACGCTTTGGGTATATTCAACCATATCGACTGAAAACAGCAGCAAACTTTTTGGATCAAGCTCTTCGTCAGCGCCGCCCACATCAAGCACTCGAAGTACTTTTTCGTCAATGTCCATTAAATCAACAACGGCCTTTAAATGTGATTCTTTGCCAGCGCGCTCATAGAATATTTTTACTTTTGGTTTAAGCGGTTCTACTTGATTAACTTCTACAACAATACCGATTTTTTCGTTTGTCAATTGAACTACACTGCCAATTGGATACACCCCTAATAATGAAATTAAATGAGTAGTGTAAAGTGGATCAAGCTTGCCTTTTTTCGACAGCCTAAATAACGATGACAGTGCGCTTTGCGGCGTCATGCCCGGATGCTCTCCAAGACCATGCACCATTTCGTCATATTCGTTACAAGTCGTTAAAAGTCGGGACCACGGATCTATATCATCACCTTTGAGTTGCTTTGGATAGCCAGAACCGTCTAAAAACTCATGATGCTGTTCAACCACGCTCATCACTCTCGACGAAATCTCCGGTTGATCCTTTAGCATTTTTTTTACAATTGTAATATGCTGAGTGACCAGTTTTTTTTCTGTGGGGGTGTAATGTTTACCTTTACTCATAAGATGAATTGGTAATTTTGTCCAACCGGCATCATGGATTAATGCGGCGAGGCCTAGCTCTTGTTGATCTTCAACTGAGTACTCAAGATGGGTGGATAACAACAGAACTAAGGCAAAAACACCAAAGGAGTGCATAGTCACTTTACTGCCATCTCGCCCCTCATGCAGTAAAGCCATCATTGCTTGGCTATTATTATCAATACTGTTTAACGTCTTTTCAACCACAGGATTAACAGCCTCTGATGAAATAACCTCACCACGCTCACAAGCCTTTTGTAAAGTTTTAACCGCCTCTAAAATCTCATTCTGGACTTGTTTTGCCGCTTTGAGCTCTTGCTTAAGTGCTACCTTAGGGGCAAAACTCTTGGGCTTAACTTTTGGCGTCTCAACTTGTATTTCCACTAACACAGCTTCAGGTTGTTCAAGCACGATTGAACTGGCATCGGCCATTATTTTTACTTTAGATTTTACCCTGCTGAGTTTGCTTTTTGAAATATCAATGACCAGCCATTCAACTCCAGCTTGTTTTAAGAGCTCAATATCTTGCTGCTCTGTAACAAGTCTCTTATGTCTAAAAAAAGGTGTTTTTTGCCAAGAAATATCTAACTCAGAAATAAACATGCCTGTACATAATTCCTGAATACTGATCTTTTTTAAACCCATAATCCTAACCTTTGCAGCACTTTTTAATTTAAATGTGTTACTTCTTCTCAGCAGCTAATTTCGCTTCATAGCTTTGTTGTAAACGCTGCAATTCTGCATATCTTTTAAATCGTGGATTATCCGGTTCAACTGCGCCAATCCTTATAAAGCAACCACTAGACTCACTCAAAAGATCCCGGTCAACTTTACTTTGCAATTGCATCATTTTGATGAGGTTTTGTGCAAGATTCAGATTCACTGATATAGAATTATCGGTAGCCACCACAGCGATACGAAATGATTCTAAAGCCTCCTCATATAGTCCCTGATCATAATACTCAATGCCTTTTTGGTTGTCAGGATTAAGTGCATTATGAAACTCAGCAAGCTCAGGATTTTTCAGCATGGCCTCAATGGACTTTTTAAGTTTCTCTGGGTTATCAACGCCAGCTAAATCAGCCGAGTCGAGCTGAGCTAATAAAATAGCAGCGTCTTCAAACTCACTAATGTCCAGCATGGTTTCAGCCAGCTCAACTAAGACTTGAGGACCTACATCGTCCCCCAATGTTTCATGAAGTTTTTTCGCATCCTTGGCAGCTTTAATGGCTTCTTTTTCTTTATGCTGAGTGTGGTAAATTTTAGACTCTAAAACCTTCGATAAAACATTGGTGTTCGGGTCCTTGCGAATTTCTTTTTTGTACTTATCAAGTGCGCCCAGAGCATCAGATGCGGCTCTTTTTCCACTCAAACTACTATCTGAGGCGGCTTTATCTCGTAATACTTCAACCCAATCCAGTACATTATTAGGGTTTTGATGTAAACCATGCTGACTAAGCTCCACAGTTCGACGTAAAGCCCGAGTTGCAGTTTCCATGTCGTTATTTTGCTTTGCGACCTCACCAAGTCTATGCTGACGCTTTGGGGATTTAGACGATTTAGCAATGGCTTTGGCCAGAATTTTTTGCGCACTTTTAGAATCACCTTTTGCCAAAAAAATCTCAGCCAAGAGATCGTGACCATCTAAAAAATTGTCATTAAGTTTAAGGACTTTCTCTGCTTCTATTTGCGCAAGGTCGAACTCTTGCCGCAAAAAAAAGCATCTTGCCAGACCTAGATGGCCCCACGGCACGGATCGCGCTTTGATCACCGCCGTAAAAATTTTTTCTGCCTCATCGAAGCGCTTCATTCGCATTAAAATAGCCGACTGCATCCGCAATGCCTGGGATGACACTTTCGATCGAGCTAATATAAGCCTTTTACACGCCTGTAAAGCCTCTTCTTGATCATCAATGTTGAGTGCATCATTAATTGGCTCCATCTCTTCCTTGAAAATAATCAAGCGGTCCAATCGAGCAGCCAAATCTTGACGGGTGAAAGGTTTAGTCAAGTATGCATCAGGGCTATTCTCCATTGCGCCCATCACCATAAAGGCTGTACTCTCAGCTGTGAGCATCATAAAAATAGCCGAATGATTAAGTAATTTATATTCTCTTAGCTCTTCTAATAATTGTTGGCCGTCCTTGCCATCACCAAGGTTGTAATCGCACAGTACAACATCAAAAATATTCTTTTGACACATTCGCAATGCTTCTTCACCAGTGCTTGCCATGTGAATGTCCTCGACCTTTATAGACAGTAACATCTGACGCAAGCTCATCCTAAACTCTGGAAAATCGTCGATAATTAATACTTTCTTATCTTTATAAAGACCCACGCTTACGCCCTGCTATTGATTAGTCGAAAAACCATCTCATCTTTAAAAGTATAGAAGGTAAAAGCTTGCTCGTGGTTAAACAACCACAGAACACACAATACTTTATATCTTCCTGCCTGTTTAAATAACCAACAATTTCAGCTATATTGGGCCACCTATACCCAAGCTGGAGTCATCATGAGTATGAAGTTTTTGAAACCACGTCAAGATCTTATAGAGGCCGGATCTCTAGCTTTTATCATCAAATATATGAGAGTTTTACTAGGCCTGTACTGCTATGCGCAGCTCATTGTCAGTCCAACAGCGCAAGCTGCAAACTTATTCGATATTTACAGCATGGCCAGACAAAATAGTCCAGCTTGGCAAGGTCTTGCTCAAAGCTTTAACCAACAAGACATTATTGCCTCGGCTGGCAATGCAGCGCTCAAACCACAAATTGGTCTCACCGCATCTCATAACTTTTATTGGCTTGACTCCAACGCAGCCCAAGCGCCAGCTTTAACTAATGACCAAATCAGCCAACTTAATCAGTGTCTAATTGCTAGCAATGATTACAATCAGTGCCTGGGTAGCGTGGCCTCGACTAATTGTGTGGATGATCCTGCCTGTTTGATTGCTCAAAGTGGTGCGAACCAAACCTATCAATCCTCAAAAATTGGCTTGCAGCTCAAGCAAGCGCTCTATCAACCACAGGCTTACTATCAATCTCGTCAAGCTCAAACTCAGCTTCAAAAAGCGACGACTGAACTACAACAACAGCAACAAACCTTCTTACTTCGGCTAATTGAAACTTACTTGGCAGCGCTTGCAGGCCGAGAACAGGCCAGTATTACTGAGCAAGAAATGCAATTGAATCAACAACAACTCGCTCTACTCGAAAAAAGTTTTGAAAGCGGTATTTCGCCTGCTAGCGACGTGCTTTATGCACAAGCTATGCTCGAGTTACTGCAAAGCACAATAGAAGACAAAAATAGACAGGCAAAGCAAAGTTACACTAATCTTGAAAATTTAATTCAACAAACCATACCCCAGCTTGCAAGTCTTGATCCCAATATTCCCCTACCAAAGCCAACACCTGGTACTCCAGAGGAGTGGATCAGCATTGCCTATAAGAAAAGCCCTCTCTTACAGCAGTTGACGCTCACTCATGAAATGGCCACTTTGGAGATCAAGAAAAGGCAAGGTTTGCGCAAACCTCAACTAAGCTTGCTGGCAGGCATTGGTACCAGCAAGGCGGACACCCAATCGGCGCTCGGTAATAACGGCGATTCCACTGCACTCAACGCTGGGCTTGAGCTCACTATGCCTTTATATACAGGTGGTGCTATCAAAGCCCAGGTTGAAGAGGCTATAAACCTAGAATCTCAAGCGCAAAATCAAATAGCCCAGGCCAAGGCTCAGATGCAAAGTGATATTAATCAAAATTTTAATACCGCTGCGGCAAGCTTTCGACAAACTCAACTGATGGACACGGCTATAAAAGCATTGCAGCTACAAGTGAGTAATTTAGAGCAAGGCTATGAAAAGGGCGTCATTGATGCGCAAAAAGTATTAGAAGCTCGGCAAAAGCTTTTTGATACAAAGCAGAAAAAACAATTAGTTCGATTTGAGTACATAAGAGCTAGCATCACCTTAAAACAATTAGCAGGTGTGTTGAATGAGCAAGATATCCGAGTTATTGGCTCCTGGGCCTATGCACCACAGAGTAATAAACAACAGCAATCTTTGTTTGATCAAGCCAAAAGCTGGATGTCTTATGACTAGGAAGGGTTTACAGGCATTCTTTGATTACAGTAAGACGCCTTGCCTGTAAGCGCGCCAAATTGCAAACCCAAATTGAAAAACTTCTCGGTCTGAATGCTGGCATTGGCGTATATTAACCAGCCAATCGCGAAAACGACGCCAATTGGCGTCAACATATTCATCAGCGCTCATGCTTAAACAAGTGGCCAGGTCGACCCAATCATTATGGAGAGTAAACGCAGCGAGTAAGGGTTCAATCCATTCTGGCTCTGGCCAATCCGGATCGTACTTATGATTTAACCTGACGCTTGAAGGATGACTATTGCTTAAGGTTTTTAGCATACCGTTTTTTTCAAGCTTTAAAATCCAGCGTAACGCCAAAGCACAAGCATCATCAATATTACTAAAGCTTTTTCGGGTCATACTCGACACGGTATGACGAGTCACCGACCAATCCGCCAGTAAATCTTGCCGGATTTCAACTCGCGTGGTTTTTTTCTGGCTAGGATGGGCAAAATACGCCACCCAATGCATGCGCTTATGATCGAGATGTTTCACACTCTGAGTCAGTGCTACTAATCGTACTTGTGGATCGGCCTCATCTAATGCGAAAATATCGTTCATAAGCTTAGTCTCAAGTTTTACATCTCAAAATTGGAGGCCCCGTTATGGTCGGTCGAATACTACTGTTTATGTTTATCGTTGCAAGCATCACCTTTTTACTCAAAAAAAGAGCAACGACCGCCAAATCTCAGCCACACCATACCATGACCCAAAAACACGCTTTTGCCATCTTAGGATTAGAAGACACAGCCTCAGCTCAAGATGTTCAGCGAGCCTACCAACGACTCATCACTAAAGTACACCCGGATAAAGGTGGGTCTGCCCATTTAGCAAGTGAGCTCAATCAAGCAAAAAAATACTTACTCAAAAGGATAAAAACCTAAATCCGCCTAATGCTGCATTACCCAGCAGTTATCCCAGTAGACAACACCTAGACTCTGGTGTATGTTCGACACTAAACTGGCTGCTCGGCACTTTTCTCAACTCTTTTTCGACCCTTTCAGAAAAGTCTTTTGGCAGACCAAAGCACTATTTCACATTGTTTTAAAGGTTGTATTATGTCAGCAGATGCACAACGCGCACCAGCTGTAGGCTTTATTAGTCTCGGTTGTCCAAAAGCTCTCGTGGATTCAGAGCGTATCTTAACCCAGCTTCGCACAGAAGGTTACACTATTGTGCCCTCCTTTGAAGGCGCCGATCTGGTTATTGTTAACACCTGTGGTTTTATTGACGACGCTAAAGCTGAATCTTTGCAAACCATAGGTGAAGCTCTTGAGGCCAATGGTCGCGTGTTAGTGACTGGCTGTATGGGCGCAAAACCTTCCGATATTAGCGACATCCATCCAAAAGTTCTGGGCATTACAGGGCCACAAGCTTACGAAGCTATTATGACGCAGGTGCATGAGCACCTGCCCTACACAGCTACACACGATCCAAAAATTGATCTTGTACCACCTCAAGGTATTAAATTAACACCAAGGCACTATGCCTATCTTAAAATATCAGAAGGCTGCAATCATTCTTGCAGCTTTTGCATTATACCCTCTATGCGGGGCAAACTTGTGTCAAGGCCGGCTGAATCCGTGATGGAAGAAGCGCAGCGACTAGTCAAAGCTGGCGTTAAAGAATTATTAGTTGTATCCCAAGACACTAGCGCATATGGCATAGACACTAAATATGCCCTTGGCATGTGGCAAGGCCGACCTATTAAAACTCGTTTTCAAGATTTGTGCGAAACTCTTGGTCAGCTTGGGGTATGGGTACGTTTACACTATGTGTATCCTTATCCTCATGTCAGTGACATTATCCCCCTAATGGCTGAAGGTAAGATACTGCCATATTTAGATATTCCCTTTCAACATGCTAGTCACTCAATTTTAAAGGCAATGAAACGACCCGCAGCTGCAGAAAACACTCTGAAGCGAATTCAGGAATGGCGCTCTATTTGCCCTGAACTTACCATTCGTAGTACTTTTATTGTCGGTTTTCCGGGTGAAACAGAACAAGATTTTCAGCAGCTATTAGATTATTTGGGTGAAGCACAAATTGATCGAGCCGGTTGCTTCAAATATTCCCAGGTTGAAGGTGCGAAGGCCAATAACTTGCAAGATCATATTCCAGAAGAAGTTAAAGAAGAGCGCTATGCACGCTTTATGGAACGACAACAACAAGTAAGCTACGATCGATTGCAGCTTAA
>Ga0115546_1001819_pt1 | contig 12902 bp, 12 predicted proteins | sample COGITO_mtgs_1004_FD_87186 | JGI IMG/M metagenome (GOLD analysis project Ga0115546, IMG submission 87186) | Pelagic marine microbial communities from North Sea - COGITO_mtgs_100413 | ecosystem: Environmental > Aquatic > Marine > Epipelagic | place: Germany:Helgoland, sampling site Kabeltonne...
GCGTACTGAACCGTGTCCCAGTGGTATGGTTCAGATGGCAAATTCATGCCAAGCACTATTTTTTTTCTGGCAGTGAATTTGTGCGTAAGTTTCTGCACAACTTTTTTATAAATGTTATCTTTGATGTCAAGACGTATGTCCCTGAACATATGAATGTGAATGAAGATCTTATTGCCGTCCATGAGCAGCTGGTCGTAACTCTGTTTATCATTGTCTCCTAACATGGTTTCAGGGTACTGATCGTTGAATTTCGCAGCATTACCTTCTTTCTTGTAGCATGCGCATTTGATCTGCATATCGTTCTTCATTTCTATCAGAGTAGATTGTATGTTGACAAGACTGGCGTGTTTGCCGGACTCTTTGATGGTGTTACATATTTTCTTAGAAATTGTTTTCAAAGATCCCGAAAGCTCAATGTAGTTGCAATCAGGTTCTGCACCATTGAGTCTGTAAGTAGCAGACGCCCCCTGGTTTTTGTGCATTCTCCATATTGCTTCGAGAGTTTTTGCGTGGCTCTTGCATACAACTGTGTCAAACTCTAGACCCATAGCATGTATAACCATTTCTTCTGTGCAGTACATTAATTCCTCAGCGTCCCAAAAGTGTGAGCAGTCAAATTTCTGATTTGCGTGTTTGCCATTCAGAGTTTTGTACAGGATATAACCAGCACGCATGACAGCATGGTGTTGAGCAATGATTTCAACGCGTTCCCACTGGCGAGTATCGTAGCGGATCCCGTACTTCACTAATTCTGCTCCAAATCTGGACATAACAGTGGACACAATGGATGTATCCGGCTTCTTGATTGCCCCCATGCGAACAAACTGCCACAGCAGAGCACCGTACCCCTGCTCAAACTTGTGGTCTTCAACAGCGCTATCCAACTTGAATTTTTGCTCCGTCTTCATAGATTTCCACATTTGCTTAGAGTCTTGAATAGTTTTGCGATCACTTCGTTCAATGCACTTCTCTGCTTCAAAAAAATGGAACCGGTCACGGAGAGCATCAGAAAAAGCGCCCTTACCCTCGTTTGACGCACCGAACATAACGCCGATGCAAGACGAGATGCCAACAATCTTGTTACGCTCTCCAGTATCCTTGTGGCTATGTGGACGTTCATGAGCTTGGAATCCCTTCACTAACATCATTTTAAGAGCAGGTTCAGCAGCTTTATTCTTTGGATCTTTCAGAAACTGTTCGGGAGCTTCATCAAACTGCCGAACAAAGTGATTATCGTCATGGTCCACTGCGCCGGATCTGGTTGTCTGATACGTCAACGATTTCGTTGTTTTTCCAATAGAGTTCTGCTCAATTTGCGTCTGGAGAAAACTCTTGGATGTTGCTGCATCGCCAATAAACATTGCGTTCAGATGGAGATTATGATCGTGCCTGAAAGCGTCCAAACGAGCAAGGTGAAGCCAGAAACACTCACGGTGTGCAGATGCAACTTGGTAGAGTGTCTCGTACATAACCATCTTATTGATCACTTGGTGTCCGAAAACAGATATTTTCTCATGCATAAGTGGAACGGGCTCAATCTTGGTATGATCGTATCCTCTGTGAAACCATTCAATGACCGCTTTAAGTGGATCTGAAACAAACGCATCCGGATCGTTCCACACCCGTACGTTCCACTCTCCTAGAATGTGATCAAACTTTTCGCGTGGTGTAAAGGGTGATTCGCCTGCTAGTGCACGATCTTCTTCAATCTGTAGCACTTCCAGCTTGATCATGTCAATTTCAGACTCTGCAGCTTGACACAAAGCCATCTCTGCACGCATGGTGTGTGCTTTTCCAGTGTAATCTTCTGGATCTTTGCTCAGAAGGGGATCAGCGTCACTTTGCTGCAGTTCTTCAGAATCCGTAATTTCCCCCCAATTGTGAGAATACGTATCACCCTCACGCCAAATCAGATACTTTTTTCCGAATGTTGCAATGAAACTCTGCAGTCCATCTTCGTCAACCTCTTGCCACTGTTCATCAAGGTCTTTGTAGGTGCGGTGAGCTCCGAATTCAAGACGGTATTTTCCACCAGCTGCTTCGTAAACATGTACCTCTGGTTTGAAGATAGCAAAGAGAGCCCAGTCAGGCAAATCCCGCGCTCCGAAATGTTCGTATGAAATTTGTTCACAATCCAGCTTTAGAAAGTTCATGCAAGGGAACGTAAACGAGCCATCTGAGTTGTAACTGTCGAGAGAACCAAACCCTTGCATAGCCGTCATCTTAAACAGATTGCTAGGAGCTGCTTCTGGGTTTGTTATCTCAGTGTTGTAAAGCTCATCAAAGTTAGCATTGTGTCCAGAATATTTCCTAAACACACGACTTCCGTACATATTGTAGGTGTTGATATTGTAGTGTGCTGGAACAGGCAGGTTAGATTTTTTCAACTTAGCTGCTTCCTTGGTCATCTTGTTGAAGTACTGCCGTAAAATTACCATTTCGTTGACTTTGCGGTTAATAAAAACATGCAGACGCCACGCAGCAGTCGAACGTTTCTTCTTCGTAGCTGTAGAAGAATGTGCCCACTCAATAAAGGCAATGACACCAAAACCAGCCGCAAGTGGTTCTTTCTTATCTTGGTAATTAACAAACGTATGTATAAAATCCAAAAACCAGTGGAATAGAAGCATCATCGTTCGACCATTGCGGTTCTGCTTAAAATTATCAAAACGCGTAGGATGTTTCCTCATCCAGTTAGCGGGAAGCTCGAAGACATAGTGATACTTTTCCACCTCTTGGCATGGCGAAATCTGAACTTCACGGAGACGACGTGACCCGTCAAGTTCCCACTTTGACCCCCAATGCAGTTCATTACCACTTTCCAAACATTTTTTCAGATGATCTTCGGCAGTGCTCATTTTTCAAAAAAAAAACTATGGTTATAGGTAATGCTATTTTTTTACAGATAAATCTACACGAGTTGATACACCATTTAATTTTTATAACACTCCCCACATACAGGTATGTACTTGGAATCTACACTAACCAAATCCGTATCCTCTGATACTCGCTTTGTAAATGGAGCCGCCTCTCCACAAGAGCACTTTGCTGTCAAAAAAATCACTTTAGACGCTTTCGGTATAAGATCAAGGATTTTTCCAAATGGTCTTCTCATGTAATCCCCACTCAACCCTGCTACAACAACATTTGGCGCAAGCGACTCAACGCCGTCAAGTGACGCAAAAAACTGCGCTTCGTCCACTAACACTGTATCAAATGCAGATGTATCTGGTAAAATTGGCAAAACATGACATTTATGTGCTTCCACTTCCAAACCATCATGTGTTTTCACACCGATTGTTCTTGTATCATTCTCATGGTTTATTATGAGGGTTTTCCCATGCCTATACTGAAGCAGAGTAGTGGTTTTTCCACTCCACATTCCGCCCAGTATGAGAGTTAAAGGCATTTTATAATTAGGAACTTGGTTAATACACCATCATTTTACTCATAATATTTTACACTCAATATAATTTTCTCATTGTTAGGCACACGGACCTCGGCACCTGACGTGTACCCAGGAATAACAACAACTTTTGGATCTGTCTTCATCACTACAAATTCCCTTTCTGCCTCTTTACTACCAACCAGTGGTACCAGTACATTCTTGTACCAGCCGGTGCCAGGCGCAAACAGGATCTCAGCAAACTGTAAGTCTCTGCTTCCCAGTGACTTGACTGTGACAGCGTTTGCCTTAGGAGCAGTCTCGTTGAGTTTAGCAATAGTTGCCTTGATTTTTTCGGTTTTGTGGGCGTACTGCTTCCAGCCCTTGCCCGGATGGAGTTGCTCTGCGTTGTCACAAATGGCATGACTTGCAGCGATGAGTTCTGCTTGAAGAGGTTGGAACTCCTCATAGGGGACGTGGTTGCGGAAAGCAGTGACGATATTGGAGAGAATTTTCCAGTACGCATCGTCCCACTGATATCGCCAAGCTCTCGCGTTCCGAGGTCCCCAAGAGATTGCAATGACGTTCTTGTGCCCCGCACAGGCACACTCCCAGAAAGTTTGGGGTACGTAGTAGTACTTCCAGTGGGGGTAGGGGCGATTGGGGGCCTTTCCCGGACATTTCACCTCGACCACGCCTTCTTCTACAATCTTTCCGTCCTCTCCGTAGATGGCGTAGGTGCCGTCGGGTGAGGCTCCGAGAGTGGGGTCTGTGTGCTTGTAAAAGGGGCTTTCGGCAAAGTAGATGTCTCCCACGGTTTTAGGCGCGTCGTTAAGGAAGCTACAGATGGCTACGTCTTCGTGGTCCCTGCCGTATTGCATATATACCTTCGCTTGGTCGCTAAACGGCTCGCGCGGGGCGCCTTCAAAGACAACCGCATAGTAGTTGTCGTACTCTTCCTTTGTCTTGATGAAGAAGAAGTTTGACAGCTTAGACCCTGTGAGCCTCCCCTTGCGCTGGGCAAACCATTCTGGAGTGAGCTGTTCAATGCCTCCTTGTAGAGGAAGGAAACGAGGATGCATCTTTTCAGAGTTAGACCGACCTTTATACACAATATTTTCCTTTCTTCTTTGCCTATAAACTGTCATGCAGGTTTGTAAAAATGGACGAAGCAAAGCGTAATAGGCTTTTTAAATTTGCATGCATTCCGATGCGAATTCTAATAATTGTGCTTCTTGTGCTTTTTGCAAAATATGAACGTACAAGAATCGCCGCCTCGGCGCTCTGCTTTTTGGTAGCATCTACATTCACAGTAAAATACATACGGAAACACATGGTAGGTGGTTTCGGAGGCTATGCGTTTTGGCATCCAAATAGGCCTAAGCACGCTTTGCTTTATCTGACAACAGGTATTCTACTGCTTTTGGGGTTTGAATGGGCTGGATATGTACTGATTGCAGATGTGTTACTCGGTATATACTCATACAGTTTTAAAGAGACAGCTAAAGATATAGAACAGTTTAAAGATAGTATTCCTGCTTTTTAATTATTCAAAGTCTTTTTTTGTACAAGGTCTATTTCCTATGCGCCATCCTCCACATCTTTCGCCCCAGCCAGGGAACTCGTGGTCCAAGTAAGCAAAGAACTGGTTAGGGAAATTAAACTCACGCCCACCAAAGTTACGCTTCTTAGCAGGTAGCACCATTGTGAGTGGCACTTGGACAGCCCAATTATACTTTTCCTCCCAAAGATTGCATTTTCCTTCGGCTCCAGTACAAATAAGTTTTCCGTACTTCTCTTTCATTACCCACACGTCAAAGTAGAAATTTGTCTTTGGCAGGTTTACGTGGTAGCCAAAGTCAGTGTATTTCCACTCAAATCCCCACAAAGCATCTTCTATTTCAATTGAGGCAGCATCTGCTACAAAAATATCAACGTCTTTGTCACCCTTTAAAATACCACCTCTCCGGGCGGCTCCCAGTGCCGAGCCACCGCCAAGGTAGTACTCAATGTCATTTTTTTCCAGAGACTGCAACAATGACTCTAGTGTAGAGTAAACGTCTACACCCTCAAATGAGTAATCTGTACTGCGAGAGAAAATGAGAATACAGGTCAGTACTCCAAGGCCTGCAATTACTTTCCAGAGCATTGGGAAGTATAATTTTGTATATATATTAACTCGTTGCAATACAAAATGGCTTCTGCAGTAGACCGAACTATTGGCGCTTCTATGGGAGATCTGAGTCGCAGAGTAAAGCGTATCCTCCGACAAGTCACTATGGAGCTAAAAGAAGAGATGCAGGATCTTGAGATTAAGAAACGGGCTGCAGAGTTTGGTAGAGACTGGCAGATGAAGGAAAAACAAAAGTTACAAGTTGAAAACAATCAGATGCAGATGAAATTAAAAAAATGCACTAGGATGAGAAGACAATTGGACATGGCAAAAGCTTTGGCACGTAAGCTAGTGGACGAAAACAAATCCTTAGATGAATCACTCACACGAGCAGAGGATGCTTTAGAAACAGCACTCGCACAAGCAGATGACAAAATTGATGCGCTTGAGGCACAACTAGGTGTAGCAACAGAAGCTTTAGAAAGAGTAAATAGAAATAAACTACGATTTTAATTCCCATCCGTAAGGTCTTCTAGTTACGTCTCCTGAAATCCACATGTTTTCCAGATTTACTCTTCCGGATGATGTAGCACCGCAGCGTGTATAAACACCAGAAGCTACTCCAAGTAGTCTCCCATGTTTATAAACTTTATCGCCTGGTTTGACATGGTTGTACGCATTCACCCATTTTCCCCATGCCTGAGCTGGCATCGTTTCTCTTGCCAGAGTAAGGGCTGTTCTTGCACACCATTAAATTGAATTCGCCCTTTCAGCTTTTGGAAAGGTCATGAACTTCAGGCGCTTGTGACGTGTGTCATTGTAAGGCGTCAAAGGACGTTTCTTTTTCTTAGGGTAAATCTTCGGGTTTGGAGGCAGTGCGTAGAACAAGCAGGCTGCAATGATTTCTTTCTCACGAGGAAGAGATCCATTTGCGTGTATAAACTTGCAGAACATAACGAAGGCTTTACGTTTGATACTGGGGTGAAGTGCCAAATCATCACAAATATCCTCGATAACATTTTTCGCGCGTATTTTCTGACGATCAATTTCGTCAATGATCTCTTTGTGCATACGCTTATTCCACGCATTCAGGTTGCGGACACTCATTGCTTTAGCCCCTGCTTTAGCTCCAGCAGCCACTCCTGGGGCAACACCGATGACAGTTTGCCGATTGGACGCGTCAGACATTAGTGGGTCAAGCTGGTGGTAGTTACTCGAGTTTGGGTCTCCTTGTGACTGTGTGCGCTCTCTGATGTTGCGCTGGTCAAGTCCCTGTTCATATTTGCAGCGCACTGACGCACAGTGCCCGTTAGCACACACAAACTGAATCGAAGTTTCTTTCCACTCTGTTCCTCCACAATACTTGCACTTCGGGTCTGCTTTAGCAACACCAATTTGACGAAAAGGATTGTAATTGCGAGACACTTCAATGACCGTTGTTACGAGATTGTTGACAGCTGCAAAATGACGCTTAAAATCATTTTCTTGACCCTTAACTCGGTTCAAGTACTCGCGTGTTGGTTTCTCAGAAAAAACAAAGCGCAAACCTTCTCCGGAAACATGCCACTCATGCCCAATTTTACGAACAATGCACTTATTTCCGAGCACCCACTCAAGATCTAACACTAATTTCGAAACTCGGGTGTCAACAATATCAGGACAAAGTTCCAGCACAATCATCTTGCGTTTCAAATCCATGCTGACGCTCTGGAAAATATGGTTGTATTAACTAAGTATAAAGTAAGAAAATGGGTGGCGGTGAGTCTAAGTACAGAATCACTAGAACAGATCAAACAACATCTCCATGGATTGGGTTATGTGTTGTAGTAACCATAAACGAAACTGGACGAGAGCTAAAAATGCCGAATGGTGACATACACAAGTTTATATTTATAAATAATAAAGGTCTACGAATTTTACACGGCGAACATAAAGGATACTACGATTGCAAAGTTATTTATTAAAGATATTTGAAAATAAATCCAGCATGTGTTTTTTGCACGCCCTTACAACAGTCGGTTATGTGAAACCTGCTAATATTTTTGCCTGTTAGTCGTCTAAGCTCACGCATGGCTTCTGCGCGCGACTCAAATAGGTATTCCTCTTTTGTTCTTACATTTTGTGCAAACACTTTTTTCATTTTACCACTCTCACGAATTCGCGTTTGCATGTGCCTCTTCGCTTCTTCTGTATGTTTATACCCTGGAGCACCTTCTCCCCCCTCTGTGAGGTTGTAACCGTACTTGCGCTCAAATGACCGGTGTTTTTTTATATAGTGCCGCTCTCTAAGTGACATGTGCTTGTCAGTAACGTCCTGCGGAAAAATCTCAAGAACGAGCTTTGTAAATTTTTCCCAAGTATGTTTTCTTACAGCATTGTACAAAAACGTTTTACCTTTGCGGGAACGCCTCCTGTGTTGTTTCAATCGAATGCTAAATCGAACACTCTTGCCAATGTAAACTCGTCCAGATGGGGAGATTAGCATGTAAATCACCTTCATTTGGAAGATCAGACAAAGGGTTATACATTCAAAATGGGAAATTTCTTCTTCAAGTCTGCGCATCAAGGTTTTTGAAACAAATCCTTTGGCGGAGGTTATTGAAGTAGGTGTGCTATAGCCAGCGGAAAGTTCAGTATGAATTAAGTTAGCACGCGAGACAGCAGCCTACATTGATATAATCTTCAGTCATTCCATCAGCTTCTAGGCTAGCGCACACTTGTGAAAAGACAGCAGGATCAGAAGATGCGCAACATTTAGCCAGCGTACATGGGTCTGACGCGTCACAGTTGCCCCAAGCACTTAATGCATCAGAGAGATGCCCGCCAGCGTTGTCACAGTCGAATTGCGTACAATGCGTGAGTACTGTTTCGTGTTCACACAAAGCACCGTGGAATCCTTCTGGGCACGTGCAAATAAATGATAATCCGGCTACAGTGCAATTTCCGTTCTGGCACGTAGAAGGTGTACAGATTCCAGCCATGGAACTGACAAGGAAGACATTATTATTACACCCATAAATACCAGCACCGTCTTGGTCTACATCAAATATTTCATCTTTTGTCCACCCATCATCCCAGCATTGCATTAAATACTTCTTCTTACCCTCTTCAAGTCTTGTTTGCTTCGCTAGAAGATCTGGTTCGCTTCCTACAGACGACACGGCTAAAGCCCAGCTACCTGCCTCCGGCGCCGTCTCTAAAATTCTAAGTTCTTGTTTCCCTTCGTTTACAACAATTTCGTCTACAACGAGCATAAGTGGACAGGTCTCACTGAAGCCCTGATCACAGGTATCGTTCAAACGCATGGGTGGGGCAGTCATCATCACCGGTTGCATGAATGTTGAAGTTACTGCGCTTGCGCTCAGAACAATCTGCCTTGTTTTTTGAGGCAGTTCTTCCTTTGAGATAGGTTGCTTAAACTCGTTTATAACTGTCATTGTCTCCTTCGCTATTTCTATTGGATCAGAAAGCCCTGCTATTCTATTGTTCCTTTCTTGAGCGACTATTGTGACCTGCATGTCAGAAATCGCGTCTAAAAAATCGTTAATTTGGTCTTCTCTTTCAGTTCCTGCAAGACTTGTAATTGTTTCTCGTGCATCGGCAATAATGTTCTGTATGGCATCATCGAGTCCCCCTGTAATATCAAGCTCACACCTTTCGCCTGCCCATCCATCTGGACAAAGACAAAGTGAGTTGACGCATTGTCCAATTAAACAGTTGACACTTCCACAGCTTGGAGCTGGTACAGGTGCCGGGGCAGGTGCCGGGGCAGAGGCCGGTACAGGTGCTGGGGCAGGAGCTGGGACAGGTGCCGGAGCAGGGGCTGGTACAGGGGCTGGTACAGATGCCGGGGCAGGAGCTGGTACAGGTGCGGGGGCAGGAGCTGGTACAGGTGCGGGGGCAGGAGCTGGTACAGGAGCTTGTACAGAAGCAGGGCAGCTCACCTCGAATCGTGCCGTGTTGACCCCGCAGTGCAGATCGCATTTAAAGTACCTAGTTTCACCCGGAGCAGCACTTAAGAGGTCATTCTTAAACGTAATCTCCTCCGGTGCGCTATAATACCCCGTGACAATACCTGAATCACCACTGCACGCTGCTGAGGGCGTCTCCCTTATATTATGGTAGTCTTGCCAAACAACCCTAACATTTGTTCCCTCACAGGCTTCCACTTGGGAAAATCCGTAATTTACAATAACGCAGGTGTTGTTGCCTCCACATATATCACAATCATCTTTGACTAGGGTTCCAAAGGGAGTCCCTGCACAGTCCAGACAGTCGTCAAACCCGTTAAGTACCCCACAGCGGTCTGTGCATGAGCTGTTGTCTCCTCCACAATGTCCACATCCGTCTATGGTCAGATTCCCAAATGGGACGTTAGCGCAGTCAAGGCACTCGTTGAACCCGTTAGGCACACCGCACTGGTCTGCACAGATGCTGCCGTCGCCTCCACAGTGTCCACATGCGTCAATAGTGAGGTTTCCGAATGGAACCCCGTCGCAGTCAAGGCACTCGTTGAACCCGTTAGGCACACCGCACTGGTCTGCACAGCTACTGCCGTCGCCTCCACAGTGTCCACAGGGACCATAGCTCATATTTCCGTAGGGTGCGCCGTCGCAGTCAGCACAAGTTGAATTATCGCCACCACATACACCACAGGTGTCGTTCACAAGATTCCCAAACTCAGTTCCGTTACAGTCTATAGGGAGCCAGTACTCTTCGTGAGCAACACGACCTATTTTGTTCGCTGCGTCACAGCATCCGCCACCACCGCACGCACTTGCATGGCATGTAATTGGTGACGAAGTGCAACAAGATGTATTTGTTTCCCACGCTAAACCAAGATCTGCATACTCACACCCTGTTTTCCACGCATTATACTGAAATCCTGGGTTATTGCCCTTCCAAAGAAACGTATCTGTTAAACTATACTGCAGATAGCATTGCGTGAGTAGCTCAGACTGAAATGCACAGTCTTGTTGGTCAAAGGGCTCTGTACCAACGTACTGACACTGGTCTACATATGCACAGTCTGCACCAACGCAGCTATACCCGTCATTCGCTCTGCACGCAAAAGTTCCCCAGGAATGCTGACCGAGTGCCGCCACATAGTCTTCGCAGTAAGAGTTTTCAGGACAGTTGTGGAGATTATCGCCGTGTGTAGTACCGCAGAAGTCTACTTGGTAGGCGTTTTCGCAGTTTGTACCATTATATCCTAGTAGGCATGTGCATTGATATGAATTTTCACGATCAGTACATGTAGCTCCATTCTGACACGGATCAGAAGAACAGCAAGTCGCGTAGTGTGCTTGTAATCGATCGTCAGCTCTTGTTAGAAGAGGACAGCCTCTTCCAGCTCTTCGACATCCGCATTGAAATGGTTGATTTGGTCCTGACATTTCTGCATATATATCGAAAACGCTTGGTCTTGTCACGTGACTTTCTCTACAACGCCTATGGCAATCTTTCATATGAAGCAAGTACTGTGCCGCATCTGAATATCCGTTTGCGTGTCCATATGTGCTATAGTGCGTAGTACTGCCCTGATCCTGAAATATTGAGTCGGGTGGACTTTCTGGTGGTATAGTATCGATTTGGTTACCGCACTGGGCAAATCCTGAGGTCACTCGACCAGGATCTTGAGTACAGGGGGTTAGACCACTTCTGCCGTCATCACACAACTGATCACCACAATCGGCATGTACTCCTGCGAAGAGTAGAAACAGAAGTAGTATCATTTCTTTGTTTGTGATGTAGCTTTATATTACATTTTAGGATAAAGCACACTCTTCATAAGATGATTATGAAAAAAGTATAACTAAAAACTAAAATCATTACAAATGGCTAGGAATATAAATTTCCCATACCCCGATTGGAAAAAAGTACCTTGGGAAGAAGGCTACAAGTGGGAAAATTATAATCCGAACAAAACGAACGCAATGTTTAAATTAGGGGCTCTTATTAATGGACCAAATGGTATGGCTTTACAAGTTGTTGATAAAAAATTTGGCATAATGGTTGGTGTTGAATGGTGGTATCAAGTTACTTCATACTTCGGACGAAATAGCAAATGGTTTGTAGAGAGTGATCTTAACAAATATGCTATGACGCGAGAATGGGTGCCCATTGATAAAGAATTTATAAACCCAGCAAACTTTGAAAAAGTTTTTACAGAAGGAGATTCTGTATCTCTTCTCTTCGACGAAAATAAACCAACAGCCAAGACTTACAGAGGCACTATTACAAAAAAAATCGAGGACTGGGAGGGCTTGCGAGAAAAAAAGACAATAACATATACTATCACATTTGAAGACGGTGATGTAAAAGAATTTGATCACCATCGACTTTTGTGGATGCTAGAACTTACCGATAGATACCTAGATGATATTCCGATTGCAGACGTAGGCGAGTACTACGGTGCCGATATTCCAATAGCATTACCCGGGCTGAAATTGCGATTTTAATTCTCTAGCGAGGAATCGAACCTCGGTTTCGGGCTTCAAAGGCCCACGTGCTACCATTACACTACTAGAGAAGTACCGTCGGTGAGATTCGAACTCACGCGTGCGTTTCCACACACTACCACTTGAGGATAGCGCCTTGAACCAGACTCGGCCACAACGGTTATGCCAGCGACGTGATTTGAACACGTGCGCAAATTAATGCAATCGCTCTTAAGGCGACCTCCTTAAGCCTGACTCGGACACACTGGCGTACTCGTTGCGGGAATTGAACCCAGCGTCCTCCTGCTCATAAGACAGGTGCTCTACCACTAAGCTAAACGAGTTAAAAAAATGCCTGCTGAGGGAGTCAAACCCTCGACCACACGGCTTAAAAGGCCGGCACTCTGATCTCTGAGTTAAGCAGGCTTACACAAATGAATTTTATGTTTATAGTCATTTATTTTGTTTGATTATACCTTGTAAATATCGTCTTTCCCAGTCTTGTGCGACGTAAGTTAACTCATTCGTTTCCGGCTCCATTTTTCAGACCACCGTCTCTACTTATAGCTACTGCATGAAAATTTCCATCACGTTTGCTATTGGAAAATTAATTTTTCTGTTCCCCGAATAATTGGCTTCTGCGTAGATCAGCCCAGTAGCCGCATGCTCCACGAAACGCTGAATCTCGCTCAAATCGTCAAAATTGTAAACGCGCCTTTGGTACGCATTCAGCAAAACTGTGTTGTTACGCGCAATGCGCTCTTTCCCACAAGTTGCACTTCCGTACACAATGATGCTTTTTCTGTCTGCTTCCGCTCGAAACACCCGTTTTGTCGCGGAGTGCTGTTGGAGCTTATCCACGGCGGCAGCAATCTGCTCAGCAGAAAGCATTTACTTGCTTGGAACTCTCTTTATAGCCCAGTTTTTCACTTGTGCTACACACGGCAATCCTTTGAAAATCACA
>Ga0115546_1001821_pt1 | contig 12897 bp, 8 predicted proteins | sample COGITO_mtgs_1004_FD_87186 | JGI IMG/M metagenome (GOLD analysis project Ga0115546, IMG submission 87186) | Pelagic marine microbial communities from North Sea - COGITO_mtgs_100413 | ecosystem: Environmental > Aquatic > Marine > Epipelagic | place: Germany:Helgoland, sampling site Kabeltonne...
CCTCACTGGCTGCGCCATCCCCCAAGTCAGCGCCGAAGACCGGCTTTTCCTCGACGTTTCAGTAGACCTCATCGGCAGCTACACCCTGCCCAAACAAGACTTTAATGGCAACCCCATCGGCGGCATTTCCGCGATCGCCTACGACATCCCACGCGATCGCCTCTACGCCCTTTCAGACAGCCGCGATCGCCCCCACTTCTACACCTTCCAAACCACCGACCTCACAGACGCTAACCCCACCCTGACCCCCGAAGCCATCACCTACCTCAAAGACAACCAGGGCAACCCCTACGCCCCCGGCACCCTAGACCCCGAAGGCATGGCCCTCACGCCCACCAGCACCCTGCTCATCTCCAGCGAAGGCTCCCCCGCCCGCAGCATTGCCCCCGCCGTCGGCGAATATAACCTCACCACCGGCCAACTCCAAAGCGTCCTCCCCCTCCCAGAACGCTACATCCCAGACGCCATCCTCAACCTCGAGCGGGCTAACCGGGGTCTAAGCGCAGTCGAAGCCCAAGGCGTCCAAGAAAACATTAGCTTCGAAGCCCTAGCCATCAACCTCTCCTCCGGCGCAGGCGGCATCTACGAACCCTACCGCCTCTTCGTCGCCACCGAAGGCCCCCTCCTGCAAGATCTAGACCTCACCGCCGACATCCCATACAAAAACCGCCTGCTCCACTACACCATCGACCAATACCAAACCACCCTCGTCTCCGAACATCTCTACGAAATGGAGCTATCGCCCACCGGCGCAGTCCTCCACGGCCTTTCAGAAATCGCCGTCCTAGACCAAGGGGGACACTTTTTAGGCATAGAGCGCTCCTACGGCTTCCAAGGCTTCAACATCAAGCTATTCCAACTAGCCTCCGGCGGCGCAACCGACATCAGCTCAATTGCCACCCTCCGGGGCGACACCTCAAGCATTAGCCCCATCCGCAAAGAACTCGTCCTCGATCTTGCAGATCTTCCCCTCCCCCTCCAAAACTACGAAGCCATGACCTTTGGCCCCTCACTGCGCAACGGCAACCGCACCCTCATCATCGCCAGCGACGACAACTTTGCCCCCGAGCAAGACACCAACTTTCTCATTTTCGAGCTCAAGCAAACCTAGGCAAAACGCTCTAAAAAAAGCGCGAAAACCCACGCCCCCAGACAGAGGATTTTCGCGCTGCCATAGACTAATTTTCACGCTCTCTTAAACCAGAGTTAAACCGGCATTGAAGCTATATAAATATTTTTTTGCGGCCAATAAATATTTAGTTGGCGAACAGCCTCAGCTCTCTCCAAAACTATCGAAAAGCACACACACAAGTCAATTTAGCCATTTCATGAGCAGCTAAAAGCACGCCGCATTCACTAATTAAAAGCCCCATTTGTTGCGCCCCCCTTCAGAAGAAACTAATCACCCTTGGCCCCAAACCTGATAGATTGAGCAACAGCAAAGGTCATTATTAAAGGTTTCATAAAGAGGCAGATGAGAGTCTTAGTAATCGGCGGTGATGGATACTGCGGTTGGGCGACAGCGCTCTACCTTTCGAACAAAGGTCATGACGTAGCCATTCTCGACAGTCTAGTTCGGCGGCTGTGGGACATGGAGCTTCAGTCCGAAACCCTCACCCCTATCGCCCCCATTCAAAACCGGCTCCAGCGTTGGAAAGATCTCACCGGCAAAGAGATCGAACTTTTTATCGGCGACGTTAACAACTATCCGTTTCTAGAGCAGTCCATGCTCCAGTTTCAGCCCGATGCGGTCGTTCACTTTGGCGAACAGCGCTCGGCCCCCTTCTCCATGATCGACCGCGAGCACGCTGTCATGACCCAGGCCAATAATGTCCTAGGTAACCTCAACCTGCTCTACGTCCTGCGCGATCGCTTTCCCGAATGCCACCTCATCAAGCTAGGCACCATGGGCGAGTACGGCACGCCCAACATCGACATCGAAGAAGGCTACATCACCATCGAGCACAACGGTCGTAAAGACACCCTACCCTTCCCCAAAAGCCCAGGGTCGTTCTACCACCTCAGCAAAGTGCACGACACTCACAACATTCACTTCGCCTGCAAAATCTGGGGACTGCGCGCCACCGATCTCAACCAGGGCATCGTCTACGGCGTCCTCACCGAAGAAACCGGCATGGACGAAATGCTGATCAACCGCCTTGACTACGACGGCGTTTTTGGCACAGCGCTAAACCGCTTCTGCATCCAAGCAGCCGTTGGGCACCCCCTTACGGTCTACGGATCCGGCAAGCAAACCCGCGCCCTGCTAGACATTCGCGACACCGTTCGCTGTATCGAAATTGCCTGCGAAAACCCGGCTGACGCAGGCGAATTTCGCGTCTTTAACCAGTTCACAGAAATGTTTAGCATCAACGACCTCGCCATGCTAGTGAAAAAAGCAGGCACCACCATGGGCTTAGACGTAGAAGTCAAAGGCGTAGACAACCCTCGCGTAGAGGCCGAAGAGCACTACTTCAACGCCAAGAACACGAAGCTAATCGATCTAGGACTAGAGCCTCATCTACTCTCAGACTCGCTGCTAGACTCCGTGCTCAACACCGCCGTTAAGTACAAGCACCGCGTTGATGAAAAGCAGATTCTGCCAACCGTTAGCTGGCGTCGATAGGATCTCACCGATGAAGGCCTAATCACTACAAAAGGTCAGCTTGCACTCAGAATTTCTGAACCGCAAGCTGACCTTCCTAGTAACTATTTGCTATCGTCCGGTCATCATTCGGTCATTATCATCCGGTCATCGTCCGCCCTGCTAACTGTCCCTGCCGCTCGTAAAAAGCACAGCCCACTCTCTACGCTCACATTAAATACGCGCCTCACCCCAACCACTCACGGGCCAAGCAAAGTTGCCAGCCCTTGAATTTTCTCTCTTTTAACTAGCCACCCATGCGAATTGCCATCTTCACCGAGACCTTTCTCCCCAAAGTTGACGGAATTGTCACTCGCCTCAAGCACACCGTCGAACATCTCCAAAACTTCGGCAATGAAGTCTGCATCTTTTGCCCCGAAGGTGGCCTCACCGAGTACAAAGGAGCCAAAATTAAGGGCGTTTCCGGCTTCCCGCTGCCCCTCTATCCAGAGCTGAAGCTGGCCTTTCCTCGCCCTTCCATGCGAGAAGCCATCGAAGCCTTCAGCCCCGATCTCATCCACGTCGTCAACCCAGCGGTACTGGGTGTCGGCGGCATTTACTACAGCCGCTCTCTCAACATTCCGCTAGTAGCCTCCTACCACACCCATTTACCCAAATACTTAGAACACTACAACCTAGGCATGCTCGAAGGCGTTTTGTGGGAGCTGCTCAAAGCCATGCACAACAAAGCCGCAATCAATTTGTGCACCTCTACAGCCATGCAAACAGCGCTAACAGAGCACGATATTGAACGGGTAGAAGTGTGGCAAAAGGGCGTAGATACCGAGCTGTTTCGCCCCGACTTGCGCAGCGATAAAATGCGCGATCGCCTCACCGAAGGCCACCCCAACGCGCCGCTCCTAATCTACATCGGTCGCCTCTCCGCCGAAAAAGAAATCGACCGCATCAAGCCCGTACTTCAATCTATTCCCAACGCTCGCCTCGCCCTAGTCGGCGATGGCCCTCACCGGGAAGACCTAGAAAAGCACTTTGCAGGCACACCCACTAACTTTGTGGGCTACCTTGAAGGCGAAGAACTAGGATCCGCTTACGCCAGCGCCGACGCATTTATCTTCCCCTCACGCACAGAAACACTCGGCCTTGTACTACTAGAAGCCATGGCCGCTGGCTGCCCGGTTGTCGCCGCAGAGGCGGGCGGCATCCCAGATATCGTCACCAACGGCGTCAACGGATTTATGTTCGACCCCACAGACGAGCAAGGCGCAATTTTGGCGACCCAAAAGCTGCTAGGCATGAAAGCCGAACGCGAGCTGCTGCGCCAAAACGCCCGAGTCGAAGCCGAGCGCTGGGGCTGGGAAGCGGCCACCCGTCAGCTAGAAAGCTTTTATATAGACGTGCTTAGCGCCAGAGAAATGCCCATTGCCGCATAGCCATCACGCCCGTCAAATCCATCAAGTTCATCAAAACAGTGAAAAGCGCTAACTCAAGCAGTTTTCTCACGTCGTAAAGCCAAGCCAGGCTGCTCATAAGTCATTCGCTTCAAAGCCTGTTCGTACTGAGCAATCAAGTCAGCCTTTGCCAGTTTGCGGCTAGACCCAATCGGACTAATACGAACCCCACAAACGCGCGTAATGCTCGCCTGCCGCAGTTCACCCACCTTCCACTTTTTCCAGTTCACCGGCTGACAAACCATGGGCGGCGCTTCAACAGCAAACGCAATCTCAGGCAATTCTTTAGGCAGTCCCTTAGATATCGTTTCATGTATCACTTCAATAGAAGTCACTTCAACAGAAGTCGCTTTCTTAGAAGCAGTAGAGACAGCCTCTTCCGCCGCCGCAGAACCTACAGCATCATCGGGCTTAACCACTTGCCGAGTCGCCACAAAAGCAACCAGCGAGCAGCTTAGCCAGCCACCAGAGCCATACAGTAAAAGCGCGATCGCACCGTCTAAAATCTGCTCAACGGAGTGAATAGTCATAGCAAAGCACCCCCTATACAGCCGCAAGCCGCCAGCTCATAAAAGTACTTTTGTACTATATCACAGCAGTTCAGACGAACTATTCTTCTCACAAAATAGCAGCGCTTCAAACCGACTACAGCCAACCACATAAGACAGAACGCTCGGCAAGATGCAAAAGCCCAAAAATCTACCCATCAAGAGATTGATATAGCCAAGCCCAACCTTAATATAGAAATAATTAAGATTTGTTAGTTCGTTGCCGTTGACTAGGGTTAGCCCTCAATATCGCTATGCCAAAAGATCCAACTTCTAAAAACAAAGCCGGTTCAGTCGTCATCAACGGAGAAAAATACCCCCTGCCAGCGCAGGTCATCAAGAACATCGAAACGGTGATTAGCCTACAAACCGACCAGGAGAAAAGCGTTCCCACATCAGAACGCATTCTCAGTAAAATTACAGCCGCCTTTGGCCGTTCTCGCTTCTTATACAGTCAGCTAGCCTTTTTCGTCATCTGGGGAGTTAGCAGCCACTTTGCCCAGCCCACGCTCACCCGGTGGGACTTGCCCGTAATGGACTTACAAAGCCACGGTCTTGATATGGCCGCGCTGCTCATCACCACCGGCGTCTTAGTCAGGCAAACCCAGCAAGACAAAATTGCCGAGCGGCGATCGCACCTCATGCTGCAAATCAATCTACTCAACGAACAAAAAATCGCTAAAGTCATCGAGCTAATCGAAGAACTGCGCACCGACACCCCCGATGTAGCCAACCGCTTCGACTGGGAGGCCAACCTCATGCAGCAGTCCACCGACCCCCAAGTAGTGCTCAATATCTTGCAAGAAAACCTAGAGCCAGCCCCGCCTCAGCTAGAAGACTCTCCAGGCGATCGCCCCACAGCTAAGCCAAACTCGCAAACCCACCATTCCACCCCCCACCCTGAGCAATCTGTAGTAGCCATAGAAGCCGCCGTAAGTAGCACCGTATCCGCCTCCTAAGGAAATCAGAAACGGAGCATTCGGGTATCCTATCCACCTATTAGTCATACCTCACCTACAGGTGCGGCGTAGGATGCTCAACTCAGCCGTCAAGGCAAACTTCCTCATTCTCAGAGAGGCCTTCACAGCCTTACTGCCCGTTGTCATTATTATGAACAGCGTGGTTTTGCTCTCTGGTTTAATCAGTTGGTTCAGCGTAGGCGAGTTTGCCAACCTCTTGGTATCGCAAGGAAATGAAGTCAGTCGGTTATTCTTCTTTCTCATTCCGCTCTTTCTAAACATCTCGCTTAGCACTCTCATAGCAAAAGAGAAAAACTTAGATCAAATTGGCACCACCCTAATTACGATGGTGTGCTTTTTTAGAGCCGCCAGCTTTCTCAACATTAACGACTCCGCCGAGATTGTCTCATTTCACGGCTCCGTACTAACCAGTATTCCTTGCACTTGGGCAGCCGTTTATCTCCTACATTATCTCTCTCAACGCTTTCGCCATCAGCTAGTAAAACCAACTGGAGATATCAGCCCTCGGCTCAGAAGTACCCTAAATCTACTCATACCAGGACTCCTCACTATTCTTAGCTTCGAGCTATTTAGGTATCTATCACAACAGATCGTTCACACCGAGGTCTTTTCTCAGCTCACCGAACCCTTCTCGTATATACGCAGCTTAGGCACAATACAAAAGCTGCTCGTCTACAAAGCCATTGCGCTCACCACCTGGTTTATCGGCTTACATGGCGATCACACCGCCGAAGGTTTTTTTCGCATCTTGCACGAAGTTCCAGTAGGCGATCCTTACAGCATTCGTCTCAAATCCTTTCAAGACGTATTCGCCAACATTGGCGGCGCTGGCTCCACCTTCGTAATTCCATTCCTCATTCTGCTTAAAAACAAAACAGCGCCCTTCAAAGCGATCGCCCGCCTGAGTATTCCGTTCTCCATCTTCAACATCAACGAGATCTTACTCTTCGGCCTGCCGATTCTGCTTAACCCCATCTTTCTCATCCCATTTATCGCTGTCTCTTTTATCAACATAGCGATCGCCCTTATCGCCATTCACCTAGGACTCTTCTCCATCACCGTAGACAGCCTCAACTGGATGACTCCGCCTATCTATAGCGCTTACGCCATCTCCGGCGGCTCCATCGCAGCCGTCTGTACGCAGCTTTTATGCATCTTCATCGACGGCTGCATTTACTTGCCCTTCCTAACGATCGCCGCTCGTCAGCACAACGCCCCCACTCAATTGCAATCGCTCATAGGCGAAGATGCCTACTGCCTCATTAACGAAGAGATTCTGCACCGACAAGAAAGACAGTTCATTAGCAGCCAAAAGCGCCACATCAGCCAAAAAGCAGCCGCTCAGCAGGTACTCAAGCAGCTACAAAATGGTCATTTCATTCTTTATTACCAGCCCAAAGTAGAAGCCGTCTCACTGCGGCTAATAGGTATAGAGTCTTTGCTAAGATTCAAAACATTTCAAGGCGAGGTTCTTCCGCCAACCTTTCTACCGGTGCTTTACGAACAAGGGCTTTCAAAATTCGTCGATAAAAAAGTCATCGACTTAGTATTCGAACAAGTACAAAAATGGCAGACCCAAAACCTGCAAGTACCGCCCATCAGCATCAACTTCGATAAAGACTTTCTCCTAGACCCTCAAGCCGTGAGCGACTTCATCACCCGATCACAAAAGCACAGCATCAACTTCTACATAGAAATCACCGAGCATACCTACACCGTAGAGATAAAGGCGCTAGCGGCAGTTGTTGAGCGCTTACGCCAGGCCGGACACTACATCTCTATTGATGACTTTGGAGCAGGCTACTCCTCGCTCACTAGCCTACTATCACTCAAAGCCGATGAAATTAAGCTCGATAGAGGGCTTGTAGCTTCCCCTAGCCAAGAAGCCCTGCGCGGCCAGGTTTTACTAGCCGCCAGCGTCAAACTGTGCCACGACCTTGGCTTTACCGTAGTCGCAGAGGGTATAGAAACTCCCGAGCAGTTGCGGCTCGCCCAACGCTGCGGCGCTGATATATTACAAGGCTACTATCTAGGCAGACCTATGTCCGCAAAAAGCGTGAGTAGGCTCTTTTATCCAAACGCTGTTTCTAATAAAAAGCAGTCAGTTCAGCCCAGACGATATGCCTAAGCAAGGAATACCCATTTTGACACCCGACCTAGACTACGCTGCGCTCTCACCCACAGCCTACGCCGATGCGTTAGCGCGATCGCAATTCATGCATCTAGACATTCGAGAGCTATGGCCACAAATCCCTCGCATCGCAGGCCCCGCCTACACCGTCCGCTGCGCCCCCGGCGATAACCTAATGCTCCATGCGGCCATCTACAGAGCGCCAGCAGGCAGCATCATCGTTGTAGAAGCAGGCAGCAATGACTACGCTGTAAGCGGCGGCAACGTTTGTGCGATCGCCCGAAAAAGAGGCATTACTGGCTTTGTTATCGACGGCGTTATCCGAGACATCGCAGAAGTAAGAGCCGCTAAATTTCCCGTCTTTGCTAAAGGCTGCATACCCAAACCCGGCGTCAAAGCAGCCCTAGGTTCACTGCAAACGCCCATCACTTGCGGCGGTGTGCAGGTATTTCCCAACGATATTATCGTCGCCGACGAAGAAGGCATCGCCGTCATCCCCGCCGCAAACCAGGCATCCGTTTGGGAAATTGCTAAAAACAGAACAGAAAAAGATGCAGCAACCTCTTTAGCCGAATGGGAGCGATCGCACCAAGCCAAAATAGAACGACTCCTCACCGAAAAAGGATTCCTAGAACCGAACTAAGCCAGACAGTAGCCCGCTTTTATCCAAACAATCGTCTGAAAAAAGCAAATCGTGACAACAGAAAATAATCCAACAGAAGTACGCCTATCAAAGAAAGACCCACCAACGGAAAAATAAATCCCAAAACGGCAACAATAATCAGCGGGACTTTCCAATTTTGTACATAAGGCGGCATTGCTGGCGCACCCAAGATCCCAGAACCCTGCGGCCTGCGCTGCCACCACATCACAGTACCTGTCACCGAAAGCAATATCGTAACTAGCGCAGCAAACAACATCAGCAGTTGATTAGGCAGCCCGAAATATTTTCCCATATGGATAGAAACGCCCATTTCTACAGCTCTAGCCACCCATCCATAGTCCTTCCAGCCCACGCTTGCCAGCAACTGACCGCTGTACTGATCCATATGCATCGTCACCTCTTGCTTCGGATCGTTTGGGAATGCAGAGGCTGTATATACGCCAGTTTCATCTGCTGGAAATGCAATGCTAAATCCAGGCGGCGCACCCTCTCGAATAGCGAGAGCAACAACATCGTCAAAAACAGTCGATACATCCTTCAAAGAGCCACTATCATCGGCAACCAGCGTTGCTGAATAGCCGTCATTTTTAGACGTCGACCGCTCAAAACTAGGCGCAGCTGTAGGCATCGCGATCGATACGGGCATAGGCATACTCTCAGCAGCCCAAGGAACAAAAAGCGCCCCACGTTCGTTCAAAGTACCAGTGGCCAGCGTAGATTGAGGCACGTTGTCCCACATTTTATCGGGAAACCGGCCCCACACCTGAGCAAAAGTATCGCCCCAAAATCCTGTCCAAGGCAGTCCCGTCAGAATTAAAAACCCAATCAGCAGTACGCCGTAAAACCCTGGAACCGCATGTAAATCGCGCCAAAAAATACGCTTGTTTTTACTCCACAGTCGAGGCACCAACGTTCCCATAAGCGAGATATTTTTACGCGGCAGCCATAGATATAGCCCAGAAACCAACAGCACCAGCGCCCAGCAAGCTGCTAGCTCAATTAGATAGTCGCCCCAGTCGCCGATTAGCAAGTTTCCATGAATTTTACGCGCGATCGCCTGAAGATTTTTCTCTTCATCACGCACCCCCAACACCTTTCCCGCATAAGGATCAACAAACACTGCTAGCTCTTTGCCCTCAGCCGTCGCAATCCCTACCTCAGCGCTGCGATTATCCGCCAAATTAGGCGTAAACTTAGTCACAGTAGCCTGAGGATAAGCCTCACGAGCTGTCTGAACCTGCTCCGTATAGGAAAGCATCGTAGTGCTAGGCTGCACAAACATCAGGTTATGATACATCACAGTATCTAGCTGCGGCTTGAAAAGGTAGATGATCCCAGTCGCGCCCAAAATCAGCATAAACGGCACAACAAACAGGCCCGCGTAAAAGTGCCAGCGCCATACTGTACGGTAAAAGCGATTGCCAGGTGGCTCACTTTTTACCGGGGAGGAGGCAACCGCTTCAGAGTGAATCAGCGTCATGATTTTCCTTCAAGACCAAGAGTGTCCTTAAGTATCAGTCTGCTGTTTTAAAGCTGTCAAAAGACAGTCCGTCAACGTCAAACAGAATTCACGCGCTCACTTCACCTAACGCCATACAAATTCTGCCGCTAACAGCCCTCGCTAGCTCGCAGTTAAGCGAGAGCTGCGTTTTACACAGTCCAGCGCCAACTCAAACATCCAATTATCAAAGCGCTAAATCACAAACTTCTCTCGATATTCAGCCCTATCCAAAGCCAGCTCAATCTCAAAAGAGTCACCCACCATACCCTGAAAATACGGCAGCTGAATAAAACTGTTATCTTGCTCAGCCGCCACAGCAGCCAGCACCTTTTTCTGCGCATCTAACAAACGCAGCTCCATCCGCTTAGGCAAAACCGTATTGTCCGTCGCGGGCTGAACCTGTACGCAAACCTTGTACAAATTCTCACCCTCTAAACGAACTGCAATTAGCAACACAGCGCTAGATCCATCAGTCGGTGCCAGCAGATCACCCGGTGTCAGAGTCGGCTCCGATGTAGATAAAACAACAAACTTGCAGCGTTTAACAAAAGCTTTGTCTCGAAAATGATAGGCGCTGCGCAATCGAATGGATGGGCAATCCACTGCGGTAAACAAACTCTTCAGCGGCTGCCAGCGAGTACCAAACTGACCTTCGAACCACCGACTTAAGCGCACAGGAATGCGCAAATGCGCTCCTAAATTAATCATCGGCTCCCGTAAGCGACAGTCCGTTAAAGAATCGGCAGCAGAGATAGAAGAGTCTGACTGTTTGCTAAGCTGCTCCACAAACTGATAGATCGCATAGGCCTTTACCAGCACTGGCAGGCTAAAAGTCGGGGCAGCGAACAAAACATCATTCGCCGAACCTAGCGGCAGATCGGCCTCTGCTCGATTTTTATCACGCAGCCTAGCAGAAGGCAGCTGCACCAACAACAGCGATCGCTGCTTCAAAGAATCCAGCGCCGATATCAGCTCCGAAGATCGCAGCGAGATCGGCAGCGTTGCTTTTAGCGCTGCTAAAGAAAGCGGAGAATCTTGGCTCGCCAGCCAGTAAAGGATATCCAGCTCAGCCGCACACAGTCGGTTAGAAGAAAGCGACAGCAACCGCAGTACATCGGTAGATAGCGTCGACATCTGGGCCAAAAACTTATCCACTCGACCGTCAAAAATCTCGCGAATCACCCGCGCCGTCGCCTTTAGTGCCATAGGATGTCCCTGATAACGCTGGGCTAACTCTGGCCAAGCCGCCACCGAAACCGGCTGCACCGACAGCGACTCATGCCGCAACAGCTCAACCGCCGCCGCTAAATCTAGCCCACGCAAGAAAAGCGATCGCACTTGCCGCCCATTTTTGTCATCGCCCGGCTCACTATCATCTAGTTCACTATCATTCGGTTCACTGCCCCCCTGTCGAACCAATCCAGCAGGGCCTTCTAAACCAGTAACCACCACACATCCGCGCGTACCGACTACCCCCAAAAAGAAGTTTTCATAGCCCTGATAATCCGCCAAGTAGCCACCCGCTAGCTGTCCAGGCTCCAAAACAGCCTCCACGTCCTCTATTAGCAGCAGCACAGACTTACTTGCCATCACAGCCAGCAAATAAGGAACCGCCTGCCCAGCGATCTGACCAGAAAACCCCAGCTCAGCTAAAACACTAATGCACAGCTCACTCGGCAAAGGTTTATCCTGTAGCGAACGGCAAACAACATAGTCAAACGCGTCACCCACCTCAGCGACCAAGCGCTCGGCTAGCATCGTTTTCCCCATTCCCCGCAGTCCCCAGATCCCCACAGCGCGAACGGGCTCCTGATTCTCACAAGGCATCAGCCAGCTTTTCAATCGCGCCAACTCACGCTTATACCCGTACATCGGCGTCTGAAGCCGAGCGCAATCAGTCCCAGCAACATTGGAAGCATCATCAGGCGATCGCACATCCACACCGCGATCACCGCGATCAAAAGAAGACAAACCAGACTCGGGCAAACTCTCCACCGCCTGAGTCGGCCAATAGCGATCGCTCGTCCACACCTCCCGCTGCGCAGTACTTCTAGCAGCCACAGCAAACCCGCTTGCAGACTTGCCTCTCAATGATCCCGAGCGATCGCCTAGCCCCAATAGTTCAGAACCCACCGCTGCATTGGTCGCCGCATAAGCCTCAAGCGCCACCCTAAAATTAGTCTTACCAACAGAACGCCCAAGCACATTAGAAAGCTGTTTCCATAGCTTAGGCGCAACATCCCTCATCAAATAGTTAGTGCTGTACTCCGAGCTGTCGGCCATTTGTTCATACGTCAGCCCCCGCCAGGTTCCCTTCAAAATCACCCGCTCTGGCTCTCTTAGCTTACTGCCCGTACTCGATATCACAGCAGAATTCAACCATCCCAGCGCCGCCGTCAAATCCACCCTTTCCACCTAAAAACAGCACTTCTTCACTTCGCCGCTTACCCACAAGCTAGCCTCTCACTATTCGCCTTCAATCCCGTTCGTTTTCAATACTATTCGCCTTCAATATCTGAGATACAAAACAAACCTATGGACCTTGCCAACTTCAAACAAAGTACAAAAAGCGGCAGCAAAGACACCCTTGCTACTTCAAAATCAGGTTTCAAGAAGGCATCTAATCAGTTTATTTAGTCCATCAAATTAGCCCATAAAACATGATGTCTTTGCTTGCACAAAGTCAACGACCGAAGCAGCATAGTTTGTCAGCATTATCAACGCCAAGGATCTACTTACGGCTGCAGTAAATCACTATCAGCTAACGCATTAAGCAGGTATTTACCGATAGCTAGCTATTCATAATTCATACAGACAAACCATAACAAACAATGATCCAAAAAAGAAAATATAAATCCGCTTACGTCAGAGAAAGAACACGACCCGTGACGACGATCACAGCTCCTCTAATTCAAAGGCCTTGTGCTTGCTTGAAATATTCAGAACGAGCAATATAAAGACCATTTTTATTTAATAGTTGCTGTCTTATTCAGTGGGAAAAACGAGCCTGCATAAATAAG
>Ga0115546_1001823_pt1 | contig 12891 bp, 12 predicted proteins | sample COGITO_mtgs_1004_FD_87186 | JGI IMG/M metagenome (GOLD analysis project Ga0115546, IMG submission 87186) | Pelagic marine microbial communities from North Sea - COGITO_mtgs_100413 | ecosystem: Environmental > Aquatic > Marine > Epipelagic | place: Germany:Helgoland, sampling site Kabeltonne...
CATTTCGTATGGGCATTTGCAGCTTAAGTGCTGCAATCACCACTGGGTCTGAAATCGGCACACCCGGTGAAATCAACAATTCAACGAAGTCATTTAAAAATTGCTCAAGCTGGGATTGGTCTTGACATAATGCTTGCAATTCATCGCCAAGGGTTGCCCCAGCAAAACCATGGGCTTGCCAATCCATATTGAAGGCTGATGGACTTCGGCGATCCAGCAACCACATGGGCATTGCTTGGGCGCGACAGTATACAGCCAAAGATTGGCCTGTTACACCATAGCCGTAAATGAGTCGAGGACTGCCTCGTTGTATTAAATCGCCCAATCGCTAAGCCCTCAGGTGTTTGCCAAAATTGCTTTATCGCAGCTTTAAAGACGCCAAGCCAAGCAACACTAAAATAACTGTAATAATCCAAAAGCGAACAATCACCTTCGGCTCTTCCCAGCCTTTTAGCTCAAAATGGTGATGGAGCGGCGCCATTCGAAAAATACGCCGGCCAGTTAACTTAAACGAGCCCACCTGCAAGATCACAGACACTGTTTCCAACACAAACACGCCGCCCATAATAAAGAGCACAAGTTCTTGTCGAATAATCACCGCGATAATACCAAGACAAGCACCAAGTGCAAGAGCGCCCACATCACCCATAAAGACCTGGGCTGGATAAGTGTTAAACCATAAAAAGCCCAAGCCAGCACCGACTAAGCCACCACACATGATAATAAGCTCACCAGTACCGGGGATATTCGGCACAATTAGATAGTCTGCCAATACGGCGTTACCAGTCACATAAGCAAAAACGCCAAGCGCACCAGCTACAAGCACTGTTGGCAATATAGCCAGACCATCAAGGCCATCGGTTAAATTCACCGCATTACTAGACCCAACGATCACACAAAAAACCCAAGGTATGTACAAGATACCAAGCGGTATGGTGACCTCCTTAAAAAATGGGATCAGCACACTTCGATCAATATCACCTGTTTCTTGATAGAGCAAAACTGCAACCCCGATACCGGCGACGGATTGCCAGAAAAACTTCCAGCGCGCAGGCAAACCTTTGGAATTTTTTTGAATTACTTTACGATAATCGTCCACCCAACCCACAGCGCCAAAAACACCAGTCACAACCAGCACCATCCAAACGTAGTAATTACTCAAATCTGCCCATAACAAAGTCGAAACGGCGAGTGCAGAAAGAATGAGCGCACCACCCATGGTTGGGGTGCCAGCTTTTATAAGGTGAGTTTGCGGGCCGTCTGATCTCACTGATTGGCCAATTTGCAATAGCTGCAATTTTCGAATCATGATTGGCCCACAAATAAACGAAAATATAAGCGCTGTTAAAACACCTAAAATACCGCGAAATGTTAAGTAACTAAAGACGTTAAAGCCTGAATAAAATTGCGATAAATACTCAGCAAGCCAAAAGAGCATGAATAAAAATTCCTTTTTCTAAAACTTTATTTTATATTTGAGATTGTAGATATTGCACTTGGCGCTCCATCTTGCGTGAGCGAGAGCCTTTCACCAATACGCAGGCTGGTTTTTCGTGCAGCACTGCTGCGAGTAAAGCAGCCTGCATGGTTTCATGGGTTTGAAAACAAGCAATAGGCGCATGTCGATTTTTAGCGAACACCTCTGCAGCAAAAGCCGCATCAGTACCATAAGCCCAAAATTGATCAACCTCTACTTTCGCCGCTAACAAGCCTACCTGCTCATGAGCCGCCTGACAATGTTCGCCAAGCTCTGCCATACCACCAAAGACAAACCAACGCGGACCAGTTTGCTCGCCCAGCACCATTAAGCTACTTGCAACAGCGTCAGGTGTGGCATTCCAGGTATCGTCAATCAGTTGCGTGTAATCATTCAAAGCGCTCTGCGCTAACCGACCTGGCTCGGTCGGCGCGTCCGACAATACATTTGCAATGTTGTCATAAAATTGGCCCTGCCATTGAGGCTTGGTCTGTACTATTAAAGCGACTATTGCTGTAATAGCAATCATAGCATTAAATTGATTATGACGACCAAGCAGCGGTATCTTGATATGAATGGGTGTCTCGATTTGACGTATTGGCACACCAAATTGTACTAATCGTTCATGAAAAACCAGCGATCCATTATCAAGCAACTGTAGATCTGCTTCATCTGAAAGGCCAAAACTAATCCAATTGGTTTTCTCTGATAAGCCATCGCGCCATTGCTCAAAAAACTGATCGTCTCTATTCAAAACAGCAATACCACCAGCAACGAGGTGATCAAAAATCTCACTCTTGGCTTTTGCTGTTTGTTTTAAAGAGCCAAAGCCTTCTATGTGTGCAGCATTGACGCAGGTGAGCACTGATACGCAGGGCTTGACCAAACTTGCACCAGCGTTGATTTCGCCGACATGATTGGCACCAAGCTCAGCCACGCCTAACTCAATGTCTGGCTGTAAGCGACTTAACGTCATAGGCACGCCTAAGTGATTATTCTGGCTTTTAGAAGTGACCAAAGTTTTCGAGTATTTGTTCAGAATATGTCCAATGCAGTTTTTCACAGTGGTTTTACCCACACTGCCGGTAATCGCAATAAACGGCACCTTGGCAAAAGCACTCCGATAAGCTGTTGCTAGCTGCGCCATGAGCGCTACTTGGTCCGCAGTTTCCAGCACTGGCACCTCACACTTGCTAATAGTGTCTTTGACCTTAGGATTAGCTCGCCATTGGTCATGCACCACGATCAAGCCAGCGCCTCGTTCTACCGCCATCTCAATAAATTCATGACCATCCACCTGACCACCAGCAAAAGCCACAAAGACATCGCCCTTTTCGATCAAGCGAGAGTCTAAGCGAATGGCACCAAGCAGGGACTGCAGCTGCGCAGGCGGCACTGGTACTTGCAAGACACTGCCTAAAGAGCCTTCTATAAAGCTCAAACAATATTCTAAAGTGCATGAGGCGCTAGGTTGCGCTGAAAACGAAATAGTGGGTTGGGTCATACAATGTATCCTTGTTTGCGCCGTTATAATGGAAGCGAGCGGTAAGACTCGCTATAGGGCTATTTTGCAGTTTTTTGCTTTGCCATATCAATAGCATTCACTGCGCTTTACTCCGCTTCAGCCCAAGTAATCGTCACTGTCTTTTGACCCCACTGTCGAGCAGCGGCAACGTCAGTCCCCATATAAATGTCGATCTTGTCTTTCCAGCGCTTGTTCATTTTGTCTCGCACAATATAAACTCCAGACAGACCTTCGATCTCGACTTCTGTACCATGAGTTAAACCCTTTGCAATTAGATCTCGAGAAACAGCAATGGCTTTCATGCCAGGTTTTAAAATGTCGCCCCAAGCCGCTAAGGCTGGGTTACCCTGAGTTTGGCTTTTGACAGAATTGTAAGCAGTTGCTGTCACCTGCTGTGATCTTTCTTCATCGCAGCCTGTTAATACCAGGGATGCCATAATCAGGGGCATGACTATTTTACGCATAAATGACCTCGTTTTATTCTGATTCACTGTACCGCGCCAATTTTCTCAACCGATAAACGATCAAAAAAAAGCAACTTGTTGTGTTGATTTCTGAACCACCTTATTTCAATTGACACAGGTTTTACTCGGCTGTTAATTTGCCAGGGATTTGCAAAAGCCTATAGGGAAGGTAAAAAATACATAACTGTGGCAGAACTTGATGACTATCCCACCCACAACGGCATCATCAAGCTTGGCGAAACTCACTGTCGATGCCCCCAGCGATTTCGCGCCAGTGACTAAATACTTTGAGTGAAATAACACCAAATGGGGTTTTGTAATCGTCTTTACGATCGGTTGTCATCATCGTTAAGCGCTTTAGAAGTTGATTTATTACCACGGATTTTACCAATCAAGGTAATAATAGCCACCATTAAAACACCAACCACTAAACCTACGACAGCATTTAACAACATGATTGTCATGCTTTCAAATACGCCTGTCAAATGTGCCAAGCTTTCAACTTCATGATGCAAAAAATCAATACCATGCACTAAAATACCGCCGCCCACTAAAAACATCGCTATGGTGCCAGCAATAGATAAAAACTTCATCAGCTTTGGTGCCGCAGACAGTAAGAACTCGCCTATTTTTTGCTGATATTGGCTGGTCTGCTTCATGAGATAAAGACCTACATCGTCAATTTTAACGATACTTGCTACTAAGCCATAAACGCCAACTGTTATGGTAATCGCAATAATGGACAACACTAAGCTCTTCTCTAAAAGCGTCGCTCCAGTGGCTGAACCTAGCGCGATGACAATAATTTCTGCTGACAAGATAAAGTCTGTACGCACCGCGCCTTTAATTTTTTCTTTTTCAAAAGCAACTAAATCAACGCTCTCATCAGCATTGGCTTGCAGACGTGCATTTTGCTCTTGATCGTGTGGCAAAATATGCGGCCAGAACTTATGAATTATTTTTTCAGCACCTTCATACGCCAAATACAGACCTCCACACATTAATAAAAAGGTGACCAATGGCGGATAAACAGCACTGATAAGCAGCGCTGATGGCACTAAAATAAGTTTATTAATAAACGAGCCTTTAGCCACGGCCCAAACCACTGGTAGCTCACGAGCGGCTGTAACACCTGAAACTTGCTCAGCATTAAGAGCCAAGTCGTCGCTTAATACTCCCGTGGTTTTTTTTAAGGCAACCTTGGTCATAAGTGAAACATCGTCCAAAATCACACTAATATCATCAAGTAAAGTTAATAAACTGGCACCTGCCATGCGAGGCTCCCTAGCGTTAAGTTAAATTAAGCAGGCGTGTACGGCTAATTTCGAGGCACGCTCCTGAGCAACTGGTTAATTATTGCTAGCGGCCCTGTGAAATCACGTCAAAAAATGCTTAAATAGCCCCTTGCTTAGGATCTTTAATCTTCGACGCTTTATCATTTTTAACTTGATCAAGTTCTCGCAACGACTCCATATCAATCACATGGCGAAATTCACTGTGAGAGCCCTCAGCCATTTGATCAAAGACTTGATTTAATTCACTAATCTCAATCATTTTAATTTTAGGCTTGATGTCGTGCTTGGCGCACAAGTCTAAAACTTCTTGCGTTTCTTTGATACCACCGATAAGCGAACCTGCAAACTGCAGCCCATTAAACACTAATGGTCCTGGAGAGAAAGCTTCAAACTCAATCATGTTGCCAACATTAACCACCGTGCCTCTTGGTTTCATCAATGTAAGATATGGCGCTATATCGTGAGCTACTGGAATTGTGTCAATTAGAAGATCAAGGCTTTGCGCAGCTGCTGTCATCTCATCCTCGCGGGTGGAGACAACAACATTATCAGCACCAAGCTCGTAAATCCGATCAATATTACCTTCGCTATGCGTAAAGGCTGTCACTTTTGCACCAAGTGCTTTACCCAATTGCACCGCCATATGACCAAGGCCACCTATACCTGCAACGCCTAAATGCTGACCCTTTTTCAAGTTATAGCGCATCATTGGTGAGTACACTGTAATCCCGGCGCACATGATGGGGCCAGCATATTTTGCATCAAGCTTTTCGGGGATTTGTAAAACAAATTCTTCTCGAACGCACATGTGGGTAGAATATCCACCATAGGTATTAGCACCATCTGGATTTTTAGAACCGTTATAAGTCAAAGTGCAGCTTTTAGGGCCTGTGCAAAAATTTTCTAAATCGTCGTTGCAAGCCGAGCATTCCTGACAAGAATCAATCATGCAGCCCACACCCACCTGATCACCCTCTTTAAATTTGTTGACACCTTCACCTACAGATGTCACCACACCAACCACTTCATGACCTGGCACACATGGATAAATAGTATTGCCCCAATCGTCGCGCACTTGGTGCAAATCAGAATGACATACGCCGCAGTAGGTGACTTTAAAGGCAACTTCACCTTTTTGTGGCTCTTGCCGATCGAATAAAACTGGCTTTAGTGGCTGGTCTTTTGATTCCGCTGCATAACCGTGAACTTTCATAAATGCTCCTTAATAAGATCCTATATGGATATACCCATAACGCTATGGGTATAGTAAAATCAAACTTACATATAATTTGAGAATAAGCCGTGAAGACGACTGCGAAAAAATTTCGTTAAGGGCGCTAGCACGTCAACTCCCTGCATTAGGATTCGCCGTGATGATTGCCTGCAGGCAATCAAAGTGGCCAGATGCTTAGGACGTCACTGGTGCTAATCTCAGAGCAAGAACGAGCAAAGCACTGGCGGCAATCCAGGAACCAAGCACGCGCACGGCGATTTTTTGCCAAGCAGTAGACTTATAAAAATTAAGAATCGCGACACTATAAATCAATAGAAAGCTAAGCGCGATACCACTGCCACAAAGTGCTGCGAAAAGCGCAGAACCTTGAAACGTCGCTTGCTTAGAATCAAGTCCAAGCCCGAAGCCCGCACCAGCTAAAATACACACGCTTAAATAAAGGTGACCACCAGGTGTGGCAGCGACTATAAGCCCAATAACTGCTGTAAGACCAAGCAAAAGTGTTTCAATTTCCCCGCCAATATTCAATCCAGCTAAGATCAAACCACAAACTAAACACAGGGCATAAGCTGTAAGCGCTAGTTGCACCTCACGACCATTTTTTTGTATAAGAAATAGCCCAACAACAACTAACAATAACAGGTGCGCCGGCACAAAAAGCGGGTGCAACAAGCCACTGTAAAAACCATCGGCGCCGGGGATTGCACCGTGAGCAAACGCCTTTTGGGATAATACCATTGACCCAAAGGTAAACTGAATAGCAAGGCCGAAAGACCTTAATAGCTTGAGAAAAAAAATCACAAAGCGCCCGTAAGAAATCCAACGCCCGCTAAGGCAATAGCACCGCCGGCCACTCGCACTGAGACTTCGCCAAGCGGCCGATACACTAATAGACCAAAGCCAATACCACAAAGATGCAAGAGCCCAGTGCCAACCACAAAGCCAATGCTGTAGGTAATAGCGTTAGCTGCTGCTGGCAACTCTGTACCATGTGCATGGCCGTGAAAAACAGCAAAAACCCCAACAATAACTGCGGCGACCCAAAGTGGCGGACGAGCAGCGAATGCAACCATAACGCCTAGCACAAGCGCGGACAAAGCAATACCAGTCTCAACCGCCGGCACAGGTACTCCAAGCACACCTAAAGCGCCACCAAATGCCATCACTAAAGGAAACACTATAGGTAAAACCCAGATCGCAGGCTTACCTAGAAAAGCGCCCCAGAGTCCAACGGCAACCATAGCGGCGACATGATCCCAGCCAAGTATTGGGTGCAAAAAACCACTGATTAAGCCACCTGTCATACCAACGCCTTCATGAGCACTAGCAATACTGGCCGATAATAGTAAAAGTATAGAAAGCGACCAAGTGCAGAACTGCTTTTTAAGCATTTTCATGGGATTCGTAACATACGATCATTTATTTTGCCTCTGTGTTGAACGATATCGTAAAATTTCAATACTATGACCCAACTTCCAGAGTTTGTCACGACAAAATTCACGACTCAAAAACAAAACCTAAAGTATTTACGCCTGCGTTTTTTGCAATTAATAATGTGTCCATAATGACTTGATATCGTGTATTTTTGTCCGCCTCTAAATGCACAACTGGCTGCGGTTTTTGTAGGGCAATAGCAGTTAATTTTTCTTGTAATTGAATTTGGGTTAGACTTTGATCATCAAGCGAAACCTTGCCATCTGCTGTTAAAAATAATGTGATCGCCTTAGGCTTTGACTCATTAGTAGCTGTACTACTTTGTGGAAGCTGAATGTCCAGCTGAGATGTCATGACTGGCACCGTAATCATAAAGACAACCAAGAGCACCAGCATAATGTCAATAAATGGCACCATGTTTATATCGCTCACCAACTCTAAATCTTGTGAGTCATCATTGAAAATCATGATTTAATACCTGTAGGCTTGCAGTCAGCTAAAAAATATGGGTATACCAGCTGAGTAAATCGTTTAATATGATTGGTTGATTTTTTAGTCAATCGATTAAACATGTTAAAAAAAACTACTGCAGGAATTGCCACGATTAAACCTGCGCCAGTCATAATTAAAGCTTCACCAATTGGCCCTGAAACCTGTGCGATATCTGCTTTGCCATTCGCAGCCATCGTCATTAAGGCCTTATAAATACCATAGACTGTGCCAAACAAACCAACAAACGGTGCAGTAGCCCCAATAGTCGCAAGAAATGAAAGCCGAGATTGCAATTGTTCTTGCACCATTTCAATCGCCGCCCGTAGCTGAGCCAATACCCATTGATCTTGCGGTACCTGCGTCATATTTTGATGCCGCAGGTTGGCCGCCAGTCCTGAGTCAATCACAAACTGATAAGGTGTAGCCTGAAGCTTTTTAGGCAGCTCATTTACATCAAAAGCGCTGGTATTTGTAAAGTGCTGGGCAGCTTTTTGTTGTCGGCTTATCCAAAAAAATTGCCAACTTTTAAGGACAATAACAGTCCAGGATACTAGCGACATCACTAATAATAAAATGGCTACACCTTGCTGTAGCCCATCATTTTGCTGCCAAAGTTCGAGCATATTAAAAGTTGTCGTTTGAGCCATCTCCATAGTCCTTCTTGTCTAAATTACTGTAACGCAAATTCAATGGGTTGAAGATACACATAATCAATTGGTAAGCCGTCTTTGGTTGCCGGTTCATAGCGCCAGCTTTGCACAGCTTTTAAAGCCGCCTCATCAAGTCTTTTATAACCACTGGATGTATGCACTGAAATTTCTGCCACCCTGCCGTCTCTTTTCACTGTCAGCTGTAATTGCACTATACCCTTCTCCTTTAAACGTCGCGATAATTTTGGATATTGCGGCGGTGTATTATTGCTGGCAGTGGCTTTGGTGGATGGCAAGGTCACAATTGACTGCACGCTTTTAGGGCTGACCGATGCAGTTGTTGATATTGGCTTCTCAGTCTGAGTAGGCTTTGACTTTGTCACAGTTTTTTGGGCTGCAATTTTTGGCGATCGCTGTGTGTTTTTTTCAACCGGCTCTGGCTTAAATTTAGATTCAGGTTTAGGTTCAATCTCTGGTTTAGGAGTGGGTTTCATGGCCTTAGGCTCTTTTATTGGCATAGGCGCAACTTGCCTTTGCACAAGATAAACTTGACTGGTTACTCCTTGCTTAGGGCTCAGCTGCACTGCTTTTTTATCTTGCACCTTTAAAAAACCATGTAAAGCCATACTGATTAAAAGCCCATGGGCTAGGGCTATACACACAAACAGACCGATGATCAATAATCGGTCTGTTTGTGTTTTTTTTGGTGGCTCTAACAACATATTGGAGCTCGCCTAAATTGAACTTTTAAAACGCGACCTTAACTCCAGCAGACAAGGTCATTGGTTTGTTTGGTCGCGCACCATCTGGCGCTCGAGACACAATATTTTGCGTATCAAAAATATTGTCTGCCTTAACAATGAATTGTACATTTTCATTCACCTGAATATGGCTCGCTAAATCAACAGTCGCTAAGGACTGAGTTTCATCAAAGCGATCCCCATTTGTTTCACAACCAGTAACACTACAAACAGCATCAGCATAGGCCGCAGTTAAATAGGTGTTCCAACCAGAAGCTGTTTCAATACCGGTGCGAATACTCAAAACGTTTTCTGGAATGTCTTTAAGTGTATCGCCCTCGCTAAACCCATTGTCGGATGAGGTAATTTCAGCCTGAGTGTGAGTGTAAGCAAGACTGACTGGTAATACAAAATTATCGAAGGCAAAAAGTTTTTGGGCTTGCAATTCAAGCCCCATAATTTGCGCTTCACCTGTGACAAATCGACCAGATGTATCGCCGTTACTACAAGGCGCCGCCAGTGAACAGTTTTCCGCTTTATTAGAAAAATCACTGTAAAAACCAATAGCCTCTAAGGTTTGATCATCCTGATTATACCGAACACCAGCTTCATAATTGACGCTTGTCTCTGCTTCCTCTTCAGCTGTTGCGCCACCGCCAAGTGGTGAGAAGCCCTTGTGCACGCCAGCAAGAACTTGTAGATTGTCTTGCAAATCATAGGTAAATGACGCGCCGGGTAATATTTCGCTCGAGCTATTGCTCCGAGTTGCATCAACAGTGGCTCTATCCGGATCGCTATATTCTACTCGACTTGACGCCACATCTTCGAAACGTAACACCATTTGAGTGTTGAGCTTTTCCGTTGCCTGCCAATCATCAGCCAACCATACCGTTAGCGCCTCGGCCTCTTCTAAGCGATTGTTTTCCCCTACTGGGTCTATTTCACTTTGAAACACTAAAGAGCCATTGACCTGATCGTACACTTCAATTGGTTGAAAACGATCCATCTCATCTTGATGTACTCTAAAACCAAGCTCAAGCTCATGGGCGCCAGCCAGTAGATTCAAGCGAGATCCAACACCCTCCGAGACATAAGCTCGATTGTTATGCGTATAATTAAGGCCGGTAGTGTCATCAGTGCCATCTAAAATTGCTTGAGCGCTGGCATCACCGCCGTTTGCCGCTTCAACAATACTGCCGCCGCCACTTAATTTAAACCAATCTCGGGCAAAAGTATTATGATAAGCCACAGTAGTTTGACGCAAATCTGTGGTCCAGTTAAAGGTGTGAGTAATGGAAAGACCATCATGCTTATTGCGCATTTGATCAATGACCGACAAACCATATCGACGATTTGGATTAGCGGCAAAATCAACGTCTGTCAACCCAAGATAAGTTTCATCGGAAATTTCTTCTGAATATTGGCCTTTAAAGAGCAAAGATTGACGATCGTTGCTCCAGCCAAATTTCACCACATAATCCTGAAGATCATGTCCAGTACCACCATCACTACGATCCACGTCCTTAAAGCCAGCATAGTCGCTTTGTACAGTCTCGATTTGCCAAAGATACTGGTCGTCGCCATCTTGCAACCGCTGCCCATAGACCGCATGCAGATCTTGATCGCCACGATCATTAAACAAACTGGTGACGCTGCCGCCGCTCGTTTCAGGAATTGGAGTTGACACCAAATTAACCACGCCACCGGTAGTTTGCGGGCCATATCGCAACAATGGCGCACCTTTAATGATTTCAATGGCGGACATTCGCTGTATTGTCGGAAAGTAATAAGCCGCCGGATTAGAATATGGTGCAGGCGCCGCTAAAATACCATCTTCCAGCAGCGTGATTTTTTCACTGCGCTCAGAAGTTGCCCCACGAATACCAATATTCGGACGCAAGCCCTCGCCATCTTCCTGCTTAATATAAATGCCAGGAACAGCTCGTAAGGCCTGGTTGACATCTGTGATAACATCCTCTTCCAAAGCTGTACTCACCACTGCACCAGAGCCAGGAAACGTCTTAACATCTTCGCTATCACCGAGAATAGTCACGCTTTCAAGTGTTTCGAGGGTTGCTGCGGCCAGTGTTAAACTGGGCATAGTTAAAGAGGTCATAGCATATAAGGCCAATGGAATAGGTCTAAAAATAAGATTCATAGCTGACTCCGAAATAAAGAATAACAATTTTGTTGGGAATGATAATCATTCTCAACAAAATTGTCAACGCCATATTTGCGGTTTTTTTTCATTCACATACCTTTGATATACCTATGCCCATAGCGTTATGAATTTAGGTGTAAAAAGTGTTTTGAATTTTGCTTTAATCAAGGCGCGACAACGCACTATGGCTTTCCCCATAGCAGGTGGAGTAACATAGAGTAAAGTGAAAGGCGAAATACTTGGACACCTAAATTCATAACGTTACGGGTATAAAGCAACTCTTTACTATCACAACCACTCATTTTCCACTTTTTTAACTATGGACCCCAATAAAATGAAGAAAAAACGCAGCAGTAGTGGTGGCGGTAGCCGCAATATTGATGATGAAGGCATAAAAATCCTTTTTATTTGCTATCAAAATCAGCGACGAAGCCCCACTGCTGAGAAAACCTGGAATCGACGTGCCGGTGTCAGTGCCAGGTCAGCTGGCATCGGCCTTCGTGCCAAACAACCTGTCGCTGTAAAAGATATTCTTTGGGCTGATTACGTAATGGTAATGGAAGAAAAACAGAAAAACCGCCTAGCCGTAGATTTTGATAGAGCTTTAAAGGACAAGCAAATCCACGTGCTCAACATTGCTGAGGGCGCAAAGTTTATGGACCCAGATCTGGTCGCACAATTTGAAGCAGACGTTGCCAAAATCATTTATCCTTAAGATCGTCAAACTTGGCCGCCATTGTGGGGTTTTGCCGAGTCAGTTTTTTGATGGTCACGTCTTGCGCCTTGTCATTGGCTAGCCGTAAATTTCGATCCGTGCCAAGCAAGGCATCTTTGGTCTTTTGTAAATGGTCGATAGATTTGTCAATTTCATCAATAGCGGTTTGAAAGCGCCTGGAGGCAAGGTCATAATTCTTGGCAAAGGCAGTCTTGAATATATCTAGATCATTTTCGAAATGAGTAATGTCCACGTTCTGTGTCTTCATCAGCGCCAATTCCGTTTTATAGTCAAGAGACTTCATTGCAGCGTTACGTAATAAGGTAATCATTGGTAAAAAGAACTGTGGTCGAATCACGTACATCCTGGGGTAGCGGTGAAACACATCAACGATTCCAGTGTTGTACAGCTCACTGTCTGGCTCGAGCAGAGACACCAATACGCCATACTCGCAACCCTTTACCGTTCTATCTTTATCAAGCTCTTTTAGAAAATCCTCATTTTTAGTCTTAGTGGCAGTGCTATCACTTTCGTTTTTCATTTCAAACATAATGGAAACAATCTCAAGGCCCGCGTCATTACTGTCACGAAAAATATAATCGCCTTTACTGCCAGTTTTTGCGTCATTGTCTTTTTCAAAATAGGCTCTTGGAAACGCGGTTGATCGAATACGATTAAACTCGGTTTCGCAATGCTGCTCAAGG
>Ga0115546_1001830_pt1 | contig 12858 bp, 7 predicted proteins | sample COGITO_mtgs_1004_FD_87186 | JGI IMG/M metagenome (GOLD analysis project Ga0115546, IMG submission 87186) | Pelagic marine microbial communities from North Sea - COGITO_mtgs_100413 | ecosystem: Environmental > Aquatic > Marine > Epipelagic | place: Germany:Helgoland, sampling site Kabeltonne...
CTCCAGCTCCAGCTCCAGCTCCAGCTCCAGCTCCAGCTCCAGCTCCAGCTCCAGCTCCAGCTCCAGCTCCAGCTCCAGCTCCAGTACCGACTCCAGCTCCCGCAGCTTTAGACGCTGAAGCAAACGACGATGATGAAGATGAAAACGAAGATGATGATGAAAGGTCAACCCCGCCAGCCTCCGTCAGAGCCGCTACTCCTACTGCACGCAGTGCGCAAATTAATCAAGTGACTAGTCAATTGCAACAACAAAATTTAGCGCCAGGCGTTTGGCGATTAGAACATCAAGCGGTGAATGGCGCGACTAACTCGGCTTATACCATAGACACATACGTTCTACTGACTCGAGTCAACGGCACTTTAGAAATGGGCGTTTGCAATAGTAGTCTTGGCATGTCGTATACGGCACTGGCAAATGATGCAAGCTTTGACTTGAAAAATTTGACCGCTCGCGCAGAAGGTCAAACTTATGCGGATCAATTTTGCATTAATCCAGATGTAACTCGAGATTTTAATGACAACACATCTGCTAGTGTTAATAGAACATGCAGCTTAGATCAATATCAACGGACCGCCTTGACACAGGTGTCAACTCAGCAAGTGTTTAACAACGTTACGCTTAACTTAGACACCCCTACCCAAGGCAGTAGGTCTTTTACGGACGGCATTTGCGCTCAATTTGAGTCGTTCACCACAGATCTTGGCACAGAACACTTCGTCCTTGTGCAAAGCGCCAATAACAATGAAGTAAGCTTTGAATTAAATTTGACAGGTGTGCTGTCGCCAGGCGTGTACGGGGTAGGCAATGGAGCTCAGTCGCAAATCAATGTGAGACTCGACGGCGCTAACTTTAACGCCACATCGGGTAGCCTCAACGTAAACTCAGCGTCGCAGCGTGCTCTAGATGCTCAGTTTCAATATGAAACCAGCCAAGGACAAGTGCTCGGTAACATCAACACTGCATTTTAACTGTGTAAAATAGCTCGCCCATAGGGCGGGCAATTTTATTGCTTTTTATTGAACTGACTGACGCTCCTTATCAATTTCTTCAACAGCTTTTAGTTTCAGTTGAAATTGATCAAGCTGTTCTTGAGTTTCAAACTGTACATCATATGTATTATGAAAATAGACACTTAAAGTCACTGCATTGTCACTAATTTCCACTGTATAGCCATCTTCACTACCCTTCGCAATCAGCCCTTCAAAAACATAACCACGCTCGTCTCGAACGCCGTACTGAGTCACAATTGCAAATACCCTAAGAACTTGGTGCATATCGAATCGTTGTTCACTCATCATTTTCTCCTCTTTATTGAGTCTCTTTATTGAGTAATTCTCAACTGTTGGGCTGATAATTCACCCATACCAGGTTGGCTGTAATCGCAAACGCCATTTGGAAAAGTACGCTCTAATAGAGCTTTATTCTTTGCATTTAACGCAACACTGTCACCATACAAGCCTTGCTTTAAGGCGCGAGCCACACTCATAGTCTCACACTTAAAAGTAATGTCTCGAATATCTTCACCTGCCACTTGCCGTGTTGACTGAAAATTTGGCATTTGAGCAAGACATTGGCCAGTTGGCTGATTATTCCAGGCACCATCCCAAACCTTTGGGCCTTGAAATCTTGGCTTACCTGTACCGTCAAAACACGTATCTTGAGCTTGGGTCGGCTTGGCTTGCACTATCGTTAAGCCCTGCTCCTTCATGCTTAAAACCCATTTATCTACCACCTCAAATGCCAAGTCTGTCGGATCATACTTACGATCAGACATCCAGATCGCTTGATGCTTTGCAGAACCAGTTGCATCAAGTATACGTTGCCGAGTTGTGAAGGAAGCAAAACTATGGTGCATGTCTTGCACATCATCCATGTAATGGCGAACATCAATAATTGGAATATCAGCAACACCTGTGAAAATCATACCGCCACGAAATGCGCCCTCAATAGCCTTGGCATCAGCTTGGCCACGAGGTGCGCTTTGTCCGTCGGTAGTATGGCGCATATTTTGTGTACTCCAAATATTGAGCTTGGAGATCGGGTCGTTTTTGCCTGAGAATTTCCAGAATTGAGCCACTTTCATCTCATGCTGTGGACGCCAACTGCCGACTTGTGTATTTATTTTGATAAAGGTGTCAAAATCAATCTGATTGTGGTTTAAAGCCTTTAATCCATACTGAACGCCCTGGTTATCCCACAAGGAGTGAGCAAAGCCATATTGATCCGTGCCGTATAATTGCTTAATATTTTCCCAATGGCTCCAATGGGTTTGCTTCACGATATCTGGTGCAAATCTATGGTAATAATGAGTATACTTTGGATTATGGGAAACCTGCGCTGGGCCGCGCCAGCCAAGCACACATTCACTAACCCCTCGAGGCCTGGTCGGTAAAAAGCCATTCATTAATTTTGACCATTGGTAAAGCTTAGAATACTCATGCTCCTCCACCGACTGAGCACTCAGCCCTTGAACTAAGGAGCGATGTTCCCAAGTGTCCCAAAATGTGTTGTCCCGATCAGCTAAGTCAAAATAGTGCTCGAGTAGATCACAATCTAAAGCATAAATAGTTTGGCTGACCATATCCGGGTAGGAATACTGAGCCACCGCTGCGTCAATCAGCCCAGGTCGGTTCTGTGCCAGCAAATATTGTTGAATGCCGCCACCCGAAGCGCCAATGCCAACTGTATAAAGCGGTTTACCGTAGAGACTCGAAAACTGACGTTTTAAACGAAGCGCTAACTCCTCTGATTCCCAAATATTGTAGTGATTGGACGTTTGTAAACCTGATGAGTACACCATTGCATAGCCTTTTGAAAGCTGTTGATAACGATCCTCAGCCATGCTGATCGGTGTATTTTTACCCTGTTTAAAACCAATGCCTACACCACCGCGAAACGCAATAATGAGCCGTTGGTTCCAACCACTTCGACTTGGCTTGGCAAGAGTTTCACCTTCACCTTTTAATGCGATCATTGAATAAATATATCGATTAATAGTGCCCCACTCCACTCGCACTATAAATGGGATACTTTTGCCATTTACCTGCACGTGCGTAATACTCTCAATTGGAATTGATTGATCATATGTCATAAAATCTTTGCCACCAATTGGGTTGTAAAAATAAACGGCACTGGTGATCAAACCACAATCTTTGCTATAGCCAATTTTTTGACCTCGATCACCATTATCGTTTTCATACACGGCAACGCCAATCCCATCTTGATTATCAACAATAGGCTGACCTAAACCCGATTCTTGTGTTTGACATAAGAATGGGTAAGTCAAAGGACCCGCAAAGTAAGGCTCTACCGGTCCCGCCTCACCAATTTTAATAGGATAAGACCAAGGATCCTCTGGTCGCTGAAGTAATCGTGGGTGCGGGCCTTGGTATGGTAGAATAGCCTGCCGCTCAAACGTGCCTTTTGGAACAGCCTCCACTAAAGGTTGATCATAGTTTGGCGTTTGTCGCCCAATATCCAACAAGGATGTGCAACCGGCAAGATATAACCCCAAAATAACAATACAACTTTTTTTAAGGCTGCTCGGTAGGCAATAAGGCGTTCCAGTAAAATGGGCATGTGTCATGGTATTGCTCCGAACCAAGAGGATATAAATAATTGAAAGATAAAATCTATAGTCAACATCTACCCCATGCAGTAATCGCGCCATTTGAATTTAATGCCGAAGTTGTCGCTGTATTTCAAGACATGATAAGTCGTTCTGTGCCTGGTTATAGCGCCAGTATAGAATTGGCATTGGTAGTGGCTAATCAAATATGCAGGTCAGGCGATCACATCTACGATCTTGGTTGCTCGCTTGGAGCTACTACTTTTGCTCTCATTCATCAAGCAATGCTGCCACCATTAAGAGTCACCGCACTTGATTTATCAAAACCAATGATTGATTCATTCGCAGCGACCTTGACCACTCAAGGGTATGTGCGCCAAGATTCAAACCTTTGTCAGCACTTTAAAAAACCAGACAGCGAACACACAGTGCAACTCATTCAAGGTGATATCACACAGCATGCCTACCAACAAAGTCGGCTTATTGTGCTTAATTATGTTTTACAATTTATTAAGCCTTCAAGTCGCCAGTCTTTGCTGGACAGGCTTTATCGATGCCTAAATGATGGCGGAATGCTCATTTTATCGGAAAAAATAATGCATGCAGACCAATCACTACACAGCCTGATGGACAAGTTTCACTTAGAATTTAAAAAATTACAGGGATATAGTGAGCTTGAAATAAACGGCAAGAGAACAGCACTTGAAAAAGTGCTCATACCCGATTCGCTAGAGACCCAGGTTGGTCGACTCAAAGCTGTAGGGTTTCGAGAAGTGATTGTAGGCTCCTCGCATCTTAATTTTGCAAGCTTAATTGCAATCAAATAGAAATAGTGCTGCGCTACCCCTTAAGAACACCATCCTCATACCAACAATTAATGCCTTTGGGATTGTATGCGTCATAACAAAGACCAGTGCCGACTAAAGCATTGTCACGGAACTCGCCTTTGAAACGGCTACCGTCTACCCAAATCATCTCGCCTTGGCCTTGCATTACATCGTTTTTAAAATCACCTTGATAACGGCGACCATCGCGCCAATTATAAGCACCATCGCCTTGTCGGATGCCTTCAACAAATTGGCCTTCGTATTGACTTGAATCTGGAAACTCGAGTTTGCCCTTACCATGCTGTAGATTATGACGGTATTCACCAGTGTACTTTTCACCAGATGGCCAAATTTCTTCACCTATGCCGTGGCGTTCGCCCATCACAAATTCACCAGCATACACCTGACCATCAAGCCAGCGATATGTGCCTTTACCGTGTGGCATGTTTTTACGAATTTGGCCATGATACTCCTCACCATTGGCAAATAAAATTCGGCCATCACCAATCAGTTCGGCATTTTTAAATTCACCACTAATTTGGGTACCATCGGCTAATTTCAAAGTACCTCGACCTTCAGGCCTATCCTCTGCAAAAAAACCCTCATAAAACTTACCGTCACTAAAAGTATATTCGCCATAGCCTTTTCTAAGACCTTGCTCATAATCGCCCTTGTACCCAGAGCCATCACTCCAAGTATAACTGCCCTTACCATGAAAATAACCAGCTTGCCACTGACCCTTGTAGACATCACCATTAGCAAACTTCATGACACCTGCGCCCTGCATTAGATCATTTGACCACTGGCCTTCGTATTGATCTCCAGTAGTCCACTGCAATGCGCCAGTACCGTGGCGTAAACCCTGATGGCGCTCACCTTGATAGGTACCAGTGGCAAGCCCATCAGTCGCAAACCCCGACTGAGCCTCTTCATTGTCAGAGCACCCTGCAAACGTTATGCACAAGGCAATTAAACAATAAGTGCTTGTTGATCTCAATGTAGTTTTACATGGCTTTGTTTGGCGCCACTGTCTCTTGCTCACAGTTATCCCTACTCGCTTACGGACTGATTCAGTGTAAGGATAGACGATAAACTACAATATGGCTTTAACAAGCTCTCGGCTTAAAACTGGGCTTGACCAATAACGCTAAAGTAGCTGGCACCAAAAATAAAGTAATGGTTGTGGCAGTGGTAATGCCGAAAGCGAGGGAGACAGCCATAGGTCTTAAAAATTGGGATTGAATTGAAGACTCAAGTATAAGAGGTAACATGCCCACCACAGTAGTCAGCGTCGTCAGCAGCACTGGTCTAACTCGACGCTGCACTACGTCAACAATCGCCTCAAGACTTTTTGACTGTTGATTTTGATAAGCATCTAATAATACTAAATTATCATTAACAACAATACCACTGACAGCAAACGCGCCGATTAAAGAATACAGCGTAAATGACATACCAAGAAACCAATGGCCGAGGATAGCGCCTACCAACCCAAAAGGCACAGCATAAAGTATTATGAGCGGCTGCCAATACGAGCCGAGTAACACTGCCATTAATCCATACATACACAATAATGCAACTAAAAAGCTAATACCAAGGTACTGCTCTATCTGCGTTTTTTCTTGCTGATAAAGACCAGACTTGAACGTTACGTCCGGGAAGTATTGATCGACCACATCCTCCACGTCTTGACGCCACGGACGACTATTCCAATCACTGTTTGGATCTAAGTGCAGTGTTATTTTTGCGCTTGGCATAGCATGATGACGATCCAACTGCGTTTTTTGAAGTTGCTGTCGAATAAAAGCGACGTCGCCTAATTGTACAGTTGCACCAGTGGCAGTTGTAATCGGCAATCGACTAATCTGCGCACTGGATTCTATACCCTGCGCTGAAAAAACACCTAACCGAACTGGAGACGGCCCCATATCAAGTTGTAGATTAAAAAGAGTTTCGTTGGCTGTCACAACTCTGACTTGTTGCGCTAGGTTTTCAAGAGTTAATCCAAGGCTTGTTCCAGTTGGGTTCAATTCAATTTCTATTTGCGGCTCGTTGCCGGCGCCAGTCTTTTCTACATACTCAACCTCCGGCTGTTGCTGCAACCAATGGCCAACTTTATCAGCGGCTCGCTCCAGACTATCTCGTGAATACGATGTTAAATAAAAGTCCGCTGTGTTTTGGGTTGGATTTAAACTGGTTTGAATCTGCAATGAATCCACAAAAGGTAACTCGGTCACTTTTGATCGCCACTCTAATGCAATAGTTTGAGCCGGTGTTTCTCTGCTGGCTTCTGTGGACATTTCCAAGGCCACTTGGCCAGTTAACTGGCCTGAGGCTGTTGCATCAAGATGCTTGCGCAGCACATGCTTGATATTTGGCAAAGTGGCATCAGCATTATTTCGAGTCTGTATTTTAAGCGCTTCTGACTCAAGGGTATTTAAAATCGAGTCAAGTTGATTTTGAGATGACCCTTGCTGCATAGTGACTATGGCGACCGCTAAATCACTTTCTATTTTAGCAAAAAAAGAATACTGCACTTGACCCGACGCCACCAAGGCGCCAAACACAATGAATAAACCTACAAAAAATGCCTGAGAATTCCAAGGGTTTTTACAACTCCATCTCACTTGTCGTAGCAACCATGCTAAGGCGGCTTGTACGCCCTGCTGAAGTATTAACTTTATTACAACTAACTTTTTATAAATATAGCTTTGTTGCACAAAAGTACTGTGTAAAAAAGGACTCTGCGCTTGGCTGGCTTTCGCCTCTTTCAAGTGGCGTAAATGGGCGGGTAAAATAAACAATGATTCAAACAAAGAAAATACGAGAGTGGCGATTACAACTGCGGGAATAACTCGCAGCATCCGCCCTTCGTCGCCGGGTAAAAAAAGCAAAGGCACAAACATCATCATTGTAGTCAGAGCGGCAACCACCACAGGCTTTGCGACTTGCTGTACACCCACAACTGTACACTCAGACGAATACACGCTATCGCCGACAATAATTGCGTCATCTACCAGCACTCCAAGCACCAGTATAAACGCAAACAGTGAGACCATATTCAATGTAAAACCTGCGGCCCAAAGTATAAAAAAGCCACCTAAAAATGCCACAACTAAGCCAAGACAGACCCAAAACGCAAGACGCCAATGCAAAGCAATTGCCAGAATTATAAAGAGCAATATAAATCCGTAAAAACCATTCTCTATCAAGAGTTGGATACGAGCCTTAAAATATTTAGAAGTGTCTTGCCAGAGGTCTAAACTTACGCCTTTAGGCAGAGAGGGAAGCTGAACTTGAATAAACTCACTTAAGGCCTCAGAGACATCAACCAACCCAGCTTGGTTTGAACTTTTCACGGCAATTAACACCGCGTTTTGGCCATTCAGTCGATGGCCATGTTGAAAACCAGGCTTAACAACCTGTGCCACATCATCTAAAAATATTTCTCGACCATTGGGTAAAGTTCGCACAACAGGATTGCCGACGTCTGACACTAAAGCTTGGGAACGCTGCGACTGTTTAGTCGTCATTCTAAAGGTCGCGCCTTGCTCTTGCACGCCACCTAAATCGTAAGCCTGGCGACTTTGTCGTAACGTCTGCGCCACCTGCCCTGCAGTCAAGTTAAATTGAGCTAAAGCATTGGGCATGAGCACAATAGTGGTCTCTCGATCTGCAGGGTAATAAAAATGCGTACTGCCAATTTGCGGCAGTGCTTCTAACTTACGTTTTAAACTCAGCGCCAACGTTTCTAAATCTTGATAATCGCTGGGTCCAAAAATAGCTAAAGCTGCCACTGCAGGCTCTATTTTCATTTGAAACACGCTGGGACTAGGCGCACCTGACGGCCTTACAATATCATTGAGTAAAGCTCTAATATCAGATTTTATTGCCAAATGAGATTGTCTGGAATTTGGACTTAACATGACTTGAAATACAGCTTGGCCGTTGCCAATAGAGGTATTGACTTCATCAACACCAGCCAACTGCAACATTTGCCGTTCAACTAGTTCTATATCTTGTCGTTCAATCATTTCGCTTGAGAGTCCAGGAAAAGGTAAAATAACCTGTAACCAATCAACCTCAACACTTGGAATGACCTCAGTTTTAACATTCATTAAAGATAAGGTACCGGCAATAATAATAAGTGCCATTAAAATATTGGCAGCGATAGGGTGTTCGATAAACCAGCGAATCATCCATTTACCTGCTGTTGCGACGATGGCGATTGAATTTCAATTTCATGCCCAGGCACAACCCAAGATGGTGGATTGTCGAGCACTCGAATTAGAGTCGACGGCTGAGGTACTTCAAAATACGCAAAATGTAAATCCTGATGCACTCGCTTTACATCTAAACGAACAACCTTACCTACTGTGATGCCTTGGGAGGTCGATTCTTCAGTAATACCGAAAAGCTGATTGCGACGTAAATACCCTAGAGGTATCTTTAATAAAGGCACTGCGCTTTGCATTTTTAAACGCACATCCACCCTTTCACCAGGCATAAGTTCAGCTGTCGGTGACGTTTCAACTTGAACACTTAACTGTTCAAGGCCAGTAGTTGGATCCACCACACCATTTTTCGACTGCAATTCCCCTTGGAAATAATCGAAATTTTGCGTCGAGGATTTGGCGATCACTACGTCGATATCCTGCGCAGATTGCCTTGGATTACTATTGAGTAACTGCAAGTCATCAACACTCATACCGATTTCAACTTGCAGATCACTGGGTGAATAAAAGGCGCCAAGATCAGCACCTGCAGCTATCATTTGACCTTCAGTTAATGAGGACTTATTCACCATACCCGAAAACGGTGCTCGAGTTAGTCGTTGATCGTACCGCTGTTCTGCAAGTTGTACATCAGACTGAGCTGCAGCGACCAGAGATTTTTGAGTGCCTAAAAGCGTGTTGCGATAAGCAGTTGGCGTGTTTAAACCTGGAACCTGGCCAGCACTCTCTAACTGCGCTTGTAATTGAGTCAAGTTTTGTTGCGCTTGGTGCAATTGTGACTTCGCTGCCAAAATATGCGCCTTAAGTTGGGGCGCTTCTATCTCGTAAATTAAGTCACCCTTGTCGAGCACTTTGCCTGCACCAATAAAAGGGTGAGCGTGTACAAGCAGACCATCCACTGCTGCCACTAACTGCACTTGCCGTCGAGGCTTGACTACACCTCGCAGCAGTATCGGTAACTCTACAAATGTTGGTGTAAAAACATGTTGATTGACTAATGGGCGTTCCTTCACCATCGCCGATCTTTGAACCTTAGTGCTTTGCGTATTATCTGCATTACTAGTGCCTGCATTAGAGGCACCGTCCAAAAGGCGCCAGCACATAATCAACGCCAGACCAATAATTATCAAAGGCAAAATGATACGCACAAATACATCCCCACGCTTTAAATCGAGTAACACCTCAGTTTTAGAGTAATAGTTCTAACAGTTAATAGCATTGAGTTCAACAGGACATATACCCATAGCGTTATGGGGCATGTTTTTTTGGAAGGTCAAAAAAATTGCTTAGGATTCGCAAACAGTCTCTTCAAGCTGCTGTGTTAAATAGGACTCAATCGGAATTGCTCGACCATACACATATCCCTGCGCGTAATCAACAGACAATTTAGTCACTTCAGAGAGGATGTGTTCGTTTTCTACATACTCAGCAATGGTTTTCAAACCGAGCTGGTGCGCCACTGTATTGATCGAAGCCACAAGTTTTGCATTAACGGGGGATTCACAAATTTGTCGAATAAAACTACCATCGATTTTAAGATAATGAACTGGTAATTGTTGCAAGTAACCATACGATGCCAGACCGGATCCAAAATCATCCAACGAAAATTGAAAGCCTCGCTCTCCCAATATGGTCATTAACTCTATAGTGCGCTTTAAATCAGCAATAGCGGCTGTTTCTGTGACTTCAAAACATAAGCGTTTTGGTTCAATGCCTAAACTTACGGCTTTTGGCGCTACATAACCCAACATGAATTCTTCGGTTAAGCTTGGTCCTGAAATATTGATTGAAATATGCGCCAGAGAGCTAAACCACACAGGGTTGAGTGAAATATACTCAAACAAACGATCGATTACATATCGATCGACCAGAGTGATTTTATTATAATATTCAGCAGAGGACAAAAATTGCGAAGGAAATAATAAACTGCCATCGGGCTGCTCAATCCGCACCAATAATTCATACACTTGCGGCGTTAAAACGGGAATATCTGGGCCAAAATATGACGGTATTGGGCATTGGTTATTAATTTCTACAATTGGCTGTAAAAATAACTTTAAATTTTGCGTCTCTATGGCGCGCTCTAAGACCAGTAAATTGGCGGCGCCTTGCTGATCGCCATTAAGCTGGCTTTCAAGATCGGCCGAGAAAAAGACCACTTTTTGACGCCCCTGTCGCTTAGCAACTTGACAGCTTTTATGAGCGTATCGAAGCAGTTCATCAGTATTCTTGGCGTCGCATGGCAGTAAAACAGCACCAATTGATATGGATATGCTAAATTTTTGGTGGCCCCAAAAAAATTCATAACCAGCGATACCCAAACATAGTGCGTTTGCTTTGGCCTGAGCCTCTCGCCTTGACGCCACATGACAAACAACAGCAAACACATCGCCTTCAAGTCGAGCGACAAAATCAGGATCAGCAATTAAAGATTGTAAAATTTGGCTCACTTGACGGAGTAGTTCATCACCTGCAATACGGCCAACGCTATCGTTAACAATTTTAAAATAATCGACATTGATGTACAGCAAGACAGCTGTTTTACTGGGACCGATGCGGTCTGGAATTAGATGTAAACGGCTGCGTGACTTTAAATACATCTGAATTTTATTCTTAAAGGATGCTCGATTTAAAGTATTTGTCAAAGCATCATGAGTTGCAAGTTGCTCAATTTCGCTAAACAAGCGCTTGTATTCAGTCACATCACTTAATAAAAACACATACAACTGCTCTTCACCTGCAAATAATGCACCCCGCAAGGTAAAATGCTGCTCTGTTCCTTGTAAACTTTGAAAAACAAGATCAGTAGTCACACCACGTATATCACTAATTGCAAGTGCCGCCTGAAAATCTGCATTAAAAACAAGCGATGTCGCGTCTTGATTTAAAATACTGCGCAGGGATTCACCTTGCCTTAGCCGATTAGATGGCAATGGAATGCTCACCGCGTTTTGGTTCGCAAATCGAATATTAAAGTCTAAGTCTGTAACAACAACGCCATCATCGAGTAACTCAAACAGTAGATTTAAGCGAGCGGTATTGCCATGGTTTTTAAGCAGTGTTTGCTGAGTGCTATACTGCTCTGCCAAGCCACCAAGACGATTTATAGCCATGCGCAACCGCTGAATATCTCTATTATCGATAATCTCTTGACCTGAACTATTATTTAAAGATTTAACATCTAAAATTGATTCAAAGCGGGTGAGTCTTTGCACTAATAATCGAATGGGTCGTATCAAAAACCAAAAGAAACCGGCGCATAATACGCTTGAAATAAGTAAAGCCCACAATATTTGTTGTGATACTCGCTTAAAAAAATGCGTTAAACGATAAGACTGCATTTGCTGCCGATCAAAAACAAGCTTAAGCTGAATTTGAGTCGGAACACTTTGCTGTATGATAAAGCCTCGCTGACGTGGAAAAAGCGAATAGTGAGGAAAATTTGATGCACTTGCAGGACGAGTGGTCAGTTCAAAAGCGTGGCTGTCTTGATTTTCCAGCGCTATATCCTCACCTAAAGCATATTGAGTTTGGTCTGAGGCAATAAGTTTGACCTGAGCCAAAAAAGGCTTGGCGTGTAGAACCGCGAGTAATGATTGCATGTAAGAGGCATCTAAATGCCAATACTGATGCGCAATAAGTGGGATGTAAAAATCTTGTACTTCTTTTAAAGTTACTTTTTTAAGATCCTCAGTGTCTTGCCAGCTGAGCCAAAATTGCAACAAAGTAGCGATGAGCAGACAGGAAGCGATTACACCACCACACACCAGCAATAGCTGTGACCAAACACTTTTCGTCAAAAAATTTGCTTTTAACAGACTATTCAATATAACTTATCTCCGCTTTCGATATTTACCCCTGATTATAACTTAAATTCAGATTTTGGTTATACTCACTGGCTATACAGTTTAACGGAGACGCCGGAATGCAAAAAAGTCCATCTCTCAACCGACATTTAATAAGCCTTATTGTTTTAATTCATTTCGCCATCATACCTTCAATAGGCTTGAGTTCTGAGAGCGAGGCTTTAAGTGACGAAATTGAAGCTGTGAATATCCCAAGTGTACAACCACAAATGCACACTAAAACACACACCGAGATAGTTGCACCAGACATATCATCCGACACAGTACTTAAGCCAATATCTGTAAGAAAATCAGACTCCGAAACTGTAGCACCTAACCCTACAGAAATGCAAAAAAATCAAAATAAAAAGCCAAAAAAAGAA
>Ga0115546_1001839_pt1 | contig 12805 bp, 7 predicted proteins | sample COGITO_mtgs_1004_FD_87186 | JGI IMG/M metagenome (GOLD analysis project Ga0115546, IMG submission 87186) | Pelagic marine microbial communities from North Sea - COGITO_mtgs_100413 | ecosystem: Environmental > Aquatic > Marine > Epipelagic | place: Germany:Helgoland, sampling site Kabeltonne...
CACTGCAGACTGGTATGAACGACTTTCTCACCAAACCTGTGCACAAAGAGACATTGATTAAATGCCTCGGTGGATGGATCGATCTCTCCACTTTTGGTGTACACATGATGCAAAGCAGCGCCGCTGAAAGTCATGAATGTGCACCAGTTATCGAGTTTCAAAGCGCTATTCGGTTGTTAAATAAAGACGTCGAGCTTTTTAGGCGCAGCTTGCTGCGCTTTTATGGCCGTTGTCGGATGCAGCCTGTCATTGTACGTCAATTGCTTGAGCAGCTCGATCGAGATGAGCTGGTCCAAAGATTACATAACATGCGTGGCGGCGCCGCCAATATTGGCGCTTATCAACTTAGAGATCGATTGTTTAGTGCCGAAAAAGCCATTCGTCAAATTGGTATTAATGCAGCCACGGCGCAAGAAGTCATCAGTCTGACAGATGTACTGGAAACAGTGCTGGTGGAAGCTGGCGCTCTGTTAAGGTCCATGGCTTATATTCAGCCTGAATTTGAATTTGATCAAATTATCCAAGTATTTGAAGCAGGCATTGCTGATTTATTACAGGCTATGCACATTGAGACGCGCCTTGCAGATGACCATCAAAAACTTAAACATTAAAAGGAATTAATTATGGGTACTGTACGAAAAATAAAATACGGCAATAAAGCCACAGCGATCACCACTGTTTTACACAATTTGTGTGAAGAAGTCATTGATCTATCTCAACGACTAGATGAATCAACACTGGATGCCAGTGCCCAACTGGTAGCTCAACATCAGCAAGGCATAGCTGAGCGATTAAAAGTTCGTGCAGAACTTATTTATAAATTATCGCTATTGCTCAAATAGTCAGGCAACTAACACCGGTCAATTCGCTAACCTTCTTGGTAGGGGCAATTCTCGAATTGCCCAACTAAACCCTCGATCTTAGTCTTTCAAAAAATGCCCCAAGCTTGTCAAACGCAATGGTTAAATCATCTGTGTTTGGCAAAAACACAATTCGAAAGTGATCGGGTGTTGGCCAGTTGAATGCGCGGCCGTGTACCAGTAAAATTCGCTCTTCTTGTAGTATTTTCAGAATAAGCTTCTCGTCGTCGGCAATTGAATAGACATTGGGATCAATTTTGGGAAAAAGATAGAGTGCGCCTTTTGGTTGAACGCAGCTTAGGCCAGGGATTTGATTAATTTTCTCCCAGGCTAAATCTCGTTGCTTGCGAAGCCGGCCACCTGGGGCGACGAGAGCTTCAATGCTTTGAAAACCGTTTAAACCAGTTTGCACCCCGTATTGCGCAGGCACATTTGAACATAAACGCATTGAGGCCAGCATTTTTAAGCCTTGAGCATAGTGTTGGGCTCGTCCTAAAGGGTCTCGCAGTGTCATCCAACCTAATCGAAACCCTGCGGCTCTATAGTTTTTTGAGAAACCACTAAAGCTGACGCAGATTAAATCATCTGCAAAGCACATGGTTGGCGTGTGCTTATGATCGTCATAGACAATTTTGTCATAGATTTCATCAGAGTAAATAATCAAATTATGTTCTCTGGCCAGTTCGCATAAATCTTTAATAAGCTGGTCGTCATAGACAGCGCCAGTGGGGTTATTAGGGTTGATCATCACTAATGCTTTGGTTTTGCTGGTGATTTTAGAACGAATATCGCCTAAGTCTGGTGACCAATCAGCCTGCTCATCACATACATAATGCACTGGCTTACCACCAGCCAGCCTTACTGCTGCAGTCCATAACGGATAGTCAGGTGCTGGAATCAAAATTTCATCACCGTCGTTTATAAGGGCTTGCATTGCCATCACAATAAGTTCGCTAACGCCATTGCCGATATAGACATCGTCAATGTCCAAGTCCTTAATGCCAAAGGTTTGGTAATGTTGAACAATTGCTTTACGAGCTGAAAATAGTCCCTGAGAATCAGTATAGCCAGTGGCTTTTGGCAAATTTCGAATAATATCAGTCATGATTTCATCTGGAGGCATAAACCCAAAAGGGGCAGGGTTACCAATATTAAGCTTTAGAATCGTTTGGCCTGCATCTTCAAGTTTTCTGGCTTCGTCGAGCACTGCGCCCCGAATGTCGTAACAGACAGTGTCAAGCTTATTTGATTTTTCAATATGATGGCCATTGGCGGTATTCAATTGGGTTTGATGAGACATATAAAATTCCAATGTAGGCGTGATCAACCAATTTCATGTTAACGAAAACCTATTTTATAACGTTATAAGCAGTTTATATGTGGCAATATAGCACATTGAGCTTTGAGTATAAAATAACCTTTAGATAGTAACATAGATGAGATTGAGCAATCGTGGATAAAGTAGCGAAAAATACTGTGGATAGTCACGTGCAACACAATGTGGAACATGGGCATGAACGCGAGCATGTGCAACCCACACTGTCGTCTGAGCGACCACTCCTCGACACTATGGCTACAATCCAAGGTGTTGCTCACAACCAGTCTTTAACCAGTCAATTGCACAGAAACTCAAGTACTAATAGCCATGAGGCCAGTGACTTGCGTTCGCCAGCAACCACTACATTTAAAAGTCGAGTCTCGAGCCTCTTTAGTGCAAAACCATCGACTTCACAACCAAGAGCTGACGCGTCAGTCAATGCTGACTTAGCGGCTTCTCGACCATTACGGCAAGCGTGGCCAATTCGCAACAGAACCGAAGCAGAGCTAGATCCAGGTTTAAAACTTCGACGATCCTTACAGCGTCTTAAACAACAAAAATCACTTATTCATCTTGATTTTGCGATGAGTCCCAAATCTTTTGGTCAACAGAATAAGTGCGATAATACTGGGCTGTTAACATGGCTTAAACAATCCATATCACCAGAGTCTGTGTCTAAAATTTTTGTCATACGCAATCAACAGCAACTTGAGCGACTTATTTATAGTGTCAGGATTAGTGATAGCGGTCAGACGCTGGAGAAGGCACCAGGAGAGTTGCTACAAGCGCTGCACAGCGCCAGTCACAAAAATGCTTTGGGCTGTGTCATTGTTATTGATGAACCCGGATTTTCAGCCACCGAATTAGAGGGGCTCAACGAATTAAAGCAAAATGGACTCTTGGCTGGCGAAGCTTTAAAAAGGCCGCCGCTGGTCATAAGTTTGATTGACCAAATCGCCCAAGCGGAAGGCCGGCGCTCGTCAGCTTTAGTGTCTCGTGCCGACTATGCAGTGGTATCAGACAGTGAAATTAGCAGAGTCAGTAGGGGCGTTAATGAATTATTGGCTTTAGCTGAGACCACAAATGGCTCAGCTGAGTTAGCGTCAGAACCCAATTCTACAATGAGCATTGACGTTATTAACTGTTTTGATGGCAGTGTGGATTGGCGGGATCTGTTGCTGCCAAGCCCGCAATTAACCGATGAAGGTTGGGCCCTGACCGATCCGCTTACACCGTCGGATTCATCTGAGTGTCACCGTCTTATTATTCGCCAACCACCATTAGATGATCCAGAATTTTGCGATTTTATAACCCAAAAGCGTCAAGAATTTGCCGAGCAAGGTTTAGCCATCCAGCTTGAGTTGCAAGGTCCGCCATCTATTGCTGAGCTTACAGCTCAGTCGAACAATAAAACCAGTAATAAACTCGCTCAGTCGAGCATGCAAGACTGCATTAGAGTGGATGCTCATAACCTGAGCTCATTACTGAGCAAAACTATTATGGAATATGACCAGCATGCGTTTCTGACCAAGGGTGTATTAGCGCAAAATCATGACGAGCCACTTCATATTTTTGTTGACAGTCAATTATCATTACAACAGTGGACTCAACTTTTAACTTGTCCCAGAGCAATTAATATTCAACTGGGTGCTGAGGTGTATCCGCCGGCGAATTTAAAACAAATACCCTTGGTGAGCCAGATGCTGGATCAGCCTAGTATTCAGCTGCCCAAGCCTGACGCCATGCGGCTTGATACGATATTAACCAGTGATGTTGGCGAACACACGGGTATTTTCGCGCTCAATATGTCGTCTGATGCCTTTATTAAGCAACAAGGTTGTTATAAAAGTAGTGCTGATCAAGCCACTATTGAGCATGTGTTTGTCACACCCCAAACCAGTACCGCCGAATTATTTGCCCGCTTGAGTTTTCACCCAAAACCTGACCAAGGCTTGAGTTTGAATGACTTTCAACAAAAGCGCTCTCAAGTGGCGAGTGATTTAGTTCAGGGTAAAACAGTGGTGTTACACAATCTTGAGCACAATCCAAGCTTAGTGAGTGACTTGGCCTGTTTGACGAGTTCCATGGGCCAACTTCATGCCGGTGGCACTGTATTTCACTGGCCCACTACGCAGCCAAAGTTTCATAACACTCAAGTGCTACTGGGCAGAATTTTGGCGCTTGGCCCTAGTTTAGTCGACAAAGCTTTGCCACTATTAATACCAACGGACAAAGCGTCTATAAAGATGCATCTACCTATAAAAATGCCTTTGGACGACACGCAAACCTTGACTCAACATAGGCGAATAGAAGATGTACACTTGCTGGAAATTGCTCACGCACTCATTGATAATCGAGGGGTCTTTGTACAGGGCGAGCCAGGTGTTGGTAAAACTTACAGCGCCTATCGCCTCGCTCAGCTGCAGGCCATGGAGTTGATTAAAGTAGGTGTTGACGACATAAAAGCCGGTGGTTTGCATCAAGCCTTGGCTCAGTGGGCAACGCCTTGTAATCACTTCAAATACACTGGTCGACTATTAGTGATAGATGAAGCTAACCTTGCCAGCAAAGGTGACCTCGACGGTTTAAAAGAGTTGTTTTTAAGGGATCAGTTGTTGGTGGATGGCCAAAGAGTGGATGTACCAAAGCATCACAAACTGATAATGACAGGTAACGCTGAGCATTTACAAGGCCGAGTAAGTCATTCTGTGGTGCAGCAGTACATGCCGATTTTACAATTGAAACCGCTCAGTTCGCAAGGACTGGGCCAAGTATTTGTTGACAAGGTCGGCCAAACACTGAAGCCTGTACTACAAGCTTCAACATCAGAGTTGAGCCAACAACAGCGACAAAAGCTGCTTAAGGCTCACCAAGTATTGGTCAAAGCTTTTGGAGAAAGCGTCACGCCTCGAGCGCTGCAACAGACTACAGTTGGTGTATTACTTCGACAAGCCCGTGGCATAGATGCAAAAACTGCCATGGCGCAAGCTGTGTATCAAACCTATATTGCAGGACAACCCGTGGTTTGTCAGCAATTGCTCAAGCCCTGGTTGGTTGATACATTTGGAACCGATGGCTTGCTAGCGCTTGAAAGTTCATCGATTAACTGGCCTATGAACACGCAAATTATAGACTCTAAGTCCACAGCGCAACTGGGCAAGCAAGTAGATCATTGGCTGTTAGAACAGATAACCTTAGGGCAGTTGCCGGCAGCGCAAAGACCTGGTCAAAGAGCCTTACTTATTGAAGGCCCTGCAGGGCGAGGTAAAGATCAAGTGGTGGCGGCAAGACTGGCCTACCATCAGGTTGACGCACTGTATATTAATGCCTCCACTGATATTGAACAGCTTCGCACTGCATTGACACATGCTAAACAAGCTGGTCAGACCTTGGTCGTCAGTGAGTTAAATTTATTGCCATCGTCTTTTTTAGAATCAGAACTCAATGCAACGCTGAATGGCGACGACGCTTGCGTGCATCCTGATTTTCGGTTAATAGCCACAGTGAACCCAAGTGAAGACTATCAAGGGCGACAAACACTGTCCACCGCCTTGAAAAGTCGCATGACGCAGATCTGTCTTGAGGATTATCCAGTTCAAGACCAGCTGATGCTTGTAGAGCATAGCCTTGGCAACAGCGCTCTAACGTCTAATGCAGCAAAGGCTTTGGTGACTGGCCATCGTCAGCTAGTAGCACAGCTAAGCGCACGGCCTGGTTTACCAAGCCCCACCACTCGGGAGTTATTAAAAGCGGCTAGTTGCCTGCAGTCTGCGCTGCCAAGGCTTATCAGTGGCGAGCCTAATACTTTAAGCACGACTGACTCCGGCAACGCAAGTCTTACGCAGGCGGTGGATCAAGTGATAGCAATGACTTATCAATATTATCAAGATCAAATACAGCTGGCCGACACTTTATCCAGCACATCCAAGCCAGCGGATAAGCCAATTCGACAAGCGCTTGAACTCTTGCCTGTGCTTTATTCTGCGTTTAAAGATTTGAACGAGATAGATGTTGTGGCAGATGTTGAGAGAACACCAACTTTACAGGCGCTAGACAATAGATTGTTGTACAGGGGGCCTTTGACCTCTGAAGCACTGGTTAAAGCATTCAATACAGGTTTATTGCCAGAGCCAGCGAGTGCGCCGGAAGCTGTGCAAGACGTCGCACCAGTGCAGGCACTAACGCTTAAACCAGCGCCTAATATGGCGTTGCCACCAGTACAGGCCAAACCCACTCAAGCCCAGTTGGATTATAATCTGGCTGAGTATGCGGCCATGATGAACCAGTCGCCTCTTGGAAGTGTCCAGTGTTTTGATGGAGCGGATAGAGCGCTTGATCAGTCGAGCTTTCAATTGCCGGCTATTGTTACTGGCTATATGACGATTAAAGGTAATCCTTGGCGGCCTAGTAGTAAAACTGGCAGTGAAGTCGGCATTGATGGTTTGCAATCAATTCATAAAGCTGTGATCCAATATCCAGCGCGTGCTCAGGACAAGGCTCAAAGAAGGCTTTTAGTGCCGCAAGGTTTTCAATTGTTGAGCGCCTACGCCATCATGTCCGACCAAAAAAAAATTGAGGTAAAGCCTCATTATAATCCCAGCACCGGGTTATACAAAGCGTCGGTGCCTTTGGGTACTACGACGTTGGAGCTTGTATTAACGCCAGGAAAGGAGCCTTATAGAAGTCAGTCAGGGCTAAGCTTAAAGAGCCAACACTGTTTTGAATCAATACAGTCAATCACCACTAAGTTTTCCACTAAGATTGCACTTGATCTACAGGCCCATCCTGGATTTGCACATACTGTTGCCCAGCTACAAGTCCAGCAGCAGCAAGGCGCACCGGATAAAGCTATTGCTCAAGCTCTTAAAACCTATATGACGAGTACGGTGGCAAATTTTAGATATTCTTTGGCGTTTGAGGCGTTAGATTGCAAACGATCTGTGCAATCACAATGTCAAACTCTACTCAGTCGTCGAGCCGCACAGTGTAAAGGTTATGCTGCATTGACCGCCTCGGTATTACACAGTCAATTTGGTTTAGACACACGCATAGCTCATGGGCACACTATTAAGCAGAAACAAAACCAAACTGTTGTCAGTGGTACCGCCCACGCTTGGTGCGAATATTTTGATCGACAGTGTCAGGTATGGCGTCCTCTAGACACGACAGCAAGCCAGGTGACAGATGATCTGCAAGCGTTAGACGCGCAACTCAAGGCATTTGAGCCTTCGCAACCGAGAGTAGATCAGCCCAGGCAAGTCTCGCCACGTGAAAAGGTGCTGGAGCTAGAGCGGGCAAGGCAGCGAGAGTTTGTCGGCTGGTCAGGCGATATAGAGCATTTAATTCATTTGCCCAAAATGCAGCGTATTGTTAAAACACTAAAAGCAAAGCATGTGCCGATACAGCAAAAACAGCAGTATAACAGCGTTGGTCGAGGCCAATTTGATGCGTTAAAAGCTGTCGCTGGTCAGCAAGCCTGTTACCGACAATCGCAGTTAAGTCATGATCAACATGCTTTAGTGCTCAACCTGGATCTTTCGGAACGATTTAGATTTAATAAAATATGTTCCAGCACATTCCCGGTTAATAATATACATCTACAAGCGGAAATGTTCCATCATGCATTGCCGCCACAAGATTTCACTGTATTAAATGCTGAAGATAGCATCCAATTTATAGAGCAAGCGGCTCATATGATAAATAAAGCCATGTTGGTGGAGTTACGCCAGGAGCTTAATCTCTACCTATCGCACGATACAGCTTGGCAAGCATCAAGTAAGTTTGATCAATTGCTGGTGGCTAAAAACTGGCTGCAAGGCTGTCAATTCAATCCTAGTTTTCCGATCCAAGTCAACGGACGAGATCAACCTATTACTGAAGAAAATGTTCAGCGTGTACAGCCTTTCAGCATCAAGCTAAACCATCTGGTACGGTTATTTAATGATAGTGTTAGAGATTCATTTGTTGAAAATGAAGGCTTAAAAGTGGCTTGTCAAGCTTTGGTGAAGAGCGATTTTAAAAGCACCTATACCTTAAGAAGAATTGGTTTGCCTGTAGTACGAGAGATTAAGCCAAAGCAAGAGACAAACACCGCATTACATGGTATTGCTCGGCTCCGTGCTATTATTCAGCAACAAGGCTTGGTCGACAACACATCGGAGGCGCTGTTATTAAAACAAGCACAAGCGTTACTGGCCAATGCAGCAAAAACAGCGCAAACAAGTAAATATTCGGCCGCATCAGGTGAGTGTTTGACGTGTATCTATGCATTGTTACCCTTTATAACTCGTGTAGATACAGTTCGTCAAATTATGACGGACATCGTAAAAACTCAGGCTGGCCTTGGTCAAGATTCGCCGACAACTTCAGTATGTAATTTGTTTGCGCAGCTTTATGACTTGAATAAAAGTATGATTTTTTACCAACGCCAAATATTTCCACCAGTAGCCTAGGGTGTGTTAACGCATCCTCGGCATTTAGTACCAGTAATCAATGACTGACGAGTAATATTAATGGACAGTTTAGAGACCTTAGGCAGTGTGCGAGATCGATTTAAGTTTTTTTTACTCACTTGGCTTAATCAGTACATGCCTGGTATTGCAGAGTTGGCCTACACTATTTTTGTAATCTGCTGGATTACTGTATTTGCTTTTACCTTGCATGTCATTATAACATTTTTTATCCGACGAATTTTAGCCAGTATTACTTTTAAAAATGATGGTCGTTTTTATGAAACACTGCTTGAAAGTAAATTACTTTATCGACTGTCGTATATTATTCAAGGCTTCATAGTTCATAGCCAAGCTAGAGTTTGGCTTGATGAAAACTCTTTTGTATTGCAAGTGGTGGGTAATGTTACCAACCAATGGGTACTCATATTTGGGTTGCTCGCATTTTATTCGATCTTAAATGCTTTTGAAATGTCCATGAAAAAGCGCGGTAATCATATGCGATTCCCCTTCCGCGGACTTATTCAAACAATTAAATTGGTGGCGTGTCTGCTGGCTGGTTTACTGGCTATTTCTATTCTTTTAGGCAAGTCTCCCTTGCTCTTGCTAAGCGGTTTAGGCGCTCTGTCGGCTATTTTACTCTTGGTGTTTAAAGATCCAATTCTTGGCTTCGTAGCAGGTATACAGTTATCGGCCAATGAAATGCTCGCGGTTGGTGACTGGTTAGAAATGCCCAAGTATGACGCTGATGGTGATGTGATTGACATTGCATTAACCACTGTTAAGGTGCGCAATTGGGATAAGACCATTACCACTATTCCAACCTATGCGCTGATCTCCGATTCTTTTAAAAATTGGCGGGGCATGACCGACGCTGGCGGTCGCCGGATTAAACGCAGTGTGTTAATTGACACGTCTACCGTAAAATTTTTAGATCAAGCACTCTTGAACCATTTGAAGAAAGCCGAGCTGTTAGATCAATATCTTAATGAACGACTACAGATTATTGAGCGAGCCAATGAGAAAAGGCAAATTAACAATAAAAATCTTGACATGTCAGTGCGAATTAATGGCCGACGCTTGACAAACCTCGGTACTTTTAGGGCTTATTTACTGTCATACTTGCAAGATCACCCAGGTATTCATCAGGGCATGACTTTAATGATAAGACAGCTCGATCCATCAGAAAATGGCCTGCCAATCGAGATTTATGCTTTCACCAACACCACTAGTTGGTACCAGTACGAAGATATACAAGCCGATATTTTTGATCATATTTATGCGACATTGTCCGAGTTTGGATTGCGAGCTCATGAATCGCCAACCGGCTATGATATGAGAGCTTTAAGCCAACAATCGTCCAAGCACTAAGAGTCTGGTCAAGTGACACTCGCGGTGAGTAAGTGATTACGTCGATCTTGAGTTGCCAAAGCTTTCAATGTAGTAAGACTATTCTAATGTTTTAAGATAATCTGCATTTGTGTTCCTCAAGGGGTTTACCCCTTGAAGAGTGCATACCGCTTCATTCAGAAGCTATCCTTTATAATCCGAGCTAGAGAGATTTGTCTAGTCTCGGTTTTTTTTTGATATACTCAAAAGCTTGTACGCATGAACTCATTAATGACTGGAGGATTTATGACCGAGGACGCCCAACCACCTCATGACGATAACGCAGACCTTGTAAAGCAGATTAAAGCCTCGGCTAAGGAGATTTGGCTTGCGGGGCTTGGTGCTTTTTCGCAAAAAGAGGATCAAGCCGCGGCCACGACCACTGGGTTGTATCAGCAATTGGTTAAAGAAGGTCGTGATATCGAGCGAGTCACCCGTGAACAGCTCGATCGCAATATCCAAAACGTAAAAACAATTGCCTCAGATGGTGTTGATCAAGTTAAAGAAAAAGCTGTCGGCTCTTTCAGCCGTTTGGAAACAATTTTTGATGAGCGAGTGTCCAAAGCTATGCACCGGCTTGGGCTGGCCACAAACCATGATTTTCAAGGTATCGATGGGCGATTAAGCTCTATTGAATCAAGAATCGCTGACCTAGAAGGCATGATCCAAGATCTCAAAAAAGACCAGAGCAAGTTTTCAAAAAGTTCAAAAGCTGCTAAAAAATCTTAATGAGCGATGAGCGCTAATAGTTTAATGAGAGCTCTTCTAAAATCCTCTGGTCTTGGGGGCCGAGCCAAGGCCAGAGAATGAGTAGTGTTTGAAAACAGGTGTTAGTCAGCAGATCTTGATAATCTTCAGGTGTTTTTGTTGGGTGTTGCCATAGAGCTCGAGTGAAAATCGAGGTCATGTTTTCTGCTTGGGCCTCAAGATAGGGGAAAGATTCAATATGCAAGTCGGGATTTGCCAGCGCCACCGTAAAATCTCGCATGCAACGATTGAGCTTGTTTTGGATCCGGCCAAGCTTTCGATCAATATTCTTATATTTATTAGCAAGATTTTCAAAGTCGCGAAAAATAAACCGATAATCCCAATTTTTCTCGGCTAACAGCTTTAAAAATAACCAATGTTCAATAAGACCATCCAGTTTTGACTCAGCTTGCAGTATTCTTGCCATGTCTTGATCGTAAAGCGCGACAACGTGTTCAACAATGTCATCTTTATTGCGATAATGATAATAAAGATTGCCCGGGCTTATTTCCATCTCATTCGAAATATCAACGGTCGTGACATTTGGCTCGCCAAGTTCATTGAACAAGGCTAAGCTCGTCACAAGAATTCGTTGTTTGGTCTTCACTGTCATGACTAAGCCTCCTGCAACAATACATCTTGCGGTAGGATACAGTAAATTAATTGAATTTGAACTCTATAACCGTTGAATGCCTGCAAAAAAAGCAATCACCTCATCGAAAGTCCGGCCCCAAACAATAAAGAGGAATACACGTGTCAAGATCTAATGCCCAGTTTCGCATTCAAAACACTATACCCTACGATTGGATGAAACCGATTTTATTTCGTATGGCGCCGGAGCAAAGCCATCATTTTTCTATGAGCTGGTTGCAAAGAGCCTATAGGGCTAAGTTAACAGGTCCATCCGAGCCTCTAAAAGGGGTTGCTACACGTGTAGCAGGTTTACATTTTTCGAATAGAGTCGGCCTTGCCGCGGGGCTTGATAAAAATGCTGAGTTTATTGACGCTCTTGGCAGTTTGGGGTTTGGATTTATCGAAGTGGGCACTGTGACGCCTAAACCTCAAGCGGGTAATGAGCAGCCTCGCTTGTTTCGTTTAAAAAACCACCAGGCCATTATTAATCGAATGGGTTTTAATAATTATGGTATCGAGGCGATGGTCACACATTTGCAGAGACGATCCTACACTGGCCTCGTTGGCGTTAATATCGGCAAAAATAAAGACACGCCACAAGAGCGAGCCGCACAAGACTATATTGTGTGTATGTCTGCCGTATTTGGATTGTGCGACTATTTAACCGTGAATATTTCATCGCCCAATACTGAAGGCCTTAGAGCCTTACAAGAGCAAGCAGCACTGGCTGATTTACTACGTCAGGTAAAAACCAAGTACGCTCAGCTGGTACAGCGTTATCAAAAGCGACCGCCATTATTTTTAAAAGTAGCCCCAGATCTGTCAGCTCAAGGCATTGCTGATATCGCAAAGCTTGCGCTTGAATATGAACTTGACGGTTTAGTGGTGAGTAATACCACCATTGACCGATCTCAAGTGGAGACTCATTTGTACAGTCATCAAGCCGGTGGTTTAAGCGGTGCACCTTTGCGAGATCAGTCTACTCAAGTGATACAGTCGTTTCGTCAAGAGCTAGGGCCAGACATGCCTATTATTGGAGTGGGTGGTATTTTTTGCGCCCATGATGGGCAAAGTAAACTTGAAGCAGGGGCGGATCTAGTACAGATCTACACTGGCTTTATCTATGAGGGGCCAAAGCTGGTGAGAGATTTGGTCCGCGCCTTATGACAATTTTTACACATTAAAAAGGGGGCTGGTGGCCCCCTAAACATATTAATTATGTATCACATTAATTTTGAGTTTGTTACACTTAGCGCCTTGCTATAACAATATATAAGACAGTGTTGCCTAAATCGCAACTCGTTTGAAGGTAGAGCCTAGGCTAAAACCTGACCAGAGATCTTGTCGGCCTTCGCGCCAACCATTGAGCCAACATTGGCGAGGTTCTGACTCGTCCTCAAAGGGGCAGG
>Ga0115546_1001845_pt1 | contig 12770 bp, 22 predicted proteins | sample COGITO_mtgs_1004_FD_87186 | JGI IMG/M metagenome (GOLD analysis project Ga0115546, IMG submission 87186) | Pelagic marine microbial communities from North Sea - COGITO_mtgs_100413 | ecosystem: Environmental > Aquatic > Marine > Epipelagic | place: Germany:Helgoland, sampling site Kabeltonne...
GCTTGCTTTAGCGAGTGTTATGGAGGCTAACGGTGTGGATGAGTTAAATTCAGTTGTCGATTGCGGAAATTCTATGTGGGCAGTGCAAATCTCATCGCACCCCGACCATGTCCAAGAGTTAATTGACGCTAATGTGGAGCATAACAATGTCCACTAAATCAGTGCAAGAAATCGCAAGTGAAGCCCTGCTGTATCTCTCCGAAACTGATGAGTTAGAGGCTCAACTACACACCAATGTTGAAAGACTTGGGTATAAGGTTAAGCAGACTCTAGGTGCTTACATGCTGCACGAAGAAGGCACTAATCCGGTCAAGGAAGCAAAGGCAAGAAATAGTGATGGATTCAAAGAGATAGTTGCTGAAGAACTGGAAGCGATACAGGCTCACAAAGAAGTTAAAAACAAGCGGTCTACTCAAACAATGCGTTTTGAGTGGGCTAGGTCAATGAACGCCAATAGAAGGCAAGGTGGCGGGAATATTTAACAATGAACCCCTCTACACTAGATATGCTATGCCACTACTCAGCATAAAAGAAGCTGCATTGGAGCTTGGTGTGTGCAATAAGAGTGTACCCAATATAGTCCCTGTTATACGATACCCCAATGTGAGGGGTGGTAAGGTGGACCCCTTAGACGTTGAGGAAGCAAAACGTAGGGGCAAGCAATGTCAGTCTATAAGCGTGGGAATATCTGGTGGGTTAAGTTCTCGACAAACGGCCAGCACTTTAGACAATCTAGTCGGTCTACCAAAAAGCGCGAAGCGGAGCAATACGAGAAAGCCTTACGCGCAGAAGTCGCCAGAAGGCTGCACAGGGGCCGCACAGGTAAGCCAATAGATGTTACCTACGCAGATGCATTATTGATGTGGATAGAGACAGGAGCGCCTAAATCAATGTATTCACACATACGTAACACAAGACCATATCTGGATAACGTGCCTTTACCACAGGTTCCAGCCGCAGCCGCACAAATGTCCAGAGACTTCTTTATAAAAGGGTTGTCTGTGCAGACTATTAATAGACGGTTGGCGTGTGTCCGCAGAGTATTAAATCTGTGCTTTAAAGAATGGAATATGCTGGACTTCCCATTAGCTCAAAAAGTAAAACTCCATAGCGAAAAAGGTTTGTCCAGGGAAATATATCTATCCAAGCAGGAAGTCACTGATCTAGTGAGCGCTGTGGATGATGAGGAAGCGAGGAAGGTAATTCTAATCGCTGCCAATACTGGATTGCGTAGAAGTGAAGTAATGGGCCTGACAGATAAAAACTGGCAACCACCAAATATAGTGCTTACAACTAAAACAAAGTCCGGCAAGGCTAGAACAGTGCCGCTAATATCTGAGTTGCACCCATTAATGACGCTACCCTTTCAGCTAACGATGTGGGAGTTAAGGAAGGCATTTGAACAGGCCAGAGAGTCCATACAGCGCCCTGACATACGATTTCACGATCTACGCCATACTTTTGCATCTTGGTTGATTAAAGACCCTGATATACCTCTAACGCTCGTAAGGGACTTATTAGGGCACAGTAGTCTAGTTGTAACTGACAAATACTCCCACTTGAGAGGGGGGAATATAGATATGCTTGAGAAGGCGTTGGGGACTAAAAAATGAATGCACCAAAACATACTTTGGGTACAAAATCGGGTACAATGCATTATATGAAAACGCTAAGAGTGGTGCCCGGGGCCGGACTTGAACCGGCACGATCTTGCGATCGAGGGATTTTAAGTCCCTTCAGTAACCTCCTGTGTATGCCGTTTAAAGGGATTTTTGGGGTTATTTGGTGGAATAAAGGCTCATTTAAGGAATGTAAATGGGTACAGTTTTGGGTACATAAGAATAAGCCAGCCCACCAATTGCCGCTAGGTGTTAATTACCCCGCACTGAAACGGGTAGATACTTTTGGTGGGTTGGTTTTAATCTGATGGGTAGATTAATCGTAATTGTGGGATTAGTGTTGATGGATTTTAACGCAGTAGATTTTAAAGTGTCACCACTTGCGTTACAGGTATGTGCTCAATATGAGGGGTATAGACATTGCGAAAATGGAAAACCGATTATTTTTAACGGCGGGATCAAGTAACGTATAGGAGAGATATTGTGGATGAAACAGAATTTTTAATTGTAGCGACGATTGTCGTGGTGAGATAGTGATTGTGGAGGAATAGATATGGCCGATCCTTTGGCCGATGTGAGATTGTTCAATGTCGATACCATAAACATAAGCTGAGTATGTGTCGATATAATTAGTGAATGTGTTCACTAATATGGGTTTTTTGTTAAAACTGAACAGGAGGGAATTGTGATTGTATTTAAAAAGCCTACTATAGATACATCATGGTCGGTACTTTGGATTGAGGGTGACAGACCAACACTGGCGGGTCATATATTTGTTGATTTCCATGTATCCTTTAAACCATCTGGATTAATCCTAAGTGAGGATGAGTTGTTTACAATAGCATCAGCTATGAACTATATCGACAACGGCAAAATTCCAGAAAACACAATCTAATTAAGCGTCCTATACCTAGCAGATAGCCTTTGCAGCCATACAGGAGAGACATGAGAGAAAGTGATTTAACATTAGATAGACTGAAAGAATTACTACATTACAACCCTGGGACTGGTGAGTTCACGTGGAAAGTTAATATGCGCGGCCCTGCCAAGATGGGGTGTGTGGCTGGAAGTGATAGGCCGGATGGGTATAGATTGGTTGGTGTGGATGGGGTTAATTATAGGGCGCACAGATTAGCTTGGTTTTATATACATGGGAAGTGGCCCTCCCACCAGATAGACCATAAGAACGGTATTCGTAACGACAATAGTATTGCTAATTTACGGGATGTTCCACATATACAAAATGGTAGGAACCAGAAAAAGCGATGCACAAATACATCAGGTGTAGTGGGTGTTAGTTGGTGCAAGCGTGACCGCAAATGGAAGGCTCAAATAAAGGTGAACCACACAATGCTATATCTTGGTCGATACGAAAGTTTTAATGATGCTGTATCTGCTAGATACGCTGCCGATTTAAAGCATGGGTTTAACAAAGGTCACGGCAAGGTGTTGCCGGATAGCCTACATTGAGTCGTATTTGGCTTGTTGGCGTTGCAGCCATACAGAGTCTTTATATATTTCAGGGTAATTCTTGCGCATAAACTCACATACAGGCATACCCTCGTATTTACGACACAAGTAATCTAGAGACACTTCCATAAGGTCATATTGCCCACTAAAAACCTCATGCTTCATTATAATGCCTCGCCAATGGCCGTTTGCTTGATACCCTATGTAATTTTCGTCATGCAAGTAGCCTGATCCAGCGACCAAGCCCCTAATAACCTTACCGTTATTAAGCTCTTTGATGCCAGCAGTTAAACCCTGTTGATGCCCCATAGAGAAACTAAAGCCGATGTTTTGAATCCTGGTGATAATTGATTTACCACCATACGGCCTTCCAGTAGATGGATTGTAGAAGTAGTGGCAATAGCTTATACCATCAATCTCTACAGGCTTTAAGAACGGGTGAATAGTCCAGCCGTGATCGCGATAGTTAAAGTTCTCAGTGGACAGAAAACCGTCTAACTTAGCATCACATTCAATTGCGCGATCAATACGGTATTCGTGATTGCCGAGTGTAAAGTGTAGTTCAGGGGAGTATTTGATAGGTTCCATGAGTAGATTCATGGCTTGATTTGCAGAGTCAATATCCTTTACCACTCTACGGCCTTCTGCGGCCTTCTTGCCTACGTCATAGGATGACAGGCTTTCCATGTCTGCAAAGTCACCGATGTTTACCACAACATCAGGTTTTTGCTCATTTATGTACTCACCTATCCATGTGAGATGATCTGTGGGGGTATCGGGGGTAACTTGCATGTCTGGAATCAGACAGTGTGTGCGGCCTCCTTTAGCCTTCATTGGCAGGAGTCTATTAGATTTGCTTGCAGCGTCCTTGAGCGCCTTCAGAGAGCGCTCTATAGTGCGTTTGTTGATGTTTAATGCACTAGCAGCCTTGGCTTGTGTTCCATGCTTTACAATGGCGTTGACATACTTCCTTTGTGTGTCGGTGGCGTGATTTAACAGCTTGCGATAGTCCATTATCGTGCCTTGGTCAATCCGACCTTAATTTCACCACTCACACCAACGGACTCATAAAGTATTTGCAATCCAATTGCTTCAGCTACGGCTTTCTCCGCCCTAGCGCCCTTGGATGCAGTCCAGCCGTTAAGTAGATAAACAGCGTCTGCATCGCATACAGCAACACAGCAGCGCTTAATAGCAGCCTTGTAATCGAAGTTATCTATAGCACCAGCAGCATCAGGTTCGTACCCTAAATCCCTATCCATATCCGCAGGGCTTATCGGTTCGTGTCCTAAGTTTTTCAGCCTATCCCTAGCAATATCGAAGGCTGGGAAATTATAGTTCTCGTAGCCCGTCATTGGCCCCGCTATATAGATTCTCATGCGTCCACCTTTTCCCAGCCATGCTTCACGGCATGACATAAAAAGGCAGCATTACAGGCAATCAAGTCTGCGTGGTGTAACCCACTCTCTGTATCTATATCTGGTTCGTCTGGGTCTGCTAATTTATGCGCGTGACGGAGCAAGCAATCCAGAATTACGTATTGGCTCAAACCTTTGCGCCAGTTATCCCTATCGTATTTCTGCGCACCGAAGTCTAAACCTCTAGCCACACCTTCCAGCATGGCGTAAGGAACTAACGAGACAGGCGGCTTTCCATTGTTAAATCTATCACCTTTCTTACTCATAACTCAGCCCTCCAGCTTTGCTTAATAACTTGGTTCTTTAGGTGCTTCTGGTTTTCGATAACAGGTAAATGCTTGGTAATAGATGTTTTCTGGAAAGTCGCCTCGCTTCCACATCTCCCTTATTTCTAATTGAGCCTCACGTATGCCGTAATCGAGACACGCTTGTTCAGATGGGAATGAGCCGTAACTGATGCCGCCTGTATAGCCAGATGCGAGTACCAGCAGTATTCCTACTGTGTGTAAGTCCATGATTTACTCCTAGATGGTCTATAAATAGGTAAACTTAATCTCGTAATGGTTTACATATAAATAGACTAATTAGTGTAGATGTCCTTTTAAGTAATATGTAGATGTTGTTTTTTTGACACCCTTTGTTTTATTAACTTTAAAGGTCTTTTTCGTAGATGTTAAAATCCGTATTTGTAGAAGTGCCTACACTCCACCCGCTGATCTAAGCCAGCTAGGAGGGATTGGGTGGAGGTAGGGCTTAGTCGTTCAGATCACTAGGGCAGCGATCTTCTGTAGCTCGGTCTATAACAATCTCACCAAAGCTGGAATTTCTTAGTAACTCTCGATATTGCGCGTAAAGTACACAAAACTCTTTCCGCATATCCCTGCCTTGTCGTAATGCCTCAGAGATAGTCAGCGGGTCAGCAGCCTTAACAGGTACCTTAACGGGTGACTCTAGTTGACGCGGAATGTGCGGGTGCTCAGTTTGCTTCTGGACAACGTATTCAATCTTTTGTCCGCAACTAAGGAGCGAAAGCAGGGTCAATGATAGTGTCAAGACATAGATTAACTTCATCTGAAAATCCTTCCCGTAGTAGTGCTATTTGATCTTCGCGTTGAGCCACATGGACACGCGCCCATTCAACCTCGGCCTCAATTGCTTCAAGGCTGTCTTGCTGGAGGCTTATCTGTAAATCCTTTAATCGTAGCTCCTGCTCGTAGTTAGCCATTAACTCAGTCTGCCTGACTTTCTCAAGCTGCATGTCCTGCCAGTCCTGCCAATAGTTCCTAACCCAATGTGATGCGCCACCAAGTACTATCGACGAGATGACAGCAACAATGATGTAGAATTTCATTAGGGAACGATTACAGGGTCTACAATGGTAGGTTCAACCACAAATGGTTCAATCACCACAACTTCAGGTGGTGCAGGTTCTACCACTTCAGGTCTAACCACTAACGGTTCCGGTTGAGTGACAACCGTGGCATCTCGATTCTCTACAGCAGCCTTACCAACTACAGCAGCCGCAGCCGCACCACCTAACACTGGCAATACACCTGTTAATGTGCGAACCTGCTGTGTACGTTGTTCGTTCGCAGCAATGGTCACATCATTAGAATTAGTGCTTGGTGCACAAGGGTCGGTATCTTGTAATGCTCGAATCGCTGCAAGGGCTACTTGTGCTGTGGCGTCCTCTACGGCTCCATAACGGACGCTCTCTGAAGCCATGCAGTTACGGCGGGTAAGCTCGATCTCCCTGTCAGAAGCCACTGACGCGCTCTCAACGCGTGTTTCACTCATAACCCTACCTGTAGAGTCTAATTGCTGCGTGATTTTAGTAGGTTCTTGCTTGGGAACGATTACACAAGCCTGTAAGAGTGCAATGGTTAGTATTATTAGGTATTTCATGGTTCCTCCGTTATTCGTCAAAAATGTCGTTTTATGAGCAGTAAAGTGTTTATCTCGTCAAAAGTGGCTATTTATCTACCTGCCGTGATTAGGATGGAAGTTGTATAACTGTTCAGCATTCTTTCGTGCTAGTACCGCGCTATTAAAATCATCGAATGTTCCAAGGCTTTTGTATTCTCTATTAACAGTAATAGCAGCCCTCCATTTCTTTCCCAACCTGTCGCGCCTGACACCAATAACTGAGCCAAATCGATCAGAGCGCAGTAATTTGTTGCGGTGGTTATGGGACGCATTGACATCTCTCATGTTAGAGATTCGATTGTCGGTCTTGTTATGGTTTATATGGTCTACTTGGTCAGGCCAAACACCGTAATAGTGTAGGTAAGCTATCCTATGGGCTAAAAAACCAACATTATTAATCCTGCAACGCAAGTAACCAGTTTTTTCAATCGAACCAACTCGCTTGCCAGCAAATCTAGAGTTAAAGTGAGTCGCATGACTCCACTTATGATCCCTAACCTTCCACGTCAAAACACCTGTGGATGGGTTGTAATCAAGTATCTCCCTAACAAATTCACAAGCCTCTTTTTCACCAACCTTTCTAATGTCTACTAGCTTTTTCAAAACATCCTCCCCAATAGCTATGTATCCCGTTATTAAATAATGTGTTCGCCGTACCGCATGTCATGGAAATACTCTTGAAAGCGTCCAAAGATTCTTTCAACGTAATTCCTTGTTTCTTCGCAGGCTGATGCTCGTCTTAGGCATACCCCTGCTTTCCTCTCCTTATCGCCCCAACCCATACCCCTGTTATAATCTGCGACACATTCTCGGTACACATAAGCCTCGTTACCTTGAATCCTGCGACAAATAGCCTTCATGTAACGTATTGAGGCTCTAGCAGACTGTCTGCAAACACCCCAATCAATATCGCCTAAGTCTTTAGCCCAATATTTAGCATCTCCTTGCGTAGCTGGCATGAACTGACCGCAACCCTCTGCACCTGCCCATGAACGCGCCTCTGCTTGCCAATTTGACTCAGCCTTGATCTGTGCTGCAAAGGCGTTTAGGTATCTAGCGTGTCCGTATCGTTTGATTAAATCTCGCTTGAATACTGCACGCCCCTTCCACGCTTCAACTGGCTCCCTAGCCTCTACATTGCAACCCGTTAGGATTAAAGCGATGCAGTAGCAGCAGCAAAGGCGCAAGCGCATATGATTACCGTGTATTCTAGGCTCCTGGTGAGTTTGCCAATTCCATCAAGGTCTTTAGTCCGGCTAGGCCATAAAGCCCGACCAGCAAGCCATGAGAGGCCAAGAAGGATAGAAAACGATGCAACCATCCGCCCTATTAGTGGCATATCGTATCCAGATAGAAAGAACGATACTGAAAGGATTACAGCAACCAATATAGGCCAACATCTAAGGAAAGCATCTTTAGCTTTAGCGGTTATATCTGCGTCCATATACATCTCACCTAGTTTGATTCTGGTTAGTTTCAATCGTCTAAAAAACTTATTTATTTGTGCTTTCACTAGATAGAACCCCTCGCTCAATAAAAGTGGTATCCCAATCAATGATATGGTTGTTAAGAACACCAGAAGCAAGAACCCCTGCAACAAGCGTGAGAACCAATACATCAATCCAGCAGATGTTTTTGAGCATACTTGTTGATTGCTTTGTTAAACCTGTTGAGGAATCTGCTGATTCTTTTGTAGTACCTTGCATAAATGATATTGGCTGTTATGGATAGCGTGAAATAACAGAGCTTTGTACCTGTCAGCCATGCCATACGCACCAAATCATCTACAAATATTCCATTCCAGTAGATAGCCATTCTTGCCTGAAAAACAGTGGCTATAAATGCTAATACCGCTAGTTTGTAATGCCCGTCACCATGGAACTGTAAGCACAAGAAGAAGAACGACAGGAAAGTTAAAGCGTTAGACAGCCCCCCCAAATCGTTGAGGAATTGAGTCATTCTTTCGTACCTATCTCCATCTTCTTGACAATTACCTTGGCATTAAGTGAGAAGTCACTAATGCGCTGCGTCATGAATCCGTAGAAGAACGCTAAACCCATGTGTAGGTAGAAGTCTTGTCCAGGAGGTATCTGTAGAAAGTCGCCTATATATCGATAGGTGAACTTCGTCAGAAAGAACCCTACCGCTATTCCCGCAAATCCTGTCCATACACCCTCCCAAAATGGAACAGGGTCTTTGTGAACGTATTTGTAAGCCAGATAGAATCCAGCGCCTATCAAAGCCGATAACGCAACTTGCCATACCTCAGCACTAACTCCAACAATGACTGTACCCGCACCTACGGCAATGTTGTCCACATTGTTTAATATTGCTTTCCCTACAATAGTTCTCATTTTATTTCCTTATCTTGGTAATTCGTGCCTACTGGAATTACCACCGATTTAATGCGCTGATCTATGACCGCTTGAGCATCCTCAATATCATCCTCGGTCATTGATTTAATTGTGTTTGTTTGTAAGTCCTTCGCAATGTCGTAAATGGCAATGCGTATATCATCTTCTGCGTTAAACGCTGCTAATGCTTTGGCTTTCTTGTCAACGTCAACACCCTTCTTAATTTTTGCTGCGCGTGTTCGTATATCATCTGCTCTATCACGCATCTTTTCAGGCGCTGCATTAGGATCACCCAACCATTCGCCAGTATCAGGGTCAGCAACCATCATTCCATGCTGCAAGCCTTTGCGTTTAGCGTAGCTTAATAACCTTTCTTTAACTCCCGCGCCAATTTCCTCTGCGCTTGGTGGTGGTGCTTCAGTTACTACACCGTTAACCAGCGTTAAAGGCGACCTCATTTGAATAGCAGCGCCATGATCTATTGACACTACATCAGTAATAGTTGGATGTTTAGCCCTTAAAGCCTTCTCAGATTGAGGTTGACTCGATATGACTTCAGGCACTTGTTTTCCGTCAGCATTAAAACCTAGATGAATCATTTACCACCTTAAAATTGTGAATGGTAGTTTTACACCCGTTCCCGCAGTAGTCACATATAAATCTGTAGTGATAGTGTCGGAATCAAGCATGTAATTATTGAAAGATGCAGTGATCGCTCCTGTTAGTGTTTCCCATTGGCCGCCGCGTAAATCCCCTGAATGATCGCAGGTAACAATTGTATTCCCGTCGCCTTGCCCTGGCACTGCTGTAACATCTATTGTCTCATCGGTGTTTATACTTCCTCCTGATAAACCCGTGATAGTTCCCCAAACGTATTGGACATAGCTACAACCCTCTGTAATAGCAACCACAATATCATGAGTAGGCCAAGTGCCTGATACTGCGCCTGAAGTCCAAAATCTAAGAAGCGTAGTGCCTCCTGAGTTATAAGGAGTCCATCCGATATTATCAGTGACCAGCTGCCCTGCCATGTCCGGCTTTATGAGTGTTGTAGAAAGATCATACTCAACTTCCAAATCCACATCCTGCCAATAGGAGTTTGTACTAAGCGTCCAACCAGGCGAGCCAGTGCCAGTGGTTAGCGTGACTGTTTTTTTAGTTGTCGGCAGAATGTCAGGGTAAGAGATACTCTTAGATACCTTATTGGTTGCCCTTAGCCTACCCGTAGCCATTAAGTAGTTTCCCCAGTTGTGCTGGTGATTACCTTGCCAGTAATAGCAACAACATTAGTTGTTCCTGCAAAGATGGCGACCGTTTTTGAGTTCTGTATAGGCAATCCCTCTGATGGTGTAAGCCTTAATAAACCCTCATCTGCCGGAACTGATACCACTATATTAGAAGATGCTGTAGCTGTCCCCCACTCGATAGTTATCGCCACCGAACTTGTATGATTGTTAGTAGCATACAGGTGAACAATATCAATCTGGTCTGTAGCTGCCACACCAGTGTGAACCGTAGTCCCCGCTGTAGATGTTGCTGCAATTAATACGGGTGCGCCATCTGTAGACGCACTTAAATGTCCAATAGTTGCCATAATTATTAACTCAGTAGTTGTATATCAAATAAACCCAAACCACCTGACGCGGTAGCTTGGTTTAAAAATTCAGACCCATCCCAATAGACTGACATGGGCTTAAGTGCTGTTATCTCTGCGCCTACAAGTGCAACTGAGTCAGAATCCTCCATTGCATAAGTACCCGCAATACCATCCATAGTGATAGTGACTGCGCCTGTGTTCGTAGTAGGGAATACAAGCTGATATACGCCAGCAGGAGGCAATGAAAGCCAACCCTCTGATATATCGTATAGGTTCGCAGAAGTCTCCGTGAGAGTGATAATAGACGTAGCATCAGCCGTATCGAATCCTGCCCTGGAACTTAACCGTCTATCCTTTGGCCCTTCTATTGTTACATCGTCAGAGTCAGATACTTCGTAGCTGTAATCCGTTGAGAAATACACATCATTAGCGAGTCTGCCGTAGCTATCCGTTCTCTGTGGATTGGCTAGCGTGACAGTTTCCGCCTCAGTAGTGTATAATGTCAGTAGATTGGTGCGTGGGTCAGCGCCATACGTGCCAAAATACACATAGCCGTTGACTACAGGATCGCCAGCGTCATCTAATATTTGTGCTAATCGAGGTCTAATTAAACTCATGTTGTTTTACTTTATTCTCGTTGTATGCCCGATACTGATCGTGGCGTTTTCTGGAATTGGTTATTGGTACAACTCGTTATTCTTCTATCCAGCCGTTGCGCTGGCTTGCATAATGATTACGTTTCTATTGACGGTTGAAACGCTCTATAAAAAAAGCACCGACAAGGACTGCACACCAAGTAACTTGATGGATATTTGTAATTTCTTAATTAGAAAGAAGTAGCCTGATTGCGTCCATTTGAGAGTCAGGGGTTATCCCTCGTACTCTGTCTACTCCGGCCTTACCAAGTTCTAACGCTGTCCCCGTAAGTGTTCTTTGTCCTAGTGTTGCGTCTACAGCAGCCTTGCCGACTTCTCCACGCAGGGATGTAGTTGCGCTTGCTCCAAATAGCTTTTCTAAATCATCCACAAAGGCAACTTGAGAGATTAAATCATCGTCAAACTTACCGCCTTGATTCGCTGCTACAGTCTGTAAGTCATCAAACGTATCTAATACGCTAACCCTTGATTGGGCATTACTCATTAACCGTCTAGCTAGTGTGCCTAGTGCCTTGTTAGCATTTGCGCTAGATAAGTCTATTCGTGTACCTACTGCGCTCTCTAAGTCCTTAATAACTCGGACTGTTTCAGAGTAAGCCTTATTGGCTTCGTTATACGCAGGGAAAGCACCGTCAAGCAGTTCATCTAGATCGTGTCTCAAGCCTTTAACTAATCGCTCTGCATCACCTGTAAGACCATCCTTAACCTTCCCGAAAGACACATTATTATCAATGTAGCGTTTCAGTCGGTGAATGTCGTAAGCGTCAGGTGGCTTAGTGTTAGACATTCTATGAATCATGCGCTTAATGATGTTCTCTGCGCCTGGTAATCCTTCAAAGTCCGACCCTGCAAAGTTAGGTTTAATCTGCCCATCTGCACCACGTACAACTTGAACACCAGCAGCGTCTAGTTGATTTAGAAACTCATCTACTACAGGGGCATGGTCAACCGCTTGTCCTCGTAGCCCATCAGAAACCTTATCAATCGCTTGCCCCGCTTTTCGATTAGCAGCCCTAACCACTTCAAACCTTTCCATTACTGTGTCGCCAATAACGTCACTCGGTCTGTTAAGCACTGAATATCTTCGGTTGTGTCTAGCCTTATCTAAGGTATCGACCATCTGAAGCATTTTCTTCTTATCAGTCGCAGATGCGCTATTAACCATCTGTACCGTTCTATCTTCTAATCCTTGCGATAGGGCTTCTCTAGCTGGCTGATTGGGTACTACAGTTCCATCGTCTGCACGTTGATATTTTGCAGCCCTAGCATCGTCAGCATTAAGCCACTCGTCTATACTTTTAACTCTGTTTTTATACGCAGTATAAGCTGCACCTATACCGCCTGTGACAAAGCCTACAGCAGTCCCTATAAGACCGCCCATGCCCATATCTTTTAGTTCCCCTTCAGGTGTGTCAGCTTCAGAAAAAACACCACCCTCGGCTGCTCCAGTTAGACCACCTGTTACGGTCTGCTGCAATATGCGTCCTCCCGCACTTAAAGCCGCAGGTGCTTGATTAGCAACAGCCTTAGTTCCTGCATAAGCAGCCACAGGAAGCATACCGCCAACTCTAGCAACCTGTTCAGATGTGTTCTGTGGGTCACGCATAGGTGCTGCGTCTTTCATTCGGTCAGAACTGCCAAGCGAACCTTCAAACTTAGGCACTTCACTACCTGTCGCTTGGTTGTAACCGTGAATCCCTATATTTAGGACTGTTTCAATAGCGTCTATA
>Ga0115546_1001847_pt1 | contig 12768 bp, 10 predicted proteins | sample COGITO_mtgs_1004_FD_87186 | JGI IMG/M metagenome (GOLD analysis project Ga0115546, IMG submission 87186) | Pelagic marine microbial communities from North Sea - COGITO_mtgs_100413 | ecosystem: Environmental > Aquatic > Marine > Epipelagic | place: Germany:Helgoland, sampling site Kabeltonne...
ATTATTCTGGGAAAAGATTACTGAAATAGTCTTTAAAAAATTTAATATTAGGTTGAATTATATTGTTGTCAGTGCTGTGTTAATAGCTATCGCTATAATAGTTTTATTAATCAATCTTTAAATTCTACGATCTTTTAGTTGATTGACTCTCATTCCTTCACCTAGACACTTGATTTGAATATTGGTAGGTTTGGATTATGATATGTTTGAGTTTAAATGATTGATTTTATTTGCTAAACTTTTTTTTCAAAGGACTGAAATATAATAAAACTAAAATTGCACCACTTAAAGCTGAAGTTAGGATATCAATTACATAAACCCATTCATCTAATGCTACAGGGCCTCCAAATAAATCTAATAAAATAACAAATATGAAATTTGCAAGATATAATTGCTTACCTAAGGGTTTAAAATTGTACAAAAGATAAATACTTATATAAAAAATAATTAGCCATACAAAAATCAATATGTAATAAAAATTATGTTGTTCTGGTATGTTTAAGTTGAAATCTGAAACGACGTCACTTTCTGGTATAAACACAGCCAGAGCAATGAAAAATGATATAATCACAACATCAATTAAAATTAATCTTTTAAAAATTAAATAAAAGTTCACAGTTAATTGCCCACTCTTACTTTAAACGAAAGCTCTTTAACTTTTTTACCATTTTTATTACCTATTATTCTTATCTCGGCGCCAGAATTAGGTACAAATAATAGGTAGGTAAAAGTATTGTCAGCATTAATAATTTCCTCTTGCTCATTGATTATAATTTCATCAATCTTACCTTCCTGGATAGCTCCAGTTATAGAAACAGTTCCTTCAGCATTAATTAGTATTAACTCATCCTCTTTCTCCCAATTAGGCTGAATAATGGATATTAATTTAGGTCCTACTTTAACAACAGTATCTTGATCTTCTTTTTTTACTACAAATTTTTGTTGTATATATCCATCGGAACAAATTTTATCATTTCTCACTTTAACATAATACCAATTTTTATTTTTTTGAGATGGTGCAAAGAATAATAATTCTTGATTTTTTTCAACTTCAACTACAACATCAGATTTTGTAGAAGCTTCTTTGTAAATTTTAGTTTTATTATTTGATTTATGATTAAAAGGTATGTCACCACAATCCGAAACCCCACCTAACTTATCTTCAAGTTCTTCAATTTGATTTTTCTGTTTTTCAAGTTCTACCATTGCACAGTCTTGTTGCAATTTACTTAGTCTGTGAAAAAAATTGTTTGTTTTATCTCTCTGTAATTGAGTTTTGGTTCTATCTTCTTCAGGTATGCAAATTAAAGGCTTATGATTTTTTGATGGGTGTGCATATGAATTTTCAATTCCAAAATAAATCAAAAAAGAAAATAAAAATAATAAAAGTGAAAATGATTTCATATAATTCATATTAGTTTTTAGACATTAAAGCTTTAATATGATCAGCTGATATTGCAACATTTTCTGCAACTGTGTCTGGAACCCCAAATGTATTTAAGCCAATAATATATCCATTTTTATCAAATAAGGGCCCACCTGAACTACCAGAATTTATCTTGGCTCCATGAATAATCAATTTAGTATCTTTATTGTAATTATCAGTCACCCATTTAGAAAGAGAACCCGCAGCCTCAGCTTTTCCAATCCACTCAATTGTTCCTTCAGAAGTGTGGCCTATTAGACCTTGAGGAGATCCCATAGCTCTAACATACTGGCCTTTTTTTAAATCATCAAATGATCCAAATTTTGTAATAGGTTTCATCTTAATTGATAACTGTTGAACAGGCTGATGTCTAACAATGCAAACATCGCTTCGCTCATCAGTTTTTATAAGTTTTGCTTCAGCCCAATCATCACCAGCAATTGTTTTGACCCAAATTAATTTCTGAACATCAGATCTATTCCATCCAGCTTGATTGAGTGCTTCATTACTTTCTGCCATAACTACATGACAATTAGTAACTATATCTTTTTTGCTTACAATAACCCCAGAACCACTGCCAAAAACATATTCTTTTTTTATTTTGTTGTTAACATAAGACATTTCTATGTAAACCGTTGATTGCTCTAACTTATCTATGTTATTTTTAGGTTTTTCAGCAAATTTTTTTTCAAACAATTTACCATTTAGTGCAGCTGTTTTGTATTCTTCTAGGCAGTTATTATAAGTTTCTAAACCAAATTTTTTTTGCCTTATACACTCCATTTTGATTTTTCTTATTTGATCTTTATTAAGCTCCCCATCATCTAAGACAACAAATTTATTACCACTTTCAATAAAATTTTGTCTTACTTCTAAACCACAAGCTTTGGAATCACTTGCATCCTCACACTGAATTTTAATTGCATCTCTATGACCTTTTGAGACTATTCCTCCACTATCCCCACAAGAATAGAGAATAAATATTGAAAAAAATATTAATGTATATCTTAAAGAAAAAAGCATTTTAAAAAATAGATCATTTCCACGTTTGACTCAAGCTAGAATTAATGTTCTATTTATAAATTATAATTCATGAAACTCTTTATTAAAATCGTAGGAATTTTTTACCTATTAAGTTTTACATCATTATATGCCAATGACGAATGTCAGCCTCAAGATTTAATTATCAATAAAAGTGATCTAAATAATGAAATAGATCAAAATACAGCTACTGATAGCTCTGTATTTATTTATTTTGACCAAAGTTTAAGTATGCAGGGATACACTAAAGATCAATCAGGTCAAAAAAATTTATATATAAATGTGATAGATGATTTACAGCAAATTGCTGAAAATGTTGGAAACAAAACTTATTATCATAGTTTTGGTAAATCAATTTTACCTATACAAGAAAATAAAATTTCTCAAGTAATTAAACCAATTTTTTATGAGTGCACAGGCTCAGCTCAAGATTGTAACAACCAAGAGTCTAAAATTCATTTACCATTTAAAATGGCAGAAGCTAATCCTGACGGAACTTATGTTATCGTAACTGATTTATTTTTATCAAGTAAACAATTAGTTGGTGGAACTTTAAATCAGTTAACAAAACCTCTTAAGTCAATTTTAAAAAAAGGTAAGTCAGTTGGTATTATTGGAGTGATGAGTTCTTTTAATGGAACTATTTTTGATATCCCTAAAAGAGAGGGAGGAACAATCTCATATACTGAAGCACAAAAAAGACCCTTTTTTATAATTGTAATTGGTAATCAAAATGAAATTAATAGAATAAAAAAGAATTTAGAAGAACAGCATTTTAATGATCCAGAAGATCAATATAAATTTTCACTAATTACAAGTACACCTATAGTTCAAAATTTAACGGAAAATAAATTGATTGATGAAAATAGTATAAGAAATATTTCTAATGCAGAAAAATTTAAATTTGAGTATTTAAATGATCAACTTCCTTTATTTCAGTTTAACACTGATAAAAAAAGGAAACTAAATTTTACAATTGATAATAAAGAAATAATTGTCCCAGGCTCCACGGGTGTTTCTGGTTATGATGTAAAAGAAACTCTCTGGGTTAGTCAAAAGCTAAAGTGTAAAGAAATAGATTGGCGAAAATCTAAATTTGAAACAATTAGTCAATGGTCTCAATCAAATGACAGTCTTTCTTTAGATTTATTCAAAGAGGTATCTCTAAAAAAACTTTTTAGAGGAATGAGATATTTTTATGTGGCCGATATATATGCAACTAAACCAGGAAATTTATCTGAGGAAATTTTTGAAGAATGGTCAATAAGAGACTCTGAAGCCGAAGAATTTAAAGAAAGTAATCCAGTAGAATTTAAGACATTAAATTTAACCAAAATAATAAAAATTTTAAATTCAGTTGCTAATGATGAGTTTGAACCAACCTTAATAGCAAGCATTGGATTAGATTTTAATTTAATTAAATAATTATGAAAAATATATTTCAATCAATCATATATTCTTTAATAGGTTTATCGACAATAGGCTGGATTAGTGTTTTGTTAATTATTATTTCAGTATCAGATCCAGGTCCTGATGCATTTATAGTAGCTTTTTTTGATGAAAACATTATTGCATCAGAAAATTATGAAAATTTAGGTTTTGAAAGTTTTGCAGAAATTTCAACAAATTTTTTCACACAGTTATTTTTTCATATGAATTTAACGCTTTTGTTATTTACATTATCAATGACATTAATTTGGTCTGTAGCCTCCCATTATCTTAACGTAGATGCACCAGGTAAGGCAAAATTATACTTTATTCATTGGATAATTTTTACAGGCGCTTTTGTTGCAATTTTAGTTGGAATTATATGGTATTTCACTATTAGCTCAGTCTACTCCACAGCTGATTTAATTGGTGCGGGTGGGCATTTTTGGATCTTTATACTATCGCTAATAATTTATGTTCTTTCTTATTATGTTGGCGTTTTAGTAGGAACCGCAAGACATCTTCGATCATCAGTTTTATTTGCAAATAAATTACCGGGGGGATTTTGAAAAATTTTATCATAGGTATTGGCGGAACTGGAGCTAAAGGTTTAGAGCATCTCATCCATGCTTGTTCTGCAGGTTTAGGTCCAAGTAATCTTTGGGCTGGGATGGTTGATCAGGATGAAGCAAATGGAAATGTAAGTAGAACTAAAATTCTTTTGAATAAATATATTAATCTTAGAAATAGTTTAAGAGATGAAAACAAACATGATTTAGCAAAAGAGAGTGATCTATTTAAAACTAATATAACCACAAACAATGACAGTGTTTGGTTACCTTTGAAAGGTGCTGACCCAACATTAGAAGAAGTGATTTCTTACAATATGCTTAAACCTGAAGTGAAAGGTTTAATAGATTGTTTGTATAATCCAGAAGAAAAAAAACAAAATTTATCAGAGGGTTTTAGAGCAAGACCTAACATAGGTGCGGCTGCAATGCTTGCAACAACTTCTAATGAGGATGACCCTTTTTGGTCTCAGATTTATAAAGCAATTGATGCTGCAAGAGGAGGAGAGGAGGTAAAGGTATTTATCATTAGTTCAATTTTTGGTGGAACGGGTGCCTCAGGTTTTCCTAATATTGCAAGAAGAATTAAACAAATTCAAAGAGAAAAAAATGTAACTTCTAATTTTTATTTAGGTGGGGCATTAATGCTTCCATATTTTAATTACGATGTGCCAGATGAAAATATGGAAGGTGAATTATTTGCAAGACCAGAAGAATTTTTAGATCAAACAAAGGGTGCTCTTGAATATTATGCAAAATTATTTGAATACGATAAAATATTCGATCAAGTATATGTAACAGGCTGGGATCCTTTAGCAAAACTTCCAAATTTCAAAATGGGAGGAAATTTACAAAATAACCCACCATTATTTCCTGAATTGTACGCAGCCCTAGGTGCCTTAAGGTTTTTTAATAGTGAAAATAAAATTAATAGTGAACAAGAGATATTTCACATTGGTAAAAATGAAAGTGAGAATATTTTATGGAGTGATATTCCAAATGTATCAGGCAGCTTAAATTCTAAAGAAAATTTATCTAAATTAATAAGATTTTCATTTGCTTATAATTGGATTTATGGACCAGCTTTAACAGGTAGCTGGAGTAAAATTAAAAAATATCAAAATGAGAACTGGTTCAAAAGATTAGTTTATAAATATTTATATAATTCAGAGACAAAAAATTGTGAAATAGGTCATGAACACAATCAAGAAATTGTTACCTTAATGCGAGAATACTCACAGGATATTCTAACTTGGATTTCTGACATGCAATATTCAACAACTGTCAACACAGAGCAAAAAATGGAATTGATCCTTTCAGATTTCTTTGCAGAAATTCAGCCAAAAACTTCATCAAATAGAATTTTACTGAAAGAAAAGCTAAGTTCGGCAGACAGAAATCAATTTAATAAACTTGTTAATGACAGCAAAAATTTAAAACTGCTTAATCTGATGAGTAATATTTGTTACAAAAAAATTAATAGAGAACAAAGGGGCCTTGGAGTATTTATGGATATTTTATACAGGGCTTGTGAGGAATAATTACTATGGTTAAAAAAGTCTTACCTCCTCTAAATGAGCAAAATCAGGTTCCTAATATAGCGGGCTCTGGAGAATGGAAAGCAGAGGATGCTTCTTTTTTAGAAAAATTAGCTAAAGGCCTTAAAATGGGAGGTGAGGAAGTTGTCTCTGCAGCAGATATAAATTCTGTGCCTGATGTCTGGGCAAGAGCATTAATAGTAAGAAATGGATTATTAGATAACAGTAAATCAATTGTTGCTGAATGGAGAGGTACGATTGCATTGTTAGCATTAGCTCCATATTACAAACATATCTACGAACTTTCGTCTGACATTGTAAACATTCAAGACATCAAAGATAATCCTTACACAGGAGGAAACCCTGCTGGCTCAAATTATTCTCATATTGGAAAAATTTTATTTGATGTAATCCCTCAAGATACCATGGCTAATGGCCAAGATTGGAAAGCAATAGGTGTTTTAAATTTTAATAAAAAAGCAATTGCAATCATAAATCCATACACAATGGTTGCCGCAGCAAGAGATTATTCGCATATTGAAAATATTAAGAATCTTCCATGGTACGAGGATGGTTTTTTAAAAGATCCATGTGAAGCAAGAGATATGAGAAATGAACAATATGTTGTTCTTTCACATTATCTTGGAAATTTAATTAATGGAATTCAAAGTTTAAGTCCATCAAACATGGAAGTTTTCAATGCAGTCATGGGTAGATTACAAGAATTTAAATCTGCATGTGATGGTAAAGCTGCAGGTGCTGAATTTTCAAGTTGGTCACCAGTAAAAGTAAATTTAAATTTACCTGCTCAACCAGTTTATGATCGTTTATCTCAAATATTTATTGGTGCAACAGATCAAAATGCTAAATATGATTGTGGACTAGTAGCAAGACCTGAATTTGAAGATCAAATTAAAGGTGCAATATTTGCAGATTTTAGAGTAGCACAATCAACTGGTAAAACTTTATCTGATATTAGAGTTTGGAATAACTATTCTTTAAATTCACTGAGACAAGATGAAAACTTATTTAAAACTTTAAAAAATGAATGTGAGAAAGAAGGTTATTTATATTTAACTCCAGAGACAATATTTACTGAAAAACTTGTAGTTTTTGCAGGAGATAACAGAAGACTTAAAGAACATTCTAGTGATGGTAATCAATATGCTTATCCAGTGAACAGTGCGTTGCTAATGTTTATGGATCCAAAAAAATTATCATCAAACTGTATCGTCTCTCAAGATGGAGATAAATATAAAGTAGTTTTATACTTAGAGCTAACTAGCGAAAAAGGTAACACAATTAATTACACATTAGAAAAAATTTATAATGCTAGAGATATTGTAAAAAACAGAGGTGTTCCACTTGGATTTGGTGTTTGGCCAGATATTAAAATTGAAAACTGGGATCAGTATTTCTTCTTCTATGATGGTAATGCACAAGTAAACGTTTTACCAAAAAATATTTTTTCAGTTAAAGACATAAATAATAAATTAGAAAGCTTAAGTGGTAATGACAAAATTAAGTTTATAGATAATATGATGAGCTCACATCAAGTAATTGGTGAAGAGGTTCCAATACAGCAAACTACAGCAATTACAGAACTACGATCTCTAAGATCTTCACCTGAAGCAATTTTATGTAATGTTGCTACTCAATCAGGTGGCAAATCTTATACAGAACATGATAAAAGAGTTGATGTTGGTTTGATACTGTTTCCAGATCCACAAGAAGTTCAAGAAACTAATAATCAATGGTCAGTTGGTATAGATTTTGGTACGACCAACACTTGTGCTTATTTTAAAGAAAATAAAGAAAATCCAAAAGAATTAACATTTAAAAATAGAATTAATTTACCGTATGAGTCAGGAAATGAAGAAGAAGAAATAGAAGAAGTTATTCAAGCACATAAGGAGTTTGTTCCAAGTCGAGATGTAACAGTGCCTTTTATGACAATTCTTCGAGAGAGATCTTATAGAGAAACATCGGTTGAAAATTTACCATTTAGAAGCAATTTTATTTATTATGTGGATCAAGTTCTATATGCAATTCAAGATCTGCCAGATGATAAAAGACCTTTAAAATTTAATCTTAAATGGGACGAAGCTGAACAAAGTCGAACTAAAGTTCAATACTTCGTTTCACAAGTTGTTTTACAAGCAGCAGTCGAGGCAGCAGCAAATGGAGTTAAGAGAGAAAATCTAACATTTAATTTTTCATATCCAGAAGCTTATAACGCAGATCATTTAAGAGCTTTTAAAAGAATAACCAGAAGAGCTGTTAACATTGGTTTAAATGATGAGAGTTATCGAACTCAAGAAAAAACTGGCTTTGAAACTGAAAGTATTTCAAGTGCATTATATTTTGCAAAAGGCCAAGAAATTCCGTTTACAGAAAATGTTGTGACTATTGATATTGGAGGAGGAACGTCTGACTTATCAATTTGGCAAGATACAAAATTATTGTGGAGAAATTCTTTCAAATTAGCTGGTAAAGATGTTTTAATTAACTTTTTAACTAATAACATCACTTTAATTAAAGAGATTAGTGGTAATGATGATTTGTTATTAGAAAGCTATAAAACATTACAAAGTATAAAGACGAATAAAGCTAAGTTAGCAAATGGTATTGAGTTATTAGTTAATAGTCCTCAATTCGGAGAAGCATTTAAGAAAAAATTTGATATTTTTAGTGGTAAAGAAAAAGGTAAAGAACTTAAAGATTTAACGGAATTAGCATTATCAGGAATACTTTATTATGTAGCCCAAGTTCTAAATCACTTAGTTGCAAGTGGAGAATTTAAAACAGGTTCTGGTAAATCAAAATCATTAAGAGTTTGCTTGGGTGGTAAGGCAAGTACACTTTATAAAGTTGTTTTTGAAGATAGTGATGATCAGGAAAGTTTATCAAAAATGATTTCTAAAGTAACAGATGGTATTTTTACTAATATTGGAATTGTGTTTACAGATACTCCTAAACACGAGGTATCTTATGGACTACTAGTTGATAAATCAGGTGCAACAGATTTAGATTTAACTGATAGATCTCATGAGACAGTTCTTGGTGAAGATGTGATGTCAGGTAAAAATAAAATTGATATTGTTTCTAAATTAGATCCAGATTCTAAGTGGAGAGTTAAAGACATAAATCAACTAAAAACATTTTTAAAATATCTACAATCATTTTCAAAAATTCCAGTTAAGCTTACCAAAAAATTTGAAGGAGATTTAGAAGGAAAAATTAATGCTGAACTTAAAAATGGCCAAACAAGAGCACAAGCTTTGAAAAAAGATATGCAATCTATAGAAGGTGATGATAGTTTAGCTGAAATTCAAAAAACATCATCAATTGTAGAGCCAGTATTCATCCAAGGACTAAAACAAGTTATAAATGAAGTTGCTACCGGTAAACTTAAATTTAAATAAGGGATGCTTAAAAAATATTTTTTAACAATTATATTATCATTTATAATTTCAAACTTTTCTTATGCTTTTCATCAAAATGGAAGCTCAAAAATTGATATTGAAGCTACAGAAGGTTTAAAGAAAAAAGATGTTCAAGCTGAATATTGTACTCAAAAAGTTAGTACTGTAACAAAAGATGTACCAGTTACAGTAGAAGCATTAAAAGATGGAAAAAAAACATCAGAAGAAATTATTGAAGAAATAAAATTTTTTAGAGTTGAGTCCTTTCACAATAAAAAAGGTGAAAAAGCACCCAAAATTTTAGATTTTAGTATTCTTAAAAATGAAATTGATAAAAAAAATTTTATTGGAGAAAATTTAAGCACAGTTGAGAATTTATTATCATTTTACTGTGTTCAAGAACAACCAAAAGAAAATGATTTAAAAGAGTTCAAGATAAGCAATAACGATAATGCTCCAATTTCAAAACTTTATGATGAAATTGCACAAATTAATGGCTTAGAGGATAGAAATTCTCTAATACAGGGGGATATCTTTAACAAAGGTAAAATAAATCTCTCGCTTGAAAATAAAATTTTAATTTATTCAAAAGTAAAATTTATTACTGATGAAGAAAATAGATTAGCACAAAAAAAACAAGAAGAGGAAGATAAAGCAGCTGAAATTCAAAAAGAAAAAGATTTTATTGCAAGAGTAAAACCAGGATTAGTTGATGAAATAACAAAAAAAAAACTAGAATTTGATAAACAAATTAAAGATTATAATGATGAATATACTAAAATTAAAATTGAGTTTGAAAGATTTGAAAAGTTTTTTAAAGAAAAAACTTTAGAGACTGAAGACTTATTAGATTTAGTTGATGTTAGTCAAAAAGATATAAAAGACAAGGCTATAGAGCTAAAAAAAGCAAAAAGAGAATTTTTAAATAATATTATTGTTGATGCTATTGAGGATAAATATAAGCAACTTTCGGATGTCAAATCTAAAGATTTTGAAAGTTATAAAAAATTAGAAGAACTTCTAAAAAATATTGAAAAAAAATCTAATAGAAAAATTTGTTTTGATGAAGGTAAAAAATCAAGAATTCACTGCAACCCCTCTTTTCCAGATCAATGGTCAAGAATTAAACAAGACAAACTTGGAATAGAAAGTCTTAATATAAATATTAAAGATCTAAATAAAGATATTGATGATACAAGAAAAAATATAACAAACAATATAGATAACTTAAATAATGAAATTAGATTACTTGAAGAAGAATTGGGAAATCAACTTCCATGGAACTATATAATTATTGGAATTATAATATTTTTAGTAGCTATCGGATTTGGTTTTTATGTTTATTTTAACAACAAAAGAATAAAAGAAATTCAAGAAGATGCAGATCGTACGGTAAGCACATTAAAAACAAATTTAGAAGGAAGATTGCAAAATACAGCCGCAGAATTAAGGTCTGTTAAAAATGCAAGAGTGAACCAATCAAATACTCAGAATAATAATGTTTCCTCAGAACAAACTGCACAAGTAACACCTCCAAAATCACCAGAACAATTAATAAAAGATAAGTTTGATGAATTAGTTTCTGAATATGAAGAAGCTTTAGATGATTTTTCAAAAGTTGCTACATTTAAACAAAAATGGAATGGTTTAGCTTTAACTAGAAAAGAAAGACAAGATGGAACTAAAACAATTTTAATAAGCTCTTCAAGAGTTTTTGAAAAAGCAGAGATTTGGTGCGTTAATTTTAGTGATAAATATTTTGCTTTTCCAGGTTCGTCTGTAAAATCAAATATGGCAACATATATGAATCTTGATTTTGAAAAAGCCAGCAGAGATTTTAAAGGGGTTTACAGTGTTTCATCTGGCATAAATTACAAGACAGAGCCAGCTGTTTTAAGAAAAGGTGGAGCAGGCTTTGTTGTTGAAAGACCAGGTAAAATAGTCTTTCCTTCATAATTATGATTTATAAATTTATAGATAATAATGGAGCTGAAATAACAGTAAATTCGATTTCTAGCTTACAGGCCCTAATTTATAGTGAAACCATTAAGGAAAATACCAAAGTTAAAGCTGGGCTTAGAGGAAAATGGACTACAGCTGATAAAATTGAAGGCGTTGTTTTTGCCAAAGAGGAAGAAATTGTAGATGATGTTTCTGAAGAGCCAAAAGAGGATATAAAATCATTTATTACCGCTGAAGAAACTAAAGAAGAAACAATTAAAGAAGAACCAAAGCCTTCAAAAGAAGAATTAAAGAAAGAAGAAGTACAACCTTGGCAAAGTCCAAAACAAGAAGAATTTGCTAAAAGTGAACCTGTTGAAAAAAATGAAGTTAGTGAACCAAATAATGAAACAGAAACTGAAGTTGGAAACACATTAATTGATGACACCTCTAATGATGATGATTGGAATGAAAAACAAGAGGATGATCAAAGAGATAAAACTTATGATGATGAAAATGTTATAGGTTTAAATTTTGTTGATGCAGTAGGCACTTGTATTAAAAAATTTTTTAATTTCAAAGATAGAGCTAGCAGGTCTGAGTATTGGTATTTTCAATTAGTTTTTACAATTGTGTCTTTACCTTTATTTATCTATGAAGATTCTTCTAATGATACACATTTAATATATTCTGGAATATCAGGAATTATAGTTCTCATATTATTTATTCCAGCAATATCAGTAAGTGTGAGACGATTACATGATATTAATAAATCTGGTTGGTTTGTTTTTATATCGGTCATACCTTATCTTGGCTGGATTATTCTTGCAATAATGTTGATAGAAAAAGGAACTTTAGGCAAAAATAAATTTGGAAAATATCCATTAAAATTTAAGTAATAATATGCAAAACTTTATAGTAATAATTATAGTTTTTTTGTTACTAGCAGGTTGTGTTTCTAAAAGTGAAAAAGCTAAAAATACAATACCCTATAAATATAGAACTGCTGAGCATGTAAAAATTGCTTGTGACAATCAAATGAAGAGAAATTCAAATAGTAAAGCTAATGCTGGCTCTAATTTAGGAAATTTTTTACTGGGTGTTATGAATGGAATCCAAGAAGATTGGGCTTGTGATCCATTAAGGTAATTAATGAAAAATATTACAATTACAGTATTTTTAAGCCTTTCTAATTGCTGAACTCACCTTCCCGATACACAGATTATTAGTTGATTAATTTTTTATTGATCATTTTAATAATTCACAAATTAAACATCATTAGAGCAAGTTTTAAACAAACGGTAATGATCTAGTAGAATCATGCATTGGATTTCATTCCTTTTCGCCCGTTTACGTTTCTTTTCATTGTTCTCCTCTTTACGTAGACCCCTCGATAAGAG
>Ga0115546_1001852_pt1 | contig 12738 bp, 6 predicted proteins | sample COGITO_mtgs_1004_FD_87186 | JGI IMG/M metagenome (GOLD analysis project Ga0115546, IMG submission 87186) | Pelagic marine microbial communities from North Sea - COGITO_mtgs_100413 | ecosystem: Environmental > Aquatic > Marine > Epipelagic | place: Germany:Helgoland, sampling site Kabeltonne...
GGATTAACAGGTAAAGCTCTTACACTTACAGATAATTCAAATGATGTGACAATCCCAACATATTTTGGTACTCAAAGAGCTTACCAAATAGTAAGACAAGGAGATAATCCAGGTACATCAGATGGGATTAATGCAGGTTACACCAACTCAGGATCTTATGGTTTATTCTTACCTGATACAGGATTAATTCTATTAAATGGTTCTGCATTAGATCAACCCTCCACCACAGGTATTATAGGAAGAGATAACCCTAATGTAGGTATAGGTTTGGGAACTAATAGAAACTTAGATGTTGGTGGTGAAAATACCTCAAAACTATTTGGTGCTATTGTAAGAGGTTCATCGTTTAAAGTAAACTGTGAAGAAACTCTAACATCAGATTTTATATTTGTTAGATCAAGAAACTCAGAATTTAACTACTCAGAAAATCCATCGTTCATTAAAGGAGCTACAGGTGAGGTGTATTGGGATTCATACATAAATGCACCACAAACGTATGTAACAACGATTGGATTATATAATGACCAAAACGATTTACTAGCAGTAGCCAAGTTGTCAAAACCGCTTTTAAAGGATTTTACAAAGGAATCACTTGTTAGAGTAAAGTTAGATTTCTAAATGAATGAGCGCATACAAACAATTCAACTCATCAGACATAATTATTTCACCCTTAGAGGTAAACAAGGGGTATAAATTTAATATTATACCCATATTTTCCTCATCTGGGGGATATTCCTTTATATCTTTTGGTACTGGTAATTATTCAGAAAGTCTAGAGAGAATTGATGCTTATGGTTTTGGGGGTCAGATAGAAAGGTATGTAGGTAAAAATATTGATTATAATAGTGAATATAATTATTCATCTGGTCTTTATTCTTCTTTCAAAGAATCATCTCTATACCATTCCGTAAAACATTTATACTATACAAATTATATTTCAGGGAGTGTAGATAGTAATGGAGATTTTATAATGTCTGATGCTAGTCTACCTTATTTACAATCTGATGGGGTAGTAACTGGTTCTAAGTATAATACAATATACGATAACTACAAACAAACAGATTTACTAGAACAAAAATCTATCCCTACTCAAAAAACAAAACCTGGGGTTTCTGATATAGCTGTATTATCCATCCCTTCCAATATATTTGGTGATAAAATACAACCAGGATCATTTAAGTTTGATTTTGGGTCATATGAAGAATCATCAGGTGGTACTTTTACAGATGATGGAGAAGGTAGATTAATATCATTATTTGGTGATGTAGTAGGTAATATAGTATATACTCATGGAGTAGCTACAATAACTAACCCATTTTCCACTGAATTTGGTTATGGTAAAAACCCCTACAAATACAGTAACTATGGTGATGGTGGTCAAGTTAGTAGAGACTTTTTTAAAGGGTTTATATCTGGATCAGACTTAGAAGTATCGTTATCATCATCATATACACTTTATGAAACACAATATAAAGTAACAATAGGTGAAAGTGAATTTAATTATTCACAAAATCCAACCACAACATCAGGGAACGACGGGATTCCTTTTAATTATATAACAGGCTCATATTTTACACCCTATATTTCAACTGTAGGTTTATATAATGATGCGCATGAATTACTGGCTGTTGGTAAGTTAGCAAAACCTTTACCGACATCTAAAACAACAGACACAACTATTTTAATAAACATCGATAGGCACTAAGGATGTTTAGTATTTATAATATATCAAATAAAACCAATGGCTAAGATACTATCAAATGCAGGCATAGTTACAGGGTTACCAGTAGAGGCGGAACACGTATCTCAATCGGTTAATGCCTTAACAGGTGCTGAAGCTTACGACATACTCATATCAGGATCATTAACAGTAAATACTTTAAAGTATCCTATAGTTGATGGAACAGCTGGTCAGGCTTTAATTACTGATGGAGCTGGAAATCTAACACTCCAGCATGTAACAACTGTTGGTACTGCTTCATATGTATCCTCATCTAACGTATATGGTCCATTTGGGGCGGATTCAATCCAAACAGCATCATATGCTCCCTCATCATCTGTAGCAGATTTTTCTAAGATAGCAGAAACATCTTTATTTACTTTAGATTCACAAAATGCTCAAACCGCAACTTCTGCTTCGTATGCTCTTACAGCATCATATTTAATAGGTGAACGTAGTGCTTCGTATGTATCATCCTCTATTAGTGAAAATACTATAACATTTACTAAAAGTGATGGTTCACAAATAACAAATGAAATTACATCAGCATCATATGCATTAACTGCATCATATGCTATATCAGCATCCCATGAGATTATACAAAGAGTAACTTCATCATATGCTGAAACTTCATCATACTCTTTAACAGCATCTCATGCTTTAAATGTTAACCCAAATACCTACATTTCATCAAGTACAATAGGTGAAGCTATCTTTTTTAATAAAGCTAATGGGGAAGCGGATGTTGTTTATGTAGAAACATCATCATATGCATTTGCTGCATCATCATCAATATCATCATCATATGCCTTAACATCATCCTATATTAAAGGACCTATAGCATCATCTTCATATGCTGAAAGAGCTGAACTAACTAGACGAATATCATATATTGCACAAAATGATGATAGCGTAACTATAACAGCAGGTACTCCATTATATGTTATGAATGTTACACCTCATAATGTATATAATGTTAGAAGAGCAGATGCTAGTAACCCAAATAGAATGCCAGCAGTGGGGGTTGCTGCTACAACAATAGCTCCAGGTGAATCAACTGAACTTATAGTATTAGGTGAAATTAAAAACCTTGATACTTTTGGAACCAATGTTGGTAAAAATATTTATGTACAAACTGGAAGTGGTTTTACATCAACCCCACCTGAGTTTCCTGCAACTATACAACCTATAGGAATTATAAGTGCAGAAGATTTTAGTAATGGTAAAATATTGATAAATGGTCCTATGGCTGAAGTGCCATTTGCTAGTAACTCAATATCAGCATCATACGCTCTAACAGCATCATACGCCCTTAATGGGGGTGGAGGTGGAGGTGGGACTTACATTTCAACATATGTAACTTCATCAATAACAGCTGAAAAGGATAGAATATATGTTTTTGAAGAACTTACCCCATATACCCTTACTTTACCCTTAACCCCATCAAATGGGGACTCAATCTTAATATCTAATAGATCAGGTATAACAACCAATTTAATAGGTAGAAATGGTGAATTAATAATGGGGATAGCAGAGGATATGGAATTAAACGTTCCTCCAGCTTCATTTATGTTTACATATGCTTCTGGTACTCAAGGATGGGTAATAACAGGAGCTGGTAGTGGTGGAGGAGGAGCTATCACAGGAAGTGGTGCTATCAATACAGGATCATTCGCTGTAACCTCTTCAAATCAATTTAAAGATGATCAATTCTTCACTGGTTCCCTTATCCCAGAAGCCGTAGGGGGTAATGGGTTATACGATGTAGGATCACAAACTCACCCATGGAGAGATTTATATGTATCAACTTCATCATTAAAATTTGTTAGAGACGCTGTTATTATAGCTGACTTAAATGGAGAAGATGGTGGTGTTCGTATTGGTAATATTTTTATAGGTACTGGATCTATATCAGTAGTAAGTGGTAGTGGAGACGATATGACAATTATTGGTGATGTCGTAAATACAGAAATATCAGGGGGTATTATAACACCTATAGCAGGTGATACAATTTTACCAACAGGTAGTATTTCATCTTCAGCTCAAATATCAGCTCTAGGATTTATTACTTCATCCCAAACAATAGATACAGGATCATTTATTACAACATCTTCATTAGATGAATACCTTCCAACTGGGAGTATTTCATCTTCAGCTCAAATTGAAGGATTAGGATTCGTTACATCATCCTCTTTAGCAGAATATCTACCAACTGGAAGTATTTCTTCATCAGCACAATTAACTGATTTAGGATTTATTACAACATCCTCTTTATCAGAATACTTACCAACAGGTAGTATTTCATCTTCAGCACAGATTGAAGAATTAGGATTCGTTACATCATCCTCTTTAGCAGAATATCTACCAACAGGTAGTATTTCATCCTCAGCTCAATTAGATTTAAAATGGGTATTAGGAGCAAATGGTATCAATGATTACACATTTAATGGGCCAGGATTATCAGGTTCAGTTAATGATCCTTTAATTTACTTAACAAGAGGAGAAACTTATAGATTTGAAAATAATATGGGTGCTCACCCATTTAGAATTCAATCCACTCCTAATGGGTCCACTGGTACTCCATATAACGATGGTATTACAAATAATGATGTTATTAATGGAACTTTAATTTGGGAAGTACAATTTGATTCACCAGATAAACTTTATTACCAATGTACCGCTCATCCTGATATGGGAGGAGAAATTATTATTAGTTCTACATCAACTATATTACCAGATGGAGTAATTAGTAGTTCTCAACAATTAACTTCTTTAGGATTCGTTTCAGCATCAGCTAGCGGGTCTACAGAATTTTCAGGTTCAACTTCATTTGTAGGAGATACTGCATTTAGTGGATCTACAGAATTTTCAGGTTCAGTTATTGCGTTAAAAGGTATAAGAGCAGAAGGAAATAGTGTAATGACGGGTAGTGTTATTATAGATGGAGAATTTACTCTTGAAAGTAATTCCACAGCTACGTTTAATACAGACCTTGAGATATCAGGTAGTTCAACTCAAGAAGGAAACTCTATAATCACAGGTAGTTTAACTACTACAGGAGGAATTACAGGATCACTACAAGGTACATCTTCTGTATCATTAGATACTTTGTTATTTGGTGGTAAAGATTCAGCTACATTTGCAACCACAGGTTCAAACACTTTCAAATCAAGCCAATATATAACTGGTTCAGTAGTAATAGCACCCTCTTCAGACCCAGGAATTAGCAATTTAAACGCCACTTATTTATTTACCTCTGCTTCTAACTTTGGAGAAGATGAATGCGATTTCTATTATAGAAATAAAGGAGTACTATGGGATCAAGAATGGTTAGAATATGGAGTAGGATCAGGTCTTATTTTTGGGGGGATAGTAACCTTCTCAGGTACTGACCTCTATGTTTCACCTGGAGGTGGTTTAGTAGTAAACTATAATGCAGAAACAGGTTCAGCTAATGCAGTATCACCTACACAGGTTAAATGGGGTCCAATTACTTCTAGTGCTACTTTCTTAACTTCATCTCAATATTCACATATTTTTATAGATGAAAATGGAGATCTACAACAACAAGTGGAAGATTTTACTACTCAACAATATTTAGAAAAAATTCCATTAGGTACTTTAGGTCATTTAACTAATGCCTATATTGATGCCTTTGGTGAAGAAAAACAAACAACATATGCAGGCCCAGCTCAAGCAAACCAGTTTATTAGAGCATTTGGTCCTCTAAAACAACAAGGATACGATTTATCAGCAACTACCTCAACATTAGAATTCAATGCTTCTTCAGGTATTACATATAAGTTAGGAGGATTTTATTCAAAAGACCCTAATAATCCAAGTGTATATGATACCCCAGCTCTAAACTCAACTGGTAAAGTAGTAAGAGTGTATCAATCAGGTAGTGAGTTCATTGGTGATATTAATGCAGGTAATTTTTATGATACAATTGATCCAACCAAATATGATGATGGATCAGGTACATTAGTTAATATTAGTGGATCAACAACTACAATACAAAGAGTATTTATAGGCCCCACTAGTGAAAGATTCTATGTGTATTATGGTCAGGATACTTACGATAGTGTAGCAACTGCTCTACAAAATCTAACTACAGAAGCGTTTACTGAATCACTTACTACTTCTAAATCTCTAACATTTATAGGTTACTTAGTAGTTAAAGCAGACACAACAGATTTATCAGACGAATCCAGTGCCAACATTATTAACGCTGGTTTATTTAGAAATACAGCTGGCTCATCTGGTGGTGGAACTTCTACTATTAGTAACTTAGGTGATATAACTGATGTTGATATTACAGGACCAGTAACTGGAGAATATTTAAAATACAATGCTGGTGTTTGGGAAAATTCCCATATCCAGTATAGTGAAGTAAATAATACACCTTCGGGTATTATATCTTCTTCTATTCAGTTAGAGAGCTTAGGAGTATCAGTATCAAGCGGTAGTAATACAACATTTGGTAATAATGTAGTAATTAGTGGTAGTAACTCTACCTTAGAAGTACAAGGAGATTTACATGTAACTGGTAGTTTATCCACTAAAACACAAGTAGCTAACCCTTCATTTACACCATTAGGATGGGCTCTTACAATACCCGTTTCAACAGGTAACTTCTTTGAAACTACTTTAGCACCCACTGTTAATACTATTGGGTTTGGTCTGACTGGAGGATATACAGGACAAACAATTAATTTAAAAGTAATCCAACCTTCCCCAAATCCAGGTACTATTACCTGGGGAAGTAATGTTGAGTTCCCTGATGGTTTTGATTCTGCTGCTTCTACAGGGGCAGGAGATATAGATATTTGGTCTTTCGTTACTTTTGATGGTAATACTTGGTATGGAACTGGATTAAAAAACTTCTCTTAATATGGCTTTATTTACACCAACCGCATATTGGGGGAGCGCAACAACAGGCCCACCTCCACCCTTTAACCCCTCATTTTTAGGAGCTTCATTAGGTTCTAGATTAAGTACAAATGCTGGTTCAATTGGCTCTAGCACTAATATTACTAGTGTAACAGATTTAGGTTATAGTAGTGGTTTTAGCTGGAATGTAGGTGGAGGAACTAGTACCTCATATGCTACAAGAACAGGAAACTATAGTGGACTATCTTATAATGGTAGTAACTCTACTATAGCTACCTTTGATGGAGGATCTGATTATTGGAGAACAAATAGTCAAGTAGTTACGCATGACTCCTCAGGGAATTCTTATGTTGTTCAACTTTCATATGTTTATAATGCAAGCCAAAAAAATGATTCCATTTACTCAATATCAGGAGGTAGTGATTTTCAAGTATCATCTAATTCTGCTGGAACCTCTTTAAATCAAATTGATATGGATGGTCTATCTTCCACTACTCAATTAGGTTGGTACTCAGATAATGGAACTACTAGAAACTATACTTTCCAATGGAATATATGGGCTTTTGTATTTAATAAAACTGGAAATCAAATTTTTGGTAGAATAAATGGATACCCTCTTTGTAATACTGTAACATACTCTTTCCCTTTAACCAGTGGTTTTGTTAGGATAGCAACTAACAGGTTAGCTAATCGAAGAATACAAATGCTCTTAGCAGAAAATTTAATAATAAAAGATAGACCAGGTACTGGTACTAACACATCTATAGACACTTTAGAGAAAGTAGAAGGATGGTTGGCATGGACCTATGGGTTGCAAGGACGGTTAAACCCTTCTCACCCTTATAAAAATGCTGCTCCTTAGTTTATAAAATAATTTGGATTCTATAAACAGAATTCTTATATTGTTATGTTTTAATAGAACTAATAAAATAAAATAAAAATATTTCAACCATAGGATGGGAAGGTAATATTTATAATAAAATAAAATAATACAAATAATATGAGTACATTTGATCAGTTTTTCCCTTCATCAGGGCCTTCTGGAAATAGTGGATCATTTAGTGGTTCATTTCAAGGAGATGGTAGTGGGTTAACCAATATAGATACTTCATCATTTGCACTTACAGCATCATATTTAGAAGGTTTTATTGAATCATCATCATACGCCTTAACAGCATCATATGCTTTAAATGCAGGTAGTGGTGGTTTAACTTCTGGATCCGTAGTTACAGGTTCAACTATTATAGAATCTACTATCACGAGTTCAACAGTTGTAGATACTATTATTACAAGTTCAACTGTATTAGACACTACTATATCAAGTTCAACTGTATTAGACACTACAATTACAGGTTCAACCATAGTAGACACTACTATATCAAGTTCAACCATAGTAGATACTATTATTTCAAGTTCAACTTTAGTTGAAGTAGTAGGAAGTGGATCATTTAGTGGTTCATTTGTAGGAGATGGTAGTCAACTAACTAATATAAGTACATCATCTTTTGCTCTTACAGCATCTTATGCTATTTCATCTTCACATGAAATCATTCATGAAGTAAGTTCATCATATGCTGAAACTTCTTCATATTCATTAACAGCATCATACGCCCTAAATGGTGGGGGTGGTGGATCAACTATTAACCCAACAAATAATGTTGTACCACTTAGAAGTGATTCTACCACATTTGTAGATTCTATTATACAACAGCCAACTACAATAGGTAATATAGCATTTTCATCATTACCAGTATCTCCCTTCGTTCCAACTACTGAAGCTGGAACTGTAGCATCTCCTGGAGTATTAGTTGATTCAACTTTATCATCTTATATTCAAAATGGAAATGTATTACTTATTACAACTCAAGGGGTACCTACAGCACCTAATTTAGCTCTACCTGGAGGAGGTTTTATCGAACCAGGACAATCAGCAACATTAAGGTTAGTAAATGCAGCAGGAACTATCCCAGCTGGAGATTATGAAGGTAGATATTTTGACTATACTAGAATTGATTTTAACTCAGCAACCCCTTCAAATGGTACCATGGCGTGGTTACCAGAAAATCAAAGTTTAGATTGGGTAGGTGGGATTGATAATAGTGTAACACTTGCTTTCTTTGCAGGTGGTGGGTTAGGTAATACTATACGAGTAACTGGAAGTTTAGATGTAACCTCAAATATAACAGCATCTTCAATAGAAGCATCTTCTGGATTTACTGGGAGTTTATTAGGTACATCATCATATGCCATTACAGCATCATACGCTTTAAATGGTAGTAGTACCTCAATCACATCTTCATATGCATTAACAGCATCATATTTAGAAGGATTAGTTGAATCAGCATCATACGCTTCAACATCTTCATATGCTTTAAATATTAGCAATGGGGGAATAATTGAGTCAGGATCAACTATTATAGAATCTACTATTACAGGTTCAACTATTGTGGATTCTGTAATATCAAGTTCAACTTTAGTTGAAGTAGTAGGAAGTGGATCATTTAGTGGTTCATTTGTAGGAGATGGTAGTCAACTAACTAATATTACAGCATCAACAGCTGAAACCGCTTCATATATTACATCTTCAAATGTAGATGGGCCTCATGGGTTTGATAGTATATTATCATCATCATACGCCTTAACAGCATCATATGCTTTAAATGGAAGTGGTAATTCATTAACCTCATCATATGCTTTAACAGCATCATATTTAGAAGGATTCGTTGAATCAGCATCATACGCTACAACAGCTTCACATGCATTGACAGCATCCTATTTAGATGGTTTCATCGAATCTGCATCATACGCTGAATACGCGGCAACATCCTCAATAAAATATGACTCAGGCTCAGGTGTAATAACAGGTTTAGATTCAATAAAAATTAATGATTTTGATGATAATGTAGGTGTTACATTCCAAGATTCTAAGTTAACATTAACATTTGGCTCACCAGCAATACCTGCTATTTCAAACTTCTTTAATAGTGGGTTCCTTACAGACCGATTTAATCAAGTATCAGATTCTTATAATACTATAGGTAATTGGGATAATGGTGGATACACATTTGTAGAAGCTTCTATATTACAAGGAAGTACAGTTTTAGATACTACAACAATAGCTGGTAGTACTAATTTAACTCTCCCTCAAACAACAGCTGGTTCCCAATCATATACTTTAATCTATACTGGTTCTAGCCCATTGGATGGTTCAGAATATAAATTATCACAAACCCTAACTAGTAATTTAAGTAAAAGTATTCCTGGGTTACCATCTATATCAGATACAGTAACAGTTCAATTAGGAGATACTAATAACCAATTTGAACAAGGTGCTTCAGGTAATATAGCTTTTACTACTAACTATGGAGCTTCAAATGGGTGGGATCAAGTATCAATAACAAACACACCACCTAATAGTCCAATATCGTTTACTGGAGCAGGTTCAACTAGTATATCTATTCAATCAGTAACAGCATATCAATCACCAACAGGTGAGAATAGCCCTCAATTATCAACTAGTAGAACTGCTACTACAACATTTAGTAAAATACGTAGTGTAAGATACGGAGCATCAACTGCTGCATCATTTACACAAACAGAACTTGAAGATTTAGCAGTATGGGATACAGGATTAGGGGGAACTATAGGAACCATAGATAAAGGAAATACAAACCCTTCAGGAGATACATTAACTATAACTTGGAGTGGAGATAAATATCAATACATTATTTATGATGGTAATAACAGTGATTTAACTGGTATTGCAACAAGTGGATTTGGAGTGATAGGTCAATTTACAAAATCAACAGTAGGAGATTATACAGTGTATAGAACAAATGTATTACAAGCTGGTGGTAGTGGTGCTAGTATAACCTATAACTTAACATAAAATATAGCAGATGGCAATTATATTACCTGGAGGGTTTCAGATAACAAACAACGAAGCAGTTGATTCAAGAATAAGCGTAGCTGACCAAACAGCACGTTTATTATTTTCAGCAGCAAACGTATATGAAGGTTTACTTGTTTACCAACAAGATACAAATGAAATATATGTTTTAACAAATGCATCTGACCCCACCAATAACTCTAACTGGGACAAAGTATACCCAGTTTCAGGATCATCTTCAAGTAATTCAGGATCATTTAGTGGTTCATTTCAAGGAGATGGAAGTCAATTAACTAATATTGTTTCATCATCATATGCTCTTACAGCATCATATGCTCTAAACGGTAGTGGTAATTCAGTAACCTCATCATACGCATTAACAGCTTCATATTTAGAAGGATATATAGAATCAGCATCATTTGCTGCTACTTCATCACATGCTTTAACAGCATCATATTTAGATGGTTTTATTGAATCTGCTTCATTTGCAGCAACAGCATCATATTTTGATGGTTTCGTTGAATCTGCTTCATACGCAGTAACAGCATCATATATTGAAATGTCTGATGCTTATAGAGAAGATTTCTCTAATGTTAATAGTATAACTGTAAATCACAATAGAGATACAGAAGATGTTTTAGTAGCTGTTTATGAAACAACAGGAGGAACCCCACCACAATTAATAATACCACAAAGTGTTACATTAACTAATGATAATACAGCTGTAGTAACTTTCGCTACAAATGTAGATGGTTACGTAATAGTAACAGATGGTAAAGGTATTGCTAATACTGGGTTTACATTAAGTTCATCATATGCTACCTACGCTAAAACATCAGGAGCAGCGATAACAGCATCTCATGCATTACATGCTTTAACGGCATCATATGCTATATCATCTTCACATGAAATTGTTCATGAACTTAGTTCTTCATACTCTCAAACATCATCATACGCTGTAACAGCATCATATGTCTTGAGTAATTCAATTGTTAACCCAACCTCATATAGAGAAGCAGTTAGTGGTGCTACAAGTTATACTATAACACATAACTTAAATCAAGATTTTCCTATAGTACAAGCATACGAACAAACATCACTTTCACAAGAGATACCATCATCTGTAACATCAACAGGGGTAAACTCAATAGATATTACCTTTATTAATAACTTTGATGGTACTATAGTAGTAATAAAATAATATATTTATAATAAAATAAAATAGGTTAGATGAGAATAGATGACGCAATATTAAGTGGATCAGTATTAGGTTCAAGCGCAGTAGTATCCATATCAGGATCATACACAGGATCAGGACATATTGAAACATCATCATATGCTGTAAGTTCCTCAAAAGTTTGGATAACAAACTATCCAACATCTGAACCCACTGCATCAGCTATGGTTTATATATTAAATACAGATTATGAAGACCCAGGTTTTACACCTAATCCTCAAACATTGTATTTAATATATGAAGTATAATATAGTTTATTAATCCAAATAGTTACCATAGGATATGTCAGAAATCAGATTAGGTTCTTCAAGGAATGCAAAAAACATAAACCTCGGATCCAAAGAGATCCAAGAGGTTCGTTTGGGGAGAACTTTAGTTTGGATAAATAACTTATCCCCCCAAATAGTTTTGACATCTCCTCCTACAGGAGTATATGGTGATAAGAACTTTGACATAGGTGTAACAATAGCAACTAATGTAAATATAGTATTCTCAGCTCAAGACCCAGATGTTTTAGATACCATAGTTAGTTATGCTGTGGATGGCCCACCAGGATTTACACCAGTTCCAACTACCCCTATTACACCAGGAAATCCTGTTTCAGGTCTTACATTCACCATACCTAATACATTATTTACAAATCCTGGGGAACCAACTACAAATAACGTATTTACAGTTACGGTTACAGATCAAAGAGGTAAAGAGGGAGAATATACAATTACCGTAATAGGTGTATCAATTGAACCCCCTGTGGTTACAGTTTCAACACCTTTCCCTTCTAATTTAAAATATTTAAACCCAACTGTAGTTACTAGAACAGCTACCTTTAGAATAACCCAATCTCCAGCAGCAATTCAAGCAGGTTATACAGCTCAATATTCATTAGATGGTGGTGTTAACTGGGTAAATGGTACTTCTGTTAGTGTAACTAAATCAACTACATGTGGTAAATCAGCAACTGCCACAGTTTATGGTAGATCAGTTAAAGCTGGACAAGCA
>Ga0115546_1001860_pt1 | contig 12676 bp, 7 predicted proteins | sample COGITO_mtgs_1004_FD_87186 | JGI IMG/M metagenome (GOLD analysis project Ga0115546, IMG submission 87186) | Pelagic marine microbial communities from North Sea - COGITO_mtgs_100413 | ecosystem: Environmental > Aquatic > Marine > Epipelagic | place: Germany:Helgoland, sampling site Kabeltonne...
CAGGAGTTTCATCTTCATCATGGTCATAGGTGTGGCCTCAGTATCTGCATTTATCAACAACACGCCGGTAGTGATCGTATTGATGCCCGTCGTGCTAACACTGTCCCGCGCAATGGGGATCGCGTCCTCAAAACTACTGATTCCGCTGTCCTACGCATCGATCTTTGGTGGCACCTGCACGCTGCTTGGCACCAGCACCAACTTGCTCGCCAGCGGTATCTTAGTCGAATCTGGTCATGCGCCGATTGGAATGTTCGAGCTCGCTGCAGTCGGCCTGCCGATCCTAGCTTTCGGCTCACTCTATCTGGTTCTGTTTGGCGACAAACTACTCCCCCACCGCGAGACACTGACTTCGATCCTCAGCGATGAAGAGCGCAAGGAGTTTATGACCGAAGCCTTCGTGCGCGCTGGATCGGAGCTCAAAGGCCAGACCCCACTCGAAAGCGGCATGCTTAAAGGGCGCGGCATTCGTCTACTCGAAATCGTGCGCCACGGCGTGGCCATCACAGGCGATCCGAAACAAACAAAACTCGAAGTCGGTGATCGTCTGGTACTGGCCTGCCGCCCATCTGGCATTGCCGAAGCACATTCGATCAAAGGTATCGCCTTGCACGGCGAAATATCCGCCGGCCTAGAAACGATCGCAATGGATGAAGGTGCGCTCGTCGAAGGTGTGGTCGGTCCACACGCAACCATCCTCGGTAAGACACTCGGCGAGATCAACTTCCGCCAACGCTTTCGTATGGTCGTCGTCGCCGTGCACCGCAAAGGGCACAATCAGCGCGACCGACTTGACAGCTTACGCCTACAGCCCGGCGACACTCTGCTCATGATGGGCTCGACCAAGGCAATCAACTCGCTCTCCACCAGCGAAGAAATCATCCTGTTGGATCGGCCGCGCGTGCCAGCTCGCAGTATTCGTGCGAAGATGCCAATTGCCATCGGTATCACCATCGGGATCGTCACACTCGCCACGCTCAACATCGTGCCCATCGTCGCCGCCGTCACACTGGGCGTGGCAATTTTGATGCTGACTGGCTGTATGAAATCGAAAGATGCCTATTCTTCCGTCGAGTGGAGTATTTTGATGATTATTTTCGGCATGCTCGCGCTCGGGCAAGCAATGGACTCCACGGGAGCCAGCCTGTTAATCGCCGAGAATATGATTGGTGTGGTGCAAAACTTTGCCCCTGAGCATTTACAAAGCGTCATGATGCTCGCGTTCGTCTATATCATTACATCGACCTTCACCGAGTTCCTCTCAAACAATGCCGCCATCGCGCTGATGGTACCGATTACTCTCGGCATCGCCACGACTCTCGGGATCGACCCTCGTCCACTCGTGGTCGGCGCATGTATCGCCGCCTCTGCAAGTTTTGCGACACCAATTGGTTACCAAACCAATACCTACGTGTATGGTGTCGGTGGCTATAGATTCTTCGACTTCACAAAGGTCGGACTGCCGCTGAACATCATCTGCTTCATCGTCACCGTTTGCGTCGTGCCGAGGTTCTGGAGTTTTTAAAATGGCGTAGCCATTTTGGAGTATGAGAGTCGCAAAGTAGAAAAGTGCCAAGGTCACAATTTTCAAACCTTCCAATCCCTGCGCGACTTAATCCTACTCTGACTCATTATCTTAATCATTCCCTGCGAGTGAGACGGAGGATTAAGAGCAAGATTAGGAATATGATTAAGTATAGACCGTATCACATCCTCGGCCTTACCACCTTCCAACTTTCAAACCCTTCATACCTTCCCACTACATCTAATTCAGATAAACTGAGTTAGATGTAATACATCGAGCTGGTATCCTCCACAACGAACGCTTCCAGGGTGTAGCTGCTGATCTTCTTCTCAAATTCGACGCCGATATCGCTCCAGATGCTCGCAACGCGTTCACCAGAATGCCCCTGATCGTCGAACGTGCGCTCGAGCAGGTCACCATCCACCGCCGTGACGATCTCGTCCAATCGGATTCGCTCAGGCGCACGTGCTAGCGCATAACCACCCTGCTTCCCGCGCTTACTGACAATCAGCCCCGCATTGCGCAGCTCGTTCAAAATCTGCACTAGATAGTTGGCCGGGATTTTTTCCGCCTCAGCCAATTCATCGATATGGGCCAATTTTTCTTGGCCATGAGTGCGGGCTAACTGTGCCAAGACACGGCAGGCATATTCAAGCTTATGGGAGAGTTTCACAGCCCTTAAGTTAGGCTCTTGACTCAAGAAGTAAACTTGAATCTCTGCGGCCGCGGCAAGGTCCCGCCAAAAAGCCTGTAACCCACTGTATATCAGACTGATATAATACATCAAAAAAAACCACTAAAAAGTCACTTTTTTGTGGTCAGAGCACTATTTCGAGAGCATAAATAAGGGCTTATGTCAGAACAAGAAAAGCCTGAAGATTTACAGCCTAAAAAGCCTCGAAAAGATGTCGCCAACGACGCCCCTAAGGACGTCTATGACTCTTCCAAAATCCAGAAGCTGGAGGGACTTGAAGGTGTCCGTAAACGCCCCGATATGTATATCGGCGACACTAACGAACGTGGCCTCCACCACTGTGTCTTTGAAATCGTCGATAACTCGATCGATGAAGCCCTCGCCGGTTACTGCTCGCAGATCACCGTCAGCATCCACAACGACGGCTCCTGCTCCGTTGAGGACGATGGTCGCGGCATCCCAGTCGACATTCACCCGAAGTATAACATCCCTTCCCTCGAGCTGGTGATGACCAACCTGCACGCGGGTGGTAAATTCGGTAAAGGCGCCTATCAGGTATCCGGCGGCCTCCACGGGGTCGGCGCGAAGTGCGTCAATGCGGTCTCCGAATGGTTCGAAGTCGAAGTCCGTCGCGATGGCAAGGTTCACAAGATGGAATTCTCGCGTGGCAAGACGACCGAGAAGATGAAAATCATCGGCGATACCAAGCGTAACGGCACACGTATCGCATTTTCCCCCGATCCGGAAATTTTCGAAACCACCCGCGACTTCAAAGCCGAACTACTCGGCAAGCGCCTGCGTGAACTCGCCTTCCTGAATCCCGGTATTCACATCACATTCGTCGACGAGCGCGTCAACAAGACCACGGCATTCATCTTCAAGGATGGCATCTCGGAATACGTCAAGTTCCTCAATGAGAACAAAAACGTCGTCCACGAAGACCCGATCAGCATTCACGGCGAAGCGCCAACGCCTAACCCCGACCTCGACGCCAACATCGTCGTCGATATCGCGCTGCAATATAACGACAGCTACAGCGACCAAATTTACGCCTACGCCAACTCGATTCACAATGTCGAAGGCGGCACTCACCTCTCTGGCTTCCGCACTGCGCTGACCCGCGTGATCAACTCTTACGCAAAGCAGAACAACCTGATTAAAGAGAAAGATCCAAGCCTCAGCGGCGACGACACTCGTGAAGGTTTGACTGCGATTGTTTCGGTTAAAGTGCCTGAACCGCGCTTCGAAGGTCAGACTAAGACCAAGCTCTCCAATGGCGAAGTCGATGGCATCGTCCAGAAGATCACTGGCGAGCAACTCAAGTATTATTTCGAGACTAACCCACAGACCGCCAAACGTCTGATCGAAAAGACTCTGCACGCGGCTCGCGCTCGTGAAGCGGCTCGTAAGGCTCGCGAAACTGTCCGCAAAGGCGCACTTTCAGGCGGCGGTCTCCCCGGCAAGCTCGCTGACTGTTCCTCCAAGGATCCAGCCAACTCCGAGATTTATATTGTGGAAGGGGACTCGGCGGGTGGCTCCGCTAAGCAAGGTCGTGATCGTGCCACACAAGCGATTCTGCCAATTCGTGGTAAACTACTCAACGTAGAGAAAGCCCGCCTCGATAAGGTGCTCAACAATAACGAAATCCGCAGCCTCATCACCGCAATGGGCACTGGTATCGGTGACCACGAAGGCCCTGGCGCATTCGACGCATCGAAAGCTCGTTACCACAAAATCATTTTGATGACCGATGCGGACGTCGACGGTGCGCACATTCTCACCCTCCTCCTCACCTTCATCTTCCGCCAAATGCGCGGTCTGATCGAATCGGGATACGTTTACATCGCGCAACCGCCACTCTACAAAATTAAGCGCAAACGCCGCGAGCAATACATCGACAACGATGCACAGCTCAACCGTATCCTGCTCGAACTCGGCACTGAGGATGTCAATCTCATCCGTGTGCGCGATCAAAAGGATCTCGACAGCGAGACGATCGAGCAAATCGTCCAGATCCTGTCACGTATGGAAGTGGTCGGGCGCGGCGTGACTCGATACGGTTGCGACTTCGCGACGTATCTCGATCAGCATCATAAAGAGACTCAAGAGCTACCGCGCTATATCGCTCGCATCCGCACCGGCAACGTCGAAGAGTTCCGCTACCTGCGCAACGACGACGATCGCTCAGCCTTCCACCTGGAATTCGGCCTCGCCGACGCCGACGCAAGCGACACCCTCAATCGCGAAGTTGAGAACGACGCAGGCGTCACTGTCCAGCAACGCGTATCACTTCACGAGATCTACGAATCTACGGAGATGACGAAGTTATTGCGCAGCCTTGCTGATGCCGGCATGGACGTAAACACATTCAGTAAGAGCGATGAAGCACGCTACCACTTGATCGAAAACAAGGGCGACGAAAAGAAGGAGAACATCATTGAGCTGAACTCCATCATCGAGCTGATCGAAAACATCCGCACCATCGGTCGCCGCGGCCTTAGTATTCAACGGTACAAAGGACTCGGAGAAATGAACCCGAAGCAGCTGTTCGAAACCACCATGGACCCGAAGACACGTAATTTGCTTAAGGTAAGCATCGCCGACGCCGCAGTCGCCGATGGCATCTTCTCCATGCTGATGGGTGAAGACGTCCCCTCCCGCCGTGCCTTCATCGAAGACAACGCCCTCAACGTCTCTTACTTAGACGTCTAATGCATTCAGAGTGCGAAGGTATTAAAGTAACCAAGTAGAAAGTATTTAATTCAGATAGCTTGCTCAGACTTCAGACCTTCCCACTTTTTCACATTTCAACTTTTCCACTTCTAAGATCATGTCCGAAGAACTCCCACCAGAATTACCAGCAGAAATTCCAAACGATGCAGATCGCGCGGAAGTCACATCGATCATCGATATTATGCAGACCGCATACATCGATTACTCGATGTCCGTCATCGTTAGTCGTGCCCTGCCCGACGCACGTGATGGTTTCAAGCCCGTGCAGCGCCGCATCCTTTACGCGATGCTGCGTGAAGGCCTGCTCCACAACCGCAACTTCGATAAGTGCGCAGGTGTGGTCGGGGAAGTCCTAAAAAACTACCACCCGCACGGTGATAGCTCCGTTTACGACACCCTCGTCCGGCTAGCTCAAAACTGGGTCATGCGCTATCCGCTGATCAAACCACAAGGTAACTTCGGTTCCATTGATGGTGATCCCCCAGCTGCGTATCGTTATACCGAGTGTAAGCTCGAAGCGATCGCCGAAGAGATGCTCAAAAACATCGACGAAGATACCGTCGACTTCGTGCCCAACTATAAGGAAAGCACCACTGAGCCATCCGTCCTACCTGCAGCTTTGCCAAATCTCTTGATGAATGGCTCCACAGGTATTGCGGTCGGTATGACCACTAATATCCCACCGCACAATTTGAGCGAAGTCATCGACGCCGCTTGTGCCATCATCGACAATCCAAACATCAGCTTGGATGACCTGATCGACATCATCCCAGGCCCTGACTTCCCAGGTGGTGGCTTTGTGCATGGCACTGCCGGCATCCAGAGTTACCTCCGCACTGGTCGTGGTATCGTCCGCACACGTGGTATCGCAGAAGTCGTCGAGACCAAGGGACAGGAAGAGATCATCATCTCGGCCATCCCTTATAACGTCAATCGCGCGACACTCGTCATGCGTATCGCAGAGCTCATCACCGACAAGTCGATCGACGGCATCGCAGATCTGCGTGATGAGTCCACCGAGACCACACGTATCGTTATCGAACTGAAACGTGGTGCGATCCCTCGCGTCATTATTAATCAACTTTACAAGAGTACTGCTCTTGAAAGCTCTTTCGGTGTCATCCTCCTTGCGCTCGACAACCGTCGTCCGAAGCAGATGAACATCAAGGAAATGATCGGTTGCTACATCGATCACCGCCGCGAAGTCATCTACCGCCGCACACAGTTTAAGCTGCGTAAAGCAGAGGCACGTGCCCACATCCTCGAAGGCTTCCGTATCGCCCTCGATAATCTCGACGACTTCGTTAAGATCATCCGTGCGTCCAAGAACCGCGACGAAGCGAAGCAGAACTTGATGGCGACCTATGATATCTCGGAATTACAGACCAACGCGATTCTTGAACTGCGCCTCTACCAGCTCACTGGCCTCGAACGCGGCAAGATCGAAGAAGAGTATGCAGCCCTCATGGAGCTCATCGCTTACCTTCGCGACATCGTCGACAACGAGCATCGCTTACTCGAAGTGATCAAGGAAGAGCTAGGAGAGATGCGCGAGAAATACGGCAACCCACGCCGCTCCGAGATCCTCGCAGTCGATGGCGACCTTAGCATGGAAGACATCATTCCAAACGAAGGCTGCATGATCACCATCACTCATAAGGGCTTCATGAAGCGCACGTCGCTCGACGAATACCGTTCGCAGAAACGCGGTGGCAAGGGCGTCATCGGCTCAGGCCAATACGAAGAAGACTTCGTTGAACACCTCTTCACCGCGAGTACACACGACAACATTATGTTCTTCATGAACAGTGGTCGCGTATATGTCGAAAAGGTCTACAACCTTCCAGAAGGCTCACGCATCGCTAAGGGACGCGCCCTCGCCAACATCCTCGAGCTCCAAAAGGGTGAGAAGATTGCCGCGATGATTTGCGTCGATGGTTTCGAAGAGTCCGAGCAGCGCATCGTTCTCGCCACCGAGAATGGTGTCACCAAGAAGACTATGCTCTCCGACTACCGCAACCACCGTAAAGGCGGTCTCATCGGTATTAAAATCGACGAGGGTGATAACCTTATTGGCGCACGCCTCACAAACGGCAGCAACGACATCGTGCTCGTCACCAGTAATGCACAGTCGATTCGCTTCCCAGAAACGGATCTCCGCGACCAGGGTCGTGCCACACGTGGTGTCCGCGGCATCAAGCTCAAGACCGAGAAAGATAAGGTCGTCGCGATCGAAATAGTCGCAGAAGACGCCAAGTTGCTGATCGCAGGCGCCAACGGCCTCGGTAAGCGCACTGACTTCTCCGACTACCGCGTTCAATCGCGTGGTGGCTCCGGTATCATCGCAATCAAGTCTGACAAGGTTGTCGGCGCTCTCAGCGTCACCGATGAAGATGAGATCATGATGTTCACCAAGAAGGGGCAAGCCGTCCGCAGCCCGATCGACACCGTTCGCATCACCGGTCGTGCCGCAAGCGGCGTGAAGCTCGTCAACCTCGCTGCCAGAGACGCTCTCATCGGCATCTCTAAGGTCGTCGCCTCCGACGAAGACGAATCCGGCGAAGACGAGGAAGTCGAACTCGGCGAAGGTGAAGCTCTCACAGAAGGTACAGCCTCGGAAACCCCCGCACCAGAAGGCGACGCAACCGAAGAATAGATTGTACTCGATAATTGTTTAACAAAAGCCGCTACACATCGTGTAGCGGCTTTTTTGTGCGCGTCTCCTTGTGATTATAGGGGCTTTGCTAGTTATGATACCCCTTGGGTGCGAAGACCGCGCCAAGGCGCCCTAGACACAAACGTTCGACACCTCTCAACAGCTCCCCGATCTCACGATCGAGGCCACGCCAGAAACGTAGAAGCGACACTCCTGTCGCTTTGCATCGTGCAAGGTTGCCAGAAACGTAGAAGCGACACTCCTGTCGCTTTGCATCGTGCAAGGTTGCGGAAACGTAGAAGCGACACTCCTGTCGCTTTGCATCGTGCAAGGTTGCGGAAACTAAAGCGACAAGAGTGTCGCTTCCACAGAAGGAAGCAAAAGCTCGGACGACTTGCCCAGACAACACTTCAGAGATAGATTTACTAACTGCAGCACTCCTGCGCTCTCTCCATCTCCCCCACTCCTCACCCACCATGCCGCTCATTCAAGTCACCTCCAACCTCGCGCTCACCGACTCAGAAAAGTCCAACTGCTTACAGACCCTTTCCAAGGCAGTATCTGAGTTACTCGGAAAATCCGAAGACTTCGTCATGACCAGCTGGATCAGCGCTAAAATGACCATGGCTGGTACGGAACACCCGACCATGTTGGTTGACCTGAGTGCAATCCGCCTAGCAGAAGATGCCCCGCAACGACTCACCGCCGAACTATCCGAACGTATCCGCCTGACCACCGACATCCAAGCCGACCGTATCTATATTACTTATCACAACGAGCCACCTACCAACTGGGGCTGGAACGGCAAGACCTTCGGCTGATACCACGCAAGCCATATAGTCGGTGATGCACCTCATGCGTCCACCATTCAACTAGGCAATGAACCGACCAATCACCGGCTCCAGCCAGACACGATTTAAGTCGGCCATAAAAGAGCCACCAAGAATGCCCCTGCCATTCTTCACGTTGACGATTCGGCGATTGCGGAATATTAGCGTCCGCGACGGATCTCGGATCCCTTGAACTGCACGCGCACCCGATATACCAGCTTGATGCGGGTCTTGATTTTGAAAGTTTTGGGATCAATCGAATCAGGCACTTCATCGCGATGAATATCAATGATAGCATGATAACCACGCTCAGAGAAAATATCGATGAGCATGGTCAGCGCATCGGCATCGCCAAAGGTCGTATCTTCGGTATTCACGACAGCCATGCCGGAAATCGCGTGGCGCTGAATGATCGGCATAAAAACACAATTGATCGTATCGACTACTTTAGTAAACAACGCGTTTTGGCGTTGCTCGTAGCTATCGAGGCGATCTACCAAGTCTTGACGAGCATGTGCCGATATCGTACTTGCAATCGGGATCGAAGAAAGGCGGTCGTAAGTGGCTTCGTCGAGTTCAAGAGAGCCTTGATAGCACAGCTCTTTATCAATACGTGCACGCACTTCATCGAGCGTGCCATGTGCATTGATAAAATGATAAAAGAAAATCGCTCGGAGGTCTTTGAGTGCCCCGTAGGTTTTTTCTTTAAAGGTGCGGTAACGATTGAGCGCTGCAACTGGATCGAGGTCTGTCGGTCGCACTTCCATGAGTTCGCCATCACCAGACTCACGCACTTCCTCGTTATGGATGCGTGACTGCTCACCACGGTAAAGCTGTCGTCGGACGCTCTCCTTCTCATCGACGAAGAGCACCACAATGTGGAAGTGTGGCTTCTTTAAATACTGAGCAAACAGCGTATCTGCATAATTATTACGTAAGTCGACTAGCTTATTAAACAGCAACTTAACACATTCCACCTGCACTTTGGTACGAGGAAAGCCGTCCACCACAGCACCAGACTGAAAGATCGGCTCCAGCAGCTTACGCAAAATAATTTCGACCACTTCGCGGTCGCCCACGAGCATGCCAGCATTAATCATCTGCCTCGCTTCAGGGCTCTCCAACAGCGAACTGACAACCACAGGCGGTGCAGTCAAATCACGAAACTTCATAATGAAGTCAGTATTCGTGCCTTTACCTGCCCCAGGCGCTCCGTTGAGCCAAAAAATCTCTTTAGGAAAACGAAGATTCTCCTCCCCAAATTCGTCGACCAGCACCGTCCAGACCGACTGGAAGATAAATTGCGCGTCTTTAACCTCAAGGTCATGAAGTTTTTTGCTGTCGATTTTGGGAACTGTGTTGGCTGGTGTGGAAGCCATTATAATAATAGTAGATAGTGTGAATCAGTGGAAAGCAAAGATATGTGGCGAAAAGGTGACTGGCGATCAAGCCCCATTCACTGCGCATTCAACTATTCTCAGAAATGAATGAAGGTCGGGTCATCTGAGCAGATGTATTTCGAGGCAGGCAAATACGAGCGGCCGCGCCCTCGAAGTCCTCCTCCCCCGACAGAATGTCGATTTCGAGACGGAGAAAATAAATCGGAATTTTGGGCTTAATATCTTCAAACAAGCGCACGGCATCTTTTTCGGTGGTTACAATCATATCGAGCTCGGCCTCATCCGCCTGATCGTAGACATGCTGAATTTCCCCACGCGAGAAGCGGTGATGGTCGAGGAACCGGTGATTATAGCGAATCTCTGCACCGTAGCCGCGCAACATGTTCTCAAAGCTCTCAGGAGAGGCGATTCCGCTAAATGCAGCAATATGCGCCCCCTTCAAGGTATCAAGTGGCAAGCGCGCGCCGCCATCGATGGCCTGTAAATACTGCGGCTGATGGGAGCATTCGATGATTTCCGCCTTCGGGTTGTGCTCGCGGATTAATTCGAGCAAGGCATCATCTTGCGTGCCGTCGGACTTGGTTAAGAAAATGTAGCTTGCTCGGGAAAGATGCTTGATCGGTTCGCGCAAGATTCCACGCGGCAACAGGTGCTGATTCCCAAATGGATTGGTCTTATCTACCAGCAGTAAATTCAAGCGTCCTTTGAGAGGTAAGTATTGGAACCCATCGTCGAGAATGAGTGTGTCGCAACCAAAGCGCCGAATTGCGAACGAACCGGCCTTCACACGGTTCTTATCACATAGCACAACCACCCCCGGCAAGTTACAAGCGAGCATATACGGCTCATCACCAGCGACTTCCGAGTCAAGTAGCACATTCTTACCATCACTGACGATTTTCGGTGGTACCTCCTCGCCATGCGTCAACTTACGCCATATTTTTTTAGGTAGTGGCTCTTTCTTACTTTTATATCCACGGCTGAGAATGGCGACCTTGCGCCCACGCTCCGACAAGGTGCGGGCAAATTTCTCCACTACCGGCGTCTTACCCGTGCCGCCGACCGTCAAATTTCCCACGACCACCACTAAGCAGCCTAGTGGTTTATTGCGAAGGATTCGATGCTCATACAGATACCAGCGCATCTGCACGATAAAACTGAACAGAAACGAAAGTACATACAGGAAGGAGCCAAACAGCTCAGCCGCGCGGCCATGCTGCCGATCGTAGATCACATCCGCAGTGAATTGGGCAAAGTCATTGGCCTTGCGCGCTAGATCTTCGCGGAATTTACGGAGCATAAAAAGGAGTGCGAGTGGTGAGTTTTGTGCTGAGGCAGATATGGCAAAAATGAGAAACAGGGTTGACGCCCGTTTTATTCGCCTGTTTTACCGAAAACCTAGCGACTCTCATTTGCCCAAGTAAAGCAATGCATAATAGATTGAGATCGCCAAACTCCATTTCCCTCTTCACACGATAAAACTGACACTTTTCATTCAATGAGCCTCCGCACCAACAATCTTTTAGTTACAAGCCACGGAATTCACCCGTGTCGAATCGACTTTGCGCGGCTGCCCAACTCACTAAACACCCCGCCCCAGTAACACACTAATAGTGTCCATTTTCAACGAGCCTCCATTCACTTCGGAGGCTCAGCACTTTACAGACCGACAGATTCGAACACATGAAATATTTAATTATTGCCGAAAAGCCTTCCGTCGCCACCGACCTCTCCAAAGCCCTAGCCAAGCACTTGGGCAAATTTGAGAAAAAAGGCAAATCCCGCGACGCACAATATTTCGAGAATGAAAATGCCGCCATCACCTCGGCGGTCGGTCACCTCGTTGAGCTGAAGATGCCGACTGGACCCAACGGCAAAAACCTCCCTTGGAACTTTAAGGTGCTGCCCGCGATCCCGAAGGAATTCGAACTGCAACCCATCGAGCAAACGCACAACCGCCTCAAGCACGTGCTCAGCTTAGCGAAAAAGAAGGAATTCGATCTCATCATTAATGCCTGTGACGCCGGCCGCGAAGGTGAGCTGATCTTCCAATACATCATGGACATCGGCAAGATCCAGAAGCCCGTCAAGCGCCTCTGGATGCAATCAATGACCACTGGTTCGATCCTCGAAGCATGGGACAACCTTCGCGATGGCGAGCAAATGTCGAACCTCGCCGACGCCGCCAAATGCCGTTCTGAGTCTGACTGGCTCGTCGGCCTCAACTCCACTCGCGCCTTTACCTGCTTCCGCTCACGTCACGGTGGCTTCAACATTACCGCCGCAGGCCGTGTGCAGACCCCTACCCTTGCGATCCTCGCCAAGCGCGAGCGCGAGATCGCTGCATTCAACCCAGAAGATTACTGGGAGGTCCACGCCGAGTTCGGCGTCGCCAATGGCGAATACCCAGGCAAATGGATCGATCTCAATTTTAAGAAAAATAAGGAGCAGCCACACGGCCGCGCCGAACGCGTTTGGGACAAAGCCACTGCCGAGAAGATTCACCAGCGCTGCCAAGGTAAGACTGGCACCGTGACTGAAGAAACCAAGCCGACCAAACAAATCGCACCGCAGCTCTACGACCTTACCACCCTTCAGCGTGAAGCCCCCTTCACCGCCAAGAATACACTCGGTCTGGCACAAGCACTGTACGAGCGTCACAAGATGCTCACCTATCCGAGAACCGACTCTCGCTACTTGCCAGAGGACTATATGAGCAAGGTCTTTGAGACCTTTCGCGACCTCGCCAGCTCAGGACATCCTGCAGCTAAATGGGCCACCGATGCCATCGAGAATGACCGTGTGCAGTTTTCCAAGCGCGTGTTCAACAACGCCAAG
>Ga0115546_1001863_pt1 | contig 12673 bp, 7 predicted proteins | sample COGITO_mtgs_1004_FD_87186 | JGI IMG/M metagenome (GOLD analysis project Ga0115546, IMG submission 87186) | Pelagic marine microbial communities from North Sea - COGITO_mtgs_100413 | ecosystem: Environmental > Aquatic > Marine > Epipelagic | place: Germany:Helgoland, sampling site Kabeltonne...
GATGCATTAGAGGCTGGTGCTAAAGATTTTTTAGCGAAAAGTTTTGAATCCGTATCTTCCTCGAATGAGCCCTCGCAAAACGAGTTGTTGATACGCTTGCGAGCGATTGTTAAACGTTCAAGCGCTGGTCTGCTAATGCCCTCTGTGTCGAAAACCAACGAGCCTGTTACCGCAATCCCACAAGTCACTGCATCAAAAGCGCCTTTGAAGCCAGTTGCTAAGCCACTCGCAGCAAGTGTGAGAATACAAGCACCCGCTACAAACCTATCAACTCCTGCAGTGGCCAAGCTGCGCAGTAAAACTCTTAGCCTGCGTCCTAAGCTTTGTGTAATTGGTGCCTCTACTGGCGGCCCTATGGCTTTACAGTCAGTTCTAAAACTATTGCCTGCATGCTTGCCGTTTCCGATTGTGGTCGCGCAGCACATGCCGGGTACTTTTACTAAAGCATTTGCAGATCGTTTAAATGCCTTGTGTCAGGTCAGAGTTCAGCATGCAGCAAATAATGATCGTTTGCAGGCAGGATGCGTTTATATTGCGCCTGGCGGTATGCAAACTATTATAAAAGACGGCTCTTTGACTTTATCAATTTTAAAAGGAGATGATCGGTTAACTTATAAACCCTGCATTGATGTGACTTTTGCTTCGGCTGCAAAAGCGTGTCCTGGCAAGGTTCTTGCACTTGTCCTAACAGGTATGGGCGCTGATGGGGCGGATGGCGCCCGTTTACTTAAGCAATCACATTCCGAAGTGTGGATACAGGACGAGCAGAGCTGCGTTGTTTTCGGTATGCCACAGGCGGTGATGAGGTCAGGATGTTATGATGATGTATTGTCAATCGATCGCGTAGGTAGCCGGCTCATGGAGGTGGCAAACAGTGGATGTACTTAGTCTCGTAGGCATTAGTCTAGGATTATTAGCGGTGCTGGGTGGTAATGCACTTGATGGCGGCCATATTGAAGGGCTTTTAAATGGACCAGCTTTTTTGATTGTGGTTGGCGGAACAGTTGGTGCTGTCATGCTTCAAACGCCTTATCGAGTGTTTGCACGAGCCATTCAAATACTGCCATGGGTGTTTAGACCGCCACTTGCTGATTTAACTCTAGTGCGAAAACAAATCGTCAGCTGGGCTCACAGGTCACGCAAGGAAGGATTACTCGGTTTAGAGAGTATTGCTCAGGCAGAGAGCCGTGAGTTTTATAAAAAAGGCCTACATTTAATGGTAGATGGTGCCGAACCAGAGTCTATTCGAACCTTATTAGAAACTGACCTTATTTTACAAGAGCGCCTTGATTTACAAGCTGCAAAAGTATTTGATGGTATGGGTGGTTACGCGCCAACAGTTGGAATTATAGGCGCGGTGATGGGTTTGATACACGTTATGGGTAACTTAGGTGATCCAAGTAAATTAGGTGCAGGCATTGCCACGGCTTTTGTAGCCACCATATACGGCGTCGCATTTGCCAACTTATTTTTGCTGCCGATAGGCATGAAACTGCGTAATACCGTACGAGATTTATCAATTGAAAAGGAGCTGGTCATCGACGGCATCGTTGCCATAGCGGCAGGCGAAAATCCTAAAATGATTGAGATTCGACTGGATGCTTATGTGCAGGTGGCGTAGTTTTCAAGGAAGTAGCAATGCGGCGTCAAACACATAATGAAGATGATCATGACAATCACGAACGTTGGGTTATTTCTTATGCGGATTTTATAACACTACTTTTTGCATTTTTTGTAGTGATGTATGCCATCTCTTCTGTCAATGAAGGTAAGTATCAAGTCTTGTCCTCCAGTTTACAAGCGTCGTTTCACACTGAGCCGAAAAGCATGCGACCAATTGAAGTAGGCCCATCTTTAGGTTATGGCGGTTATGACCCCGCACAAGTCATGGAAATCCCTTTCCCCCGTTATATTCAAGAAACAGAACTCGTGCAGAAAGAGGCGGGAATTATTGCAGGGGGCGCCAATGATTTGACGCAAATTGCTGGTGAAATTCGAGCATCATTTCCTGAGCTACTCGCCCAAGAGTTGATTCATTTAGGCGAAAATGATAACTGGCTAGAAATTGAAATTAATAGTGCTTTACTTTTTGGCAGTGGTGATGCCACGCCTAATCAAGAGGCTATAACGTTAATCACGCGGCTTGCGGAGCCACTTAAAGCATCGGATTATCCAGTAAACATAGAGGGTTTTACTGACGACGTACCGATCAAAAATACTCGCTTTCCTTCCAATTGGGAGCTGTCCAGCGCGCGCGCGTCTGCCATTGTTCGAGTGCTGATGGACACAGGAATGACGCCACAGCGCCTTGCGGCAATAGGCTATGGTGAATTCAAACCGATCGCTTCGAATGATACCGAGGAAGGACGCGCGCGTAATCGTCGCGTCGTTATGGTTCTCACGAAGCCAACAAATCGATTCGAGTCAGCTGGAGATACTTTGAAAATACAGCCAGCCAGCCCTGACAAGCCATTAAAACCAGTACGGCTACCTGGTGGTGGATTACTTTTCACCGCTGAGCCTCCACCAGGTTAGCGATTAAGAAAGCTTAGCCGTCAGCAATGCTATACAGTTTTTTGCTGCTAATAATTGTTGTGACGCTACTTTATTGCTATAAAATTTCAGTGGAAACGACTCTGACTGAGCACTTTCAACAAAGTTTTGAGCACTTGTTAACAGTTTTTTTTGAGCTTGAGTGGTAGTGTAAGGCTCTCTGCGATCAAGCAAATTATGCCACTTTCTTCGCCCATGTTTTATCAACGAAATACTTAATTTTGCTGTTGATACCTGATCTACCTCGAGCAAAGCTTCCACCATTTGCCATTGATGTTTACCTGTGCCTGATAGCTTTAACGCCGCTGCCAATTGTCGTCGTTCAGCGACTTGTGGCTTAGTAGCATCTGCTCGAGCTAACTGTTTGAGTATATTATTCAGTTTTGGTGTTGTTTGCTCCCCAGCATCAATGTTTTTAATCGCACATTCGATCATATTTAGACGGCGCCCGTCTTCAGACAGCCTGTCACGGGTTAATACTCGGCGATGAATAAGCTCCGGATTTCTTTTCATCCAAATTAGTGCTCGGTCGTAGTTTCCGTAGGCTAACGCCATAGACAACGGCGTATGTTCCGTTACAGAGCGAGTTTTTAAATGACCTCCCCATGACTTAGAATCGAGAATATTGAGCATTTTGTCACTAATATTGATGGTCTTTTGGCCTAGGATACCTTCGATGTGCACGGGCATGCATAAGTCTTGGTGACAAAATTGGGCATACAGCGGTTCACAATCAAGAGCCGCTTGCAGGGCGTGTCTATTGTCAGTCAAAATAAGACTACAAATTAGCTTATAGTGATCCTCTGGCTGACTAGCATTGATGAGCTTAAGCTGATCTTGTACCTGTTTTGGTTGATACGCAAGCATGGGTAAAAGAGTAAATAGTGCATCAAAATTGTGATGCTTGGCTTGCTCAAATGCATCGTCAAATAGATCGATTTTATCTTGAGTAGACATGCTCTTAAAGCAAAAATCCAGCATATATCTGGGCAGCTTGATCTTGTTAATGCAATGAATATCATGCTTAGACAAAACTTTATTGTTCAAAAGTCCATGGATTATGCCAAACACTGTATTGAGATTTGCTTGATGTGCTTGGTCGTTACTCCTGGTTATCAAGGTGTCGATCTTCGATTGGTACGCTTGATCTTCTACCGCTGCAGTTCGTAACTGGTCAAACAGTTGCTCTTGACTAATGTCAAGTCTCATAGCGATTTGGCTTATCATGGTAGGCAGGAGAGAGGGTGACGAATGTTGATATACTTGATAGGATCCGAGATTTAAGAAGTCGAGCAAAGTACGAATATCATGTTCGTTACTGGTCTGAATAGCCTTACAGGCGTTTGTCAGTAAATCCGCTGAACTGAAAATCGTGTGGTAATCCTTCTCAAAAAGCGAGCTCGATTGATTTGAATTCGCAAGGCCTGATCTTGTCAGCTCAAAGTGTTGAACCACAATAGCATCCAGGGTTGGTTGTAGTGAATGTAAATCAAGCGCATACCCCACACTTGATGGATCGTTTTTATCTAATAATTGTTCTGTTAAAAAAGGGCCTATATTAAAATTGTTGTTCTCATCCATCATGGCTTTGCTGATTGGATTTAGCTGTAGAGCTCGTGTGGTTGATTCGAATTTATCAATCAGTTGTTGGTAGGGCCGAGTGTCTTGATCATTGGCTTCAATGGTAGACCAGTGGAGAATATCTACAAATTCGCTCACCATCATCTGAGTTACTGGGCTTTTGATGACTTCGTTGAGTTCCTTTGAAAGTGTATGGGGAAATGCTCGTTGAAAACTAAACGCTTGGGCGGGTGATAATTTGCTATCCACGGTTCTAGCAAATCCATCCGCAGTGTCTAGAATCTTTTGATCAGCATCCATAATTGCATAAAAGCTCATAGGTGCATGAATTTGCTCGCCTTGCCGGATCGTTCGAATAAAATGATCCCGGGTGAGTTCTGTTTGGACTAAGTCCACTACTATAGCGCCCTTGTTGATTTCGTTAAATAAAGTATTGTGTTGTTGGTGAGTAGCGCTATGAGGTTGTAGGGTCTTTGCTAATTGTTGGTTGACAGCGGCAAGTCTTTGGCGAGAGCCTTGTAAGCACTGTAATTCATCTTGAGTTCGCGGTGGAAATTGAACTAAGCTTTTAATCTGTGCTTCAATAGATAGTTGTTGCAGGGAGTTATGCATATACTGCAGACCATAAACTATTTTTCCTATACTTTTAAGACTTTCTTTGCTCACGTTTGGGTCATCTAAGAAACGAAAAAGGTATTCTTTAAAACCGCCAACACCTCCATCCGAGATCACTGGTTGCGATAAGCTTTTTTTAAGATCTTGTACATACTCGAGTTGATCTTTTAACTGGGGAAATTGTCCTACCAAATTGTGTTGATGACAATAATGATGTAAGAAAGTATCTATAATATGAGTAACTTGGCTTTTCATATCCTGGGTAAATGCCGCTATATATTCACTTTGCATAGTTAAAAGTACTTGATGCATGGTTCTAAGATGACCGGAATTTGGTCGGTCCTGTTGTAAAGTTTGCTCAAGTAGTTGACTCAACTGATGAAATGGATTGAGTTGATCATCACAAGTGTCTAAACTTGTTTTTAACTGTTGGATGAAAAGGTCTTGTTGCACTGTATCCGGAAAGTCTTGCTGCAAATGTTCTGGTGTGCAATAGCGTGTTAAAAAGTTTTGACTAAGAGTCTTAACAAGGCTGAGCAGTACCGTCGATTGTTGCTGTGTAACAGGCGTTGCTTCATTTTCAATATCTTTGTTCAGAACGGCATTAATAGCTCGAGCAATACCCACGCGGGGCATCACATAGCCGTCGGGAATGCGCAAGCTTAAGTTGTGACAATGGACTTGGGTGTAAGGCTTGTCCATAAGTGTACTGTTCGGGTCGACTTTCGATTCGTTTGCATCGGATAAACCAGCTGATTTTTCGATGTGGTCCAAATGCTTTGTTCCGTCGTGTGATGAGCTAGCTTCAACGTTTCGGCTATTTTGAGCGTTTGGAGATTTTTCTATTCGAGTCATAAGTGACACCTTTGCGTTATTTTTTCTTGCACACTTAAAGATATCAATAGTTTTTTGTAATAGAGTAAGCTTTGGCTTGGTTTGTGTATAAGACGCTATAACTATGATTGTTATATATAGGATTAATACCAAAAGCGAATAGGATTGCGGATTTCAGGAGTATAAAAAAGTCAAAACTTGATGTACACTCAGCGGCCGTAGTGTTCAAACGCCAGGCATAAAGTTCTTAATGCCTGGTTTTTTAATCGAGTCTTTAATATGCCTATTCAGCCCCGATCCTTATCCATAGATGAGCACTCAATCTCTGAGGCGAGCCTGTCTCTGTCTGAACGAAGTTTTTTGTCTCCATCAAATGGAGAATTGAAGGGTTTAGGATTATCTAATACGCACTGCTCTAATACGCACTGCTCAAACGTGCCTCTGATCAATCCAGTGATGACCACCTCAAGTCTGATTGCTCGGCTTCAACAAGGCCTTACTGAGCATCGAGATATTAAGCCTGAGCAACTCTTTAAACGGGTAGAAGCTCAATGTTTAGATAAAATAATTCAGCTTTCGCCAAAGAAAGGGGCGGGTCCTTCGTTACAATTGTCCTCGCGAACATTGATGACAACCTTCGGCAATCAGTTTCGAATTAAAGGCTCGGCAGTGAGCCGGTTCATGACACCTATGAAACAAAAAGTACAATTAAGTCTTTTGAATGATATTGATATTGTTATAAAAGTTAAAAATCTTCAACTCAAGGATATTGAGCGCAAGCTTGCTCATGTACTGCGTCAAGCAAAGGCTATGGGCGAGGATAAGAAGCGTACCCGAGCCATACTATCTCGTCTAACTGATCAAGATTTTTTTAAAACGTATGTTCATTCTTGGCTCGAGGGCGAGGGTTTTATAAAGGTACGGCTCAATGTTGCAGCCAATACAATACCTCTTGATTTAGTCTTGTGCCAGCAATTAACAGCAGATTTCGATCGCTTGCTCGGTTCAAAGAGCCTGGACGTAGACGTTAACACTAAGACTGCTCAGCAGCATCGTGTACTCAACGATAAAAGTTATGAATGGCTTGAAAAGCAGAACCTTGACTGGTTCCATGATGAAATGAGTGCTGGCTTGCCTAGACTACAAAAATGGGCCACCAATGTGATTAAAGGGCAACTGCTGCAACCGTTTGGTTTAATTCAACAATTATACGCTAAAGATTCATTAGTAAATCAGGCAAAATTTGCGGTTTGGCTTGTAAAACATCACGCAAAAAATGCAGTAATGATGACGCCTTTGCATGCAATAAGTCAGGCTTTTCGACTAGAGATTGAGGCATTGAGCCAAGACTCTGCCACTCAGCCAAACACATTAATGATGAATTTAACATCCACCATAAGTCCTGAGGATAATACAGCTTTTTTTAGTGAAGAATTAGTCCAGTGCGTACAATTTTTTCATGGGTGTGATGAACAGCTTGCCCAATTTTTGATTAATAATTCCACGCTTTTAAATAATTTTACTGATCAGTTTGATAAAATTTTTACTCGGGTTGATTTGCCCAGGCTTGCGGCTTTGTGGCAAAGCGAGGACGTGCAAGACGACCCTCAGCTACAAACTTTACTTTTTCCCCTTACGCAGTTTTATTTAGAAACAACAACTCAGCCAGACACTAGGGCGGCGCTTGAATTTTTCCAGTCTAAAGCTCAAGGTGGTCAAGCGGAGCTTACAGCTTGCTTAAAAGTATTGCCTTTTTTGACTGAAAAAAATACATTAACCGTAACAGATGCACCAAAATTTGATAAGTGTATCAGTATGCTTGAGCGGCAATCAGTGATGAAACGGGCTGTAGCTTTAACCGTCCAGCAGTTTAAACAGACTAAAAACGACGTGGAACTCCTCATTTTAGCCGCCGGTTTGCTTGAAATGTGCAGCAATCGCGACTTAAAAAATGTAAAGCCGTTAGGTCAATTCTTTGCAAAAAGCCCTTTAGATTATGCGTCGGCATCATCGCCCACGCTTTCAAATTTAAAGTCATTTGCTTTTTTTAATAGTGTAAAACATCAAGTTGGTCAGTGTGTTGTGCCTGATACTCAAAGCGTCTCATTATCGCCCGATAGCCACCAGGATTTAATCGCAGTCCTATCGATGCTTTTAAAGAATAAAGACACATTAACAGGCTGTATTGGTGGTTTTTTCATCGATCAAGCAGGTAAATTTGACTTGAAAAGTAAAGGGATTTGGGTCCATCTTGTTGACCAGTATTGCGGCTTCACTGCAAAAGGTGAAGCCTTTATTGGCGCCATGGGTCGCTGTAAAAATCAACAGTTTTTACATGGACGAGTCGCTATGCTTGATACTCAGCAGCGGCTGACAATTGCTGATTTTAAAAATAATCAGATAGAAGATTGCAAAGCCTTGATTCAAACACCAGGTGCAAGCTTTCAGTTGGCCTTAAGAGGTACAACAGTGCACGGTGAGGGTGAGGTCAAGATACATCAGTATTTGCATGAAGCCGATTCTATCGCAGCAGCAGTGTTTTTGTTTTTAGCCGACGATACTATGTCCACGCCTGCAAGTTTTCCACGAGCCACATCGCTACAGGGGCAATGGTATGGGCCACTCAATGCAATCTTAGAATTGCCGTTAACAACATCAACTCGAAGTATTTTAGAGCTTAAAGCGTCTAACGACTCACTGGAGCGAGCTAAGGTTATGCTGCGAAACGGCAGGCCTGAGCGATTGATCGTCGATTGTTACAGGCAGCAGCCGGAGTTTAGTCTAGAAGTAAAAGTAAGGCCTAATGATTTAAACACTCTTTTTTCAAGTGCAGATGTTGTTTTAAGAAAATCGAATGCCAGTGGTGAAACCATGGAGACTGCCTATGGATTGTATGATCCTATAGTACGAAAAATTATAAGCACAGACGCTGTTGAGCGAGAGCACGATTGCTATTACGGCGAGTTCGATGGATTACATCCTCATGGTATTGGCCACATTATCCGACATGATGAACCTTATGGTCGTCATGTGGAAATGAGTCAAGGACGAGAGTTTGATGAAGATTTGGTGCGATTTACCCAAGGTAAAGATCCTATGCTATTAATTTTTGGGCGGGCGCCTAAATTACGCCGGCTACCAATCTTTATGTTTACTGTGCCAATTTCTGCGCCAGCTGCTTATTTTTCGTTGCGGAATAAGCAAAAAAGTAAGATGTATGGTGAATGGAGCGACAAACTATTCACAGGTGTGCTTCGACAAAATAGTAGGCCTAATCAAGATATTATTGGGCATATGCGGTTACTTTTACCAGAAACTTTGGCTTTTGTTCGTCAGCACATGAAGGCTGAAATATGCTCCACCTGGCGTTCTACTTTATCAAAATTGGAGCAAGTGGCGCCTCGAGAAGAAACGTTTATCAGCACTCATGGCTTGCCAATGGTGGTAGTGCCACACGGATTTGTCAATCAAAAATCTCAAGACGATGGCATCTCGTCCGGGCATTTATTGGCCTTTGGACAAATTTTGCCTGAAGCAGCATTACAGTGGAAGAATCGTACCTACCAGGTTTTTTCTCAATTAGCAGCTCCCGATCGATTTTTTATCTTTGAAAATGATCATGTATTTTACAATGTACGGGTTCAAGATAGAGTTTTAGATCAAGTCAATCATCAAGCACCCTGGGCTCAAGTCTTTAATTTAGATGTAGGATTTATTGGAACTATGACTTCATGCCATGGTCATTATCATGGAGAATTTAAAGGGTTAATGCCACAAGGTATAGGGCGTCATGCCAATGTACACGGCACGGTTTTTCAAGGTCACTTTCACCAAGAAAAATTTCAATCTGGACAAATGCGCTGTGCCAATGGTGTGGTGATTCATGGCCATTGGCAACACAATATACTCACCGGCGATGTAAAAGTTGAAATCCCCTTACCTGATGGGTCACAACTGTATTGTGGAACAATGAGTGGCAGTCAATGCGTAGTGCCATTGCAACCAGTTGATTCCCAGCGTAGCCCAGCTAGTGACCTGCCTACTGGCCAAGAAAAAGACTTTAACCTTTGGCTTAAACAGTTTAATCTAAGTCTTCTACCGTCTGAGCTGCGGTTACTCAATGATATTCACTAAATGATTTTTGCTAAATGAGATCCCATGACTAAGTACGACGTCAATAAAACTATATCTACTGCAGATAAGGCCATCGACAATTTTCGGTTTCGAGTGATTATTAATCCTGGTTCTGGAACCATAAGTCTTGAACAAATTCAGTATCAATTAACGTTGCACCCAACTCAGCTTGTAGTGCATGACGTTCATGTCTTAGGCCGATCAGAGTCGAACGCCGTTCAGCATTCAAACCAGGTTATTGCATCTAATAGCTGCGATATTGCCACCCAGATGCAAATTCTTATACAGCAAGCATCAGACATGAAGCTTGCTGTGCTCATTGCTGGTGGTGATGGCACCTTATGTCTTGGCGTGCAATATGCGTTACAGTACCAAGTGCCGCTTGCTATTTTAGCGCTTGGTACTTTTAATTTATTAGCCCGACATCATGGCTTTAGTTTGGTGCTTGAAGAGCAAATTGCACAGCTAACGCAGTGCCGACTAAGCCAGGTGCCTATCTGCTTTGCGAATGAACAGCCATTCACTTCTAGCGCATCATTTGGTTTATATCCTGAAGTCATTCGAGATCGAGAGCGTTATCAGCGCCAATTTGGCTTACGACATCCGGCAACTGGTTACTTTGCGGGGCTGGTTACTTTTTTTAAGCCTCGGTCCAATAGTCGCTTTAAGATTATAACTCATAATCGTCAGACAAATATCGAGTGTCTGTTGATGATTGTGACGCAAAACAAGCCGCAATTAGAGCTTCTAGGGTTTGATCATTCAATTGAATTAGCCGGCCAGTTTGCGGTGGTGCGTATCAATCCCCAGCATTGGTTTGATAAACTTCGCTTATTGATTAAGGGCGGTTTACAGTCGCTGTATAAGGATGCAGCGGTGAAAGTGGATTTTTTACAGCACATGGTTCTTGAGTATGAGGGAGAGCAGGTACAATGTGTGCTTGATGGTGAAGTTAAAAAATTGCAGTCGCCCATTCGATTCTCTGTAGACACCCAGGCATTACAATTATTTGTGCCGCCAGCGCAGGATGTTTCATGAGCAAGATTAAATCTAAGCTTGCGAATCGTATCGTTGCAAGGTTGGTTCGTCGTATTCATTCGGATCAGTTACGGCTCTTAGACCTACCGTTAGACGTCGATTTAATTCGTCAAAAACCGTTGAAATCTTTGCGTATTGTGCACATTTCTGATTTACATTTCGGCACGGTGCAACCACACGTTGTTCAAAGTTTAGTCAAAGCAGTTAATGATCAGCAGCCTGATTTGATTATTATGAGTGGTGACCTTACTCAGCGCGCAAGATTAACTGAGTTTGAACAATGCCAAGTATTTTTGCGGCAGCTACAATGCAAGTCGGTGGTGGCTGTCGCTGGCAATCACGACATTATGCCCTGGACTACTATAGTTCAGCGTTTTACTAAGCCCTATGTGCGATATACCTCTTTTTTAAGCGACATAACCCAGAGACTTTTTCAGGCCCCTGGGCTGCTGGTAGTGGGGATTAACAGCTGCAATCCATTTCATTATAAAAATGGCTGGTTATTAGATGATCATTTAGATATGCTTGAGCAATTATTCACACAGTGCCCGCCGGGAACCGCTAAATTTTTGGTTGCTCATCACCCGTTTGATGCAATTTTGCAAACAGATGAGCACAATATTTTTCCAGACGCTGAATTTATCTTGCATCGTTTAAGCAAGATGGGCGTTAGCCTGGTACTTGGCGGCCATATTCATTACCCTTTCGCCAGAAAGCTCTCTATTCGATACCCGGGTATTAAAGAATTTATGGGTGTTTGTCAGGCGGGCACGGCGTGTTCAAAACGGGTGAGATCAGGTAAGTTAAATTCATTTATGGTGCTTAAGCTCTATCAAGAGTCTGAGCATGTGCAAGACCTTAAAATTGAACAATGGGATCTGAATCCCGACACGACTCAATTCGAACCTATGGGGCAATATTACCCCTGTGCCACACTTTCGTCATAGCTCACTTTTAGCGCTGTATAAATGTGATTTTGAATATCATCAGGCACGACTTTTTGTTGCAAGGCTTTAAGAATAACGGTTAGGTGTTCATTATCTTCTAACCCATTCCAGACTTTCACATACCGACCCTCTTTATAACCGTGATCCTGTCGAAAGCTGTTCAAAGTGTTTTTACCAAGATATAATCGCACCATTGCATTAAAGTCTAATCCAGCACTTGATAAAAGTTGGGCGAAACTTAATGTTGGAAAGCGACGGAGCTGTAAGCAATCTCGAGCGAAAAGCTCAGTGGCATCAAGTAATGACGTAGTTGTAGGCACAAGTGAAACCAAATAGACCGAGCGATAAAGTGCATCAGCGGTTAAATTCTTATCTTGACAATGTTGTAAGCAATCGCTTAAGCCGAAATGCCATATGTCTACAAGTTCAAGCTGAATTTGGTCAGTGTCTGGTCTTTCGTGTTTCCACCACTTCCAGCCATGGTGATCCATCAGCTCGGCACACTCCACCCACGCGGCACGATACCAAGGATAGTACTGCTCTCGCCAATCAGTTGTGATTTGCGAATTAATAGCTTCTTGTAGATGCAGCATTTTTAAGATACTGCTGTGGATCAAAGCGTGTTTTTCACTGTGCTGAGCACTTGGGTTTGAAGTGTTGTCCTTCATGATTCTATTCCCGCAGGTGGCAGTTTTCCAGAAAGATACTCGCTTTCGTCTTAGAGTTCAATAGGCACAAAGATCAAGGCACTTTTAAAAAACGAATAGCACTACCAAGAAATTTAGTTTTTAGCCCGATTTTTAATCTCTTTATGGCGATCGTATTGTCTTAGACCCATAGCGTTATTTATTTAGGTGTCCAAGTATTTCGCCTTTTACTTTACTCTATGTTACTCCGCCTGCTATGGGGAAAGCCATAGTGCGTTGTCGCGCCTTGATTAAAGCAAAATTCAAAACACTTTTTACACCTAA
>Ga0115546_1001865_pt1 | contig 12671 bp, 5 predicted proteins | sample COGITO_mtgs_1004_FD_87186 | JGI IMG/M metagenome (GOLD analysis project Ga0115546, IMG submission 87186) | Pelagic marine microbial communities from North Sea - COGITO_mtgs_100413 | ecosystem: Environmental > Aquatic > Marine > Epipelagic | place: Germany:Helgoland, sampling site Kabeltonne...
AGAAATACTTAGCGTAAACGATTCTGACGGCAACAAATATTATGAGGTAGATTATTTAGCTCAAGAAACAGCCTTTGTTGAAGTACAAAATACTGCCTTACAAGACGACGAACTTTCTCAATTTAATGCTGAAACCCCTTATTTATTAAAATTAAGAAGAACTGGAAGAAGATTTGTAACAAATGTTAGGCCAGACATGACAACTGAATTGCTGTTTGGGGCTGGAAACTCTGGAGAAGCAGACGAACTTATAGTGCCTAACCCAGATAATGTAGGATTAGCCTTGCCTTATGGTAATGTTTCACAAATAGATAATGCATGGGATCCATCCAATACAATGTTTACCAGAGCATATGGACAAGCGCCTGCAAATACAGATTTAACTATAAAGTATCTTGTTGGAGGAGGAATTTCAGCGAATGTTAGAGCAGGAACAATAACTGAAGTTGATTCAATATCTTTTTCTTTAGATAACGATGGATTAACGGTGCCTACAATTAATTTTGTTCAAGGATCTGTTGCAGTAAATAACCCAAGACCTGCTAGTGGTGGAAAATCGGCAGAAACAAATGAAGAAATTAGGCAAAACGCAATAGCATTTTTTGCTGCTCAAAATAGAGCTGTAACTAGAGAAGATTTTGTTTCACGAATATACTCATTACCACCTAGATTTGGCAATGTTTCAAAAGCATACCTAGTACAAGATGAACAAGAAAATGAAAAATCTGCAGGAACTGTAGAAAACCCGTTAGCAATAAATTGCTATGTATTAGGATATAATTCTGGAAAGCAATTGACAAACTTAAATATTGTGACAAAAGAAAACTTAAGAAATTATTTAAGTAAATTTAGAATGTTAACAGATGCAATTAATATAAAAAATGGTTTTGTAATAAATTTAGGAATAGATTTTTCAATAGTACCCTTGCCAGGTTATCAAGGAAAAGAAGTTTTAGCTAGATGTATAATTAGGCTTAAGCAATTATTTGATATAGACAAATGGCAATTTAATGAGCCAATATTTACTGGAAACGTAGCAACAGAACTAGATAAAGTAGAAGGAGTACAAACAGTGGTAGATTTACAATTTCACTGTAAATATGATAGAAAGTCAGGATATTCTGGAAATTTTTATGATATTCCTTCCGCCACAAAAAATAAAATTATTTACCCATCACAAGACCCAGCAATATTTGAAGTCAAGTTTCCAGACAAAGATATTAGAGGTAAGGTTGTAAGTTACTAGGAGATAAAACATGATATACTCAATAAAGGCAAATAGAGATACAACCTTATACGAGGCAACTGAAAGTATAAATACTGGAATAGATGAAGTTATAGAAATACAAAAAATAGTTTCAGCGTCTAATACGTCAAATACGTTTAACTCTAGAATACTTATGTCCTTTGATATAACGGATGTTTCTGCATCAGTTGCTGCTGGAGTAATAGGAACATATCCATCACTTACTACACCGAAGTTTATGCTTAATTTATACACATTAAGGGCATCTTCAATAAATTACCAATATGGCATACAGGCATATCCAGTAAGCGGATCTTGGTTAATGGGAAAAGGAAGACGTATCGATCAAGTATCTAATGGTGCAACGTCACACGACAAAGAAGGAGCCAGTTGGAAGTTTAAAGATGGAGAAAAATATGTTGGTACGCAATGGGCAAGTTCTAGTAATATAGCTGCTGGTTCTACAGGATCATATTCAACTACTGTTGGAGGCGGAACTTGGTATGACCACAACCATGAATCAACACAATCATTTAATTACGAACAAACAGACGTTAGATTAGACGTTACAACAATAGTAAAAGGTTGGATGGCCAGTACATATGAAAATGACGGGTTTATTATTCTTAGAAGCGGATCTCATGGTGGTTCTGCTGATGAAGAAAGAAATGGAAAACCTTATGGTAGTCTACAGTTTTTTTCTACTGATACTCATACTGTATATCAACCTAAATTAGAAGTTATTTGGAAAGATGCTGTAGTTTCATCAACACTATCAAATCTAGATACAACTCAAACCGAGAGTATTGTTGATGTTAAAAATTTAAAATCTGCTTACGAAAGAAATTCTAGAGAAAGGTTTAATTTAGTTGTAAGAGAAAAATTTCCAGCAAAAACATATAGCACAGTTTCTGCTGCATTAACAAATATGGTATTAGCTTCTCAATCTTTTTATTCTATTAGAGACTATGTAACAGACGAAGTAGTCATACCATTTGATAATCCAGGAACAATGATTTCAGCAGACAATACTGGAAATTACTTTAATTTATGGATGGATCAATTTTATCCTGAAAGAAGATATAAGTTTGTATTTAAAACCGTTGGTGGAGATTATAACTATCCAACAAGCCAATCAATATTTGATAATGATTACGTATTTAAGGTGACTAAATAATGGCATACAGTAAATCAAATAAAAGAAACACCAGTGCAAAGCGATCTAATATTAGTAGAAGAAATAGCGCAAAAAAGTTTCCAAGGTTTCCAATAGTTCCTAGAGGAAATAAGTATGCTCCAAGAAAAATAGTTAGAAAAAAGCCCAACACTGATGATAGGTTTGAAGTAATAGAAGAATTATATACTCCTTTTGCAAGAGCCTGTAAAATAGAATCTTCACAAGAAAGTAGAGAAGAATATTCTTTAAGAGAAGATTTTGATTATTCTTTAGGTTCTATATCTATAAAACCAGCAAATAAAAATAGAATAGCGTCAGACGAAGGAGACGAAGATGGTAATATACAATCTCCAACTGAAAAAGTAAAAAGAACCTCTGTTGGAATAATAATTTCAACAGAAGATAGTGAAGATTTAGGCGAAAGAATGGTTGTTGCAAATGCTAGATTTGTATTTGATCAGGCAAATTTTGAAAGAATTGTTAATACAGAAATATCGGAATTAGCAGTACAACCAAAACCACTAGATGGACCAAATAAAGCTCCAACAATAATAGGAGTACAATGCTATCCTGGATATGGGCTTTTAGATGGTTCTAGGTCGGATGGATATACTATTCAAAGTTTACCTGAAATAGGAGAACCAAGTTATCAACTACCATCAAACAATAATGTATCTTTTTGGACAGATGCGTATAGTTTTATAGATGATGATGGACAAAGAATAAACGATGGGTTAACGTTTACTTGGAGATTTACAGCTGACGGAATAGGAACAGCAAACGGATCAGTAATTGGAAATGAACCAGTGCTAAGATTATATAATGTTCAATTACAACAGAGGGGTAGATATACTTGTGAAGTTTCTAATGAAAAAGGAAGCGTTTTTAGTCAAACATTATTTTTAAATCCTATTGGAGGATTGTTGAGAGAATTAGATGATAATGGATTACCAACTGGAGCGCTTGTAAGAGACACCGACCACGACGAACAGTTTAGCCAGTTTGATGACTATTTTGATTTTGATCCAGAAGATGGCAGATGGTTTTTAGCAGAATGGAATGGAAACCAATGGGTAGAATCTAATCAAGAACCAAACTTTTATGCTGGAAAAGATTTACCTAAGTCATCTAATCCAGCCAAAACGTTGATTTCTAAAGCTAGTTCAATTTCACAATCAAGCGCAAATAGGTCTAGGTCAAGGGCAATTGGAAAATATTTTCAAGATAAATCTTCTTTAATATTCTTTCTAGAAGCAGGAAAACCAAATATTAAATTTTCAAGTGTGTCTGAATATGAATCGCACAAACAAGCAACAGGATTTACTTTTCAAGGGACAAATGAAGTAGATAAAATAACATACAAAGACCAGGAGCTTTAAACAATGGCAACTAGAATAACTACATACGATCCTAAAGACATCAAGCTTATTAAAAGCAGGCCTATATTTACTAATTTTGGTACAGGCCTATTTGATGACTATGTTGAATTGCATGTATTAAGTGGCGACAATGTAATTGAAAGCTCTTATAATGTTTCTAGTTGGTCAGTTAACCAAGAAGATACTCAAAACCAATCTCCAACTATTAAATTAGATATACACAATGATATACGAAATTTAGGTTATAGATCTGGTAGATTTAATTTACAATATAATTTCTTTAGAAACATTGTTGGTAGTAATTCAAATACTCTAATAATAGACGAAATTTCCAACAGTAGACAAGAAATAAGACTAAGGCTTTTAGACCCAGAAAATAATGCATTAGCAGAAGAATTTTTAGCATTTGGCCGAAGAGATCAAAACCCAGATTTAATTGATATAGAAGTAGATTTTTTTAGAGACATTAGACTAAACTTTGGTGAAAACAACGCGCTATTGGCAATTAACTGGTTGGTTGATTATAAGGCTTATCCAGAATCGCCTCATTCACTTGTTGTAAAATTATACGAACCATTACCAGATAACATCGAAGAAAAAGATGAACTATGGATTGTAAAAGCTGTAATAGAATCTATAATTGAACCAATACTAGTTGAGTACACCCCACCTTCAGAAAGGCCAAATTTATTAGCAGCCGCAGATTTTACTTTAGATGTATCATACGACACTCCATCTCCAACAGGCTGGAAAAATTTAGATGAATTGGTTTCAACGCAGCCAACAGTTAGAAATAAAATTTTAGATAGAATATCTAGAAGAACTGGTAGTTTAGGAGAGGTAGAACTTAATTTTGACTTTAATATAGAAGGAACAGACTTTTCTAACTTAATACATTTTGGTAGTGCCTTTGAAAGATTAGAAAACTTTAAATATAAACTTAGACAAATAGAATCTTATTCATCTTCTATTGCTTCTTTATCTTCAAACCTAACAGGTCTAGCTGGATCAGGAGCATCTTCGTCGGTATATTATCAGTCAAACGTAACAAAGTTTACAAATTTACAATCAGATGTAATAAGTACTTTTGATGAGTTTGAACAACACTTATACTACGAATCAGCGTCACATAACCATTCTAATTATGGACACTTTTGGCCGTTAACTTGGCCTAAAACATCGGCAATAGAACCATATACGTTAGCCAAGGTTGATTCTACTATAGCTAAAGATTGGTATGGAAGTATCAATGCAGGAGAAGAATTATATTACCAAAGAGGAGCAATATATTCTGCTTCTTTATACGACGTTCAAAACGAAAATAGTTTAAGAAAATTAATTCCATCCCATATACTTGAAAACAATGAAAACTTTAATTTTCAATTATATATAGACATGATAGCCCAGCATTTTGATTATATATACCATTATACAAAAGAGCTAACACAAATACACGATAGAGAAAATCCTTTATTTGAAGGAATTTCAAAAGATTTAGTTCAACCGGTATTAGAATCTTTTGGATGGTATCCTCACCAAGGTTTTGACTTTGATGAGTTATGGACATATGCCACGGGTACAGATGAATCTGGAAGCTATGGTGGAAACACAATAAACTATACGGCAGACTTTAGTCAATCTGTTACTTTTGCAAACAATTCTCAAGCAAGTCAATCTTTTTCAAAGGAAGAAATTACTAAAGAATTGTGGAAAAGGATATTAAATAATTTACCACACGTATATAAAACAAAAGGAACAGAAAGAAGTGTTAGAGCAATAACAAGCTTATATGGTTTACCATCAACAATACTTAAAATATATGAATATGGTGGACCACAAAAATTGCCTAATAGGCATTCAAAAATAATATACGATAGGTTTAATTATGGACTTAGAATAGAAAGCTCGTCTGGAACAGGAGGTTCATATTTAGAAGCGCCATGGGCAGTAGCTTCAGCTTCAAGAGGTCCAGCTAGATACCCGGATACAGTTGAATTTAGGTTTAAGGTTCCTGATTTATCCCACCAAGGAAAAGAGGCAAACTCAAAATTAAAAAAGAACACTGTTTTATGGAATACGCATAGTGGAAGTTTAGCTATTATAGCTGAACACACAAGATCTATGAATTCATCAGCTCCACCAGACAGCCCGTATGGTAGAATAGTTTTTGCACTAAGTGGTAGTCATGGTCAGCCGTCAGTAACAGCCTCTACTAAATATGCTCCAATATTTGATGGAGACTGGTGGAACGTTGCTTTTATGAGATATGATGCTAATAAATTAAGCCAAGATTATGCTTTTACAGAATCAGTTAGTATTAACGATCACCACGGACAAAATTTAACATACGACTTATTTTGTAAAAAACAAGGAGACTTTAGTCAATACGGTAGAATATCTCATCACTTATCTTCTAGCTTTACAACAGATGGAACAACGGAGGCCGGTCAAACATCAAACGCTGCTTGGGGAAAAGCTCTATCTGGATCAAGTGATAATTACCCAACTGCTGAAACAGAAAGTACTCTTAGGCAATATTTAGGAGGAGATAGAGAATCTGCAACTTGGCTAAACACTTTAGGTGATTCTTTTGTCTCATTAAATGAAACAAAAACTTTTTCTGGTTCAATGCAGGAATGGCGAGTTTATCATAACCACTTAACTGAATCTTATTTTAACCACCATGTTGGTGCACCAAGAACAATAGCAAATTCAACAAATGAAACAGCTTCTTACTCTGAACTACTAGCTAGATGGCCGCTAGGATGTGATTTATTTAGAGTAGATTTTTCTAATGGATCTATAGTTTCATCATCTCACCCAGACGTTAGTAATACTAGATTTGTATTATTAAATAATTTAGGAGCAATTGTTGGACCAATAAAAACTGAAGCAACATTTAGTAATTTTAGTAATACTGGTTTAGCACAATATGAAGAAGTAGAAGAAAGACACTACACCCTTAGTCCTAGAAATATTGGACCTTCTCCATATTCTGAAAAGATTAGACTAGAAGACAATCAACTTAAAGGCAACCTTGCTTCAGACGCCAAAAAAGAATTTAGTTCTGCTGATAAAAATCCAATTGATGAAAATAGATTAGGAGTTTATTTTTCTCCACAGGATGAAATTGAATTAGATATTGCCCATGAATTTGGACCATTTTTATATGATGATTATGTTGGTTCTCCAAGTGATGAATATGTAAAAAGATATACTCCTTTAAAACAATTAAGAGAAAGTTATTTTCAAAAATATACTGGTAATCCTACGTTTTTTGATTTTTTACATATATTAAAATACTTTGATGATTCATTATTTAGAACAGTTAGACAGCTTTTACCAGCAAGAGCAAATTCTCAAGTAGGTTTATTAATAAAACCGCATGGATTAGAGCGACCAAAAGTTGTAGCAAAACCTAGTGCAAGTTTAGTTGGCTATAACTTTTTAGATAGAGCCACAAACAAATTTCAACAAACATCGGTTGAAGGAGAAATAAATTTAAGAATCGCTTCAGCAAGTGGAAACACTACCGAGCTTGGATCTTATTATAGTGAATCTTATGGAGCAAAACCACAAGTTAATTCTTCTAGAGTTGGCAGAGATGGCGCTCAAATGCTAGCAGGGGCAGGACATAAAAATACCCAAATAAATAAAAATTACCATCCATCAACAAATAGAGAAAAAGAATTAGCATTAATAAATACCGCTGTTGGAGAATTAGAAGGAGGTATGGACTATATTCACTTGTATGACCATAGATATGAAGGATCTAGGTATATTTATACCACCGTAGACTTATCTAATGTTTCAGCAACCGGAAATAACGGTGCAAGAATTTGGAACTCTTATTGGCAAAGAGACGGGGTAGGTACAATTATTCATAACCAGCCCCATCATAATATTATAATTAATGATAAAATAAAAAATCTACACAATGGATTAGGGCAAACGGTTGCAGTTACAAATTATATAGATGAAACATTTTTAATACAAAATAAAGAAAATTTAATTCATCCTAGCGCTGAAGTAACTGCTTTATTTAACGGGTCTCATGTTCTAGATAACTACACGGCGTCAAATGACCTTTCAGTTTCTGACGGCCACAAAAAATGGGGATTAAATAGAAAATATAGTGGTGAAGTGCATATGCCATTTATAGGTAGTAGTAGAAAATCTTTTGAAAGAAAAAAGCAAATATTTTATTATGCAACAGCCTTTAGTCAGTCAAGAGGATTACCCATTCCAGAATCAGATATAACCTCAGGCAAGGCAGACAATTATATAGGATCAAGAACAAGTGGATCAGGCATAAAGGTTTTTTCTGGCTCTCTTTTAACTGAACCTGCAGAATTTCAAGACTATAAAGCTACTGCGATACATAACGTATATTATAATGGTTGTAAACTTGTAGGATCAGATTTTAATATGGAATCTTCTCAAACTATAGATGGAGGACCAGTTGTTGAATACAATGAAATAAGCCCATACAAATATGTTGCTGCAGATGATTCAGCAGATGGAAGAGTACTTACTTCTGGAGATGGAAGCGGTAGAAGTAGAGAAACAATAAGAACTAGCCCGTTAAGAGGTTCTGGGCGAGTTGCCGCTAGACCTAGTACTAGAACTGGAAGGTTTAGAGGTTAATTATAAACTAGCCTTAGTTAATGAACTAATTTTGTAAAAAAGATATATTTATATACGAGTAAAAATGCAAGGAGTAATAAAATGGGATATTTAGATAAAACAACAATAACAGTAGATGCAATATTAACTAAAAAAGGAAGAGAGCTTTTGGCTCAAGGATCTGAATTTTTTAATATAACACAATTTGCATTGGCAGATGACGAAATAGATTACAATCTTTGGGATGTTAATCATTCTTTAGGATCTAATTACTATGGGCAAGCTATTGAAGCTTTACCATTGGTAGAAGCAGTACCCGATGAAACTCAAGTTATGAAATATAAACTTGTTACGTTACCTAAAAATGTAGCAAGAATGCCAGTATTATCAGTACAACCATCGGCAATAACTCTTACTGTCGGCGGTCAAGAATCAATAATCACTCCAACAACCGTTAATTTTGCAGGTGGAAACAATACTTATGGATATACTGCTATACTTTCAGACACAGACGTAGCATACTTAAATGTTGCTCCTGGAGGAGAAATAGATTCAAGATTTAATCCTACGGTAGCTGATTTTGCTGGAGATTCTACAAAATCCGTTTCAGTTGTTGGTAGAAGATTCCAAATAGTTGCAAAACCTCAGCCAATTGAGACAAAAACTGCAACAATAACTATTATTGGTAATGAAACTGGCGGAGTACAAACAATATCATTAACAGTTAATAAAGAAAATTTAAGTTCTAATATATTAGAGCGAGCAGTATACTAAGGGATAAAACATGGTAAAATATAGCGATAGATTTAGTCGTTCTCCTAGAAGAAATCAAATAGAAAGAGTTGGTCGAAAAAGAGATCTTCCTAGAGTTAGACAAGTAAGAAGAAGACCAAGTAGGGTTGTACTTCAACCAATATATAAAAGATTTGATGGATCAGATATTGTAGAAAGCGCAGACACCGATACTATAACTGCTGCAATGTGGTCTAATCAAGACGGTGTAATGGCAAATGGAGAATTTCATTCATCGTCTATACAAAGTCAAAGTTCTGGAGAATACTATATAGATGTATATAGGGAAGCTGCCACAACAAATGCAGATAGAGAAGTTCAATTTTCAGTAACTTATGGCCACAATAAAGGTTCAGGATCGCAACAACCTCAATATGCTTCTGTTGGATTTAGTCCTTCAAAAGCTATTTATTCTCAATATGCTAATTTACTTTTGGCCCCAGACGATACAGCGTTTTCATTAACAAATAGGTCTTCATCTTTAAGTGCTGATCTAGAACAATTCCATGCTGTAAATATTCAAAGAAATAGGTTTAAAGAAAAAGTAGATCCTGCAAATTGGGAATTGCATATTTCTGGTGCGCATGAAGCGTATCAAAACGGATTAGGTGCTCCTCCTACAGACGAAGAACAAAAAATAAAGCTTATAGATGATTCATCTGTATCAGATGGAACTGTAACAGAAGCAGGAAAAGTTTATAAAATAGTAAGTGGAACAATAGCAAACGGTCCAGCCGGAACAACGCCATATACAGAATATGGTTTATTTTATCCAGATAATGGGGTAATGATATTAGATACTAAAGGAATACATGGAGAAGTTGGATTAAATGTAGAATCTCAATCCTTTGCATATTGTGCAACTCCAGTCACAGTTTCAAACGCAAACCCAACAAATATGTTTGACCATATTAAAACTGGTAAGTATTTTGCGGCTAGAAATAAAGAAACCGTACACGCATCCCATTATTTTATTAGACTAAGAAATAACGAATATAACTTTAGTAATAATCCAACATTTACTTCTGGCTCACAAGGTACGTTTACCCACCCAACATTCTTTAAGGATCCTAAGGTGTATATAACTACTGTAGGAATGTACAACGACAATAATGAATTATTGGCAGTTGCAAAATTGAGTAAGCCTTTACTTAAAACATATAATAGAGAGGCGTTAATCAGAATAAAATTGGAATACTAGGTTAGTGATGGCATGTCTACAACATTTAAAAAGTTTAGAAAGGACAACATTGTCCGAACAAAATACACTGCTCATAAACAACATGAGATAAAAATTGATAATTTTTCCGGTTCCCAACAGGGATTAGAAAAATATCAAGTCTTTGGTTATGAGTCACAGCATGTAAATGCTTTTTTAAAGGATACTGAAACTGGAAGAATTCTAATACATGATGAATTTTTAACAGGATCTTATGCCGGCACAACTTATACCGAGTTAGAAACAACAAACGGATTTTTTAAGAGAAGCATACATGATTCTTTAGCCCATTTATATTATAACGGCTCTCATGCTATTAATGTTAATTTAGATAAATCTTTTTGTGTTGAACCAACTCGAAATGAGTATAGAGAGCTAAATAGCTCGGCTCAAGTTATATCTATACCTCAACAATTGTTTGGTGATAAATTACAAGAAAACGATGTTAACTTCGACCAAGATAATCCATCGTTAAAAATACTAAGCGGAACAATAGAATTAAGAGAAGATGGGTTTGGTAACCTATATGATTATAATGCCGCTGGATTAACAAACGCGTTAAAAACTTATCATTCAACAACTGGAAGTCTTGTTGGATATTGGGGCTTTAATGAGCTATACAAATACCATCAACCTCACGTTTCAGGACATTGTCCTAGTTTCTTTGTTGGATTAAAAGATGGATCCAGATACCAAACAAAAACAATTGGCCAAACAGTATTTATTACAACTGGAAGTTCTACTGCAAAACACGGATCTTCGGCAATGTTTACTGGCCAAGCAGGAAATATTTATGATAATAGTAAATTTAGTTACTTTTACGCTAAAAAACACAATAATATAGATTTTAGAAAAGATGAAGACTTTGCGGTTTCTATGTGGGCTCATTTACCACCATCCCAATCAAACACGGACGGATTATTTAATTATATTTTAACGACTGGTCAAGGCTATCATGAAGACGCAACTATAGAAAGTGGATACCAAAAAAGTAAATTTCCTTTTGACCTTGTAATGTATAATCAAACAGCAGGATTAACAGAGCAAGCAACATTATTATTTAACCAAAGAAATTTTGCTGCGTCGGCAGCCAAGCAATTGTTTAGGATAAAAGCCGATGTAGTTATGACAGCCTCAGCTGAAACAGGGTCTATTAGATTTTCTTTTTCTAATTTTCACAATACTCCGGCGTCTAATGGAGGAACAGGAAATTCTTCTTCATTTCAATTTGGAACAACAACTTCAGATGTCTTAACTGTAGTTATTACTGGAAGTAGTTGGAACGGCTTTCCATCAAATCCAAATACAACTAGCCCAAAGGTAATATATGTGCCTATTGGAGCAAACACTCCTGCAACAATAACAAATGTTAACAATCACCTTATTGCTTCTGGAGGCGCTTACCCTAATCAACTGAAAATGATTAATCCTTTTGGCCCAGAATATCCTGGAGGAGCTTATTCAGCGCTAGGATTACAATATTCTGGTCATCTAGTTAAATCAGATACATCTACATTAGGCAGTAATTGGGATGAAAGAGCCGGAGCAAATTTTGTATTTAGACCAAACGAGCATAGTGATTTTCAAAGGTTTGGAAAAATTACAAATAATCATAGTATAAATTTACAACAAATATCTGCTAATCCTGCGGTACTTAGGCAGCCTTCAGAATCTGTTGGGTTTGTATTAAAAGATCCTTTAGGAACAAGGGTAAAGTTTAGTATGACTTCAGCTTCAACAGCAACTTACCCAACAATTTCAATGCACGGAGCAATAACTTCTTCAATGACTAATTTTGCCAATGCAATAGTTAACGGAATAAATAGTTCGTTTGAGTCAGGATCAGTTAATAACGACGTAAATATGGGTGTAAATCTAGATACTGGAAGGATATTAAGAATAAGCGCATCTCATCAGATTCATAGAGGAGGGACAAATACATACGGCAGAGAAATAATACTTACTGCCTCAATAGCTGGAGATTTTACTGAATTTGGAAACGGGACAACGGGTCCAGGCCACAATAATATGCAAACTATAACCACTCACCCAAATGGAGACAATACATTTAATAATTACGGAACAGGAGCTACGCCAGAACCAAATGACACAGATGCCAGCGATGGATTTGGAATGTCAGGTTCTCCTTATCCAGATTTTTTTACAGGAAGTTTTTTTATATTATCGTGCAGGCCTAGCGGGTCTGTACCTACTCCGTCAGAAAATGTAGAT
>Ga0115546_1001868_pt1 | contig 12664 bp, 8 predicted proteins | sample COGITO_mtgs_1004_FD_87186 | JGI IMG/M metagenome (GOLD analysis project Ga0115546, IMG submission 87186) | Pelagic marine microbial communities from North Sea - COGITO_mtgs_100413 | ecosystem: Environmental > Aquatic > Marine > Epipelagic | place: Germany:Helgoland, sampling site Kabeltonne...
ACTGAACGAACAGCGGCGGCTACAATATCAGCAGCAGGTTGCTGGCACAGCATCTAAAGACGGGCAGGTGGAGACAGTTTCGCTGTTGGTAGCTGAGGCACCGGTGCCTTATGCGAATTTGTATATCTGGAGAGAGAAGCGGAAGGATGCGCCGATTCATGCGATCGCAGCCTCGGTATTTCAAGCGGGTGCCAAAGTCCTAGAAGTCGCGCCGATCCACTGTGCAGGCTATCGCAAGCGGCAGCTAGAGAAGTACGTTCAAAAAGATGTGATGAGCTATTTGAATGCTCGATTTGGGATTACCTTCTTTGCGGATGAGATTCGGCTAGAGCCGATTGAGTGCCCGATTGCAGGCTGTCCGTGGAGCGGTGGCGCAGCCTTTTCGAAAGAAAGCTGCTCGGATGAACCGGAGGTAGGCAATGGATAGCGTTCATCAACTAGAGCTGAATTTGGAGTTTGCTTTAGACGCAGCTGCTGAAGTGCCAGAAAACGCTGATGTGATTGGTCTATGGTCGCGGTTTGAAGATGAGCTAGCTGGGCTATCGCAGCGCGATCACCTTAGAGTCGCAGGCGATATCTTGATGCGGTTAGCAGGACTGTGCGAAGCAAAGTCTAATATTCTTTGGGAGGACTGGCAGGATGCACATAACGCAGAGGGGCCAGTCATGGACGGTGACTGGCTGCAAGGGCTGACCCGTCAGACACAAGAGCTAGATTTTTCTGATTTAGTACAGCGCTCGTATCATACGAGTGGCGATCGCCTGGACGAAGACGAAACGGGTGAGAATTCCATCGCAGGTGACGTTGAGAAAACATCTGTTTTGAATATGATTGACGCGCTAGAGGATACGGACTTGAAGAAGCAGGCGCTGGCGGTCTCCCATGCTGAAAACGTCTCGGATTGGGTGAAGGCATTGGCTTCAGCTCAGATGCAGTCCTCGCAGCGACTAGTCGATCTTCAGCAACAGCTAAAGATGCCGCTGATAGAAGTGTGGATTGCGGCACTGCTCGGCAGTTTTCCGATGGAGCAACGCGGCAGTTTTTATCAGACTCAGGAAGTTTGGGTAGGCACCCGCGACGAAGAGAACTAGGTGCATGGATTGCGAGCTATATTGCGGGCTGCATCTCTGCCAACGCCACTGCCTCATAGCTCGGAAGCGCTGCTCTTAGAGCTGATCAGTCATTCTGATGTTTCAGGGTCGCTCAACTGCGCCACGAATGGAGTCTAGTGGCTTATGATGCATAGATGTCTGCAAAATCAGCAAATCCTTTGATCTCAATTGGATTGCCTGAAGGATCGCGAAAAAACATAGTTCCTTGTTCTCCTGGCTCTCCGACATAGCGAATGTGGGGTTCAATCACAAAATCGATGGCGGCATCTGCAAGCTTTTCTGAAAGTGCTAGCCATGTTTCCATATCTAGCAGCACACCCAGATGCGGCATGGGTACTAATTGCTCGCATACAATACCTGTATTTTCGGTTGCTACAGGCTTGCCTAGGTGAAGCGATATCTGGTGTCCAAAGAAATCAAAATCGACCCAGGTTTGAGTGCTGCGCCCTTCTTTGCAGCCTAGCAGCTCACCGTAAAACTGTCTGGCCGCTGCTGAATCTGTGACGTGATAAGCCAGATGAAAGCGCGATCGCATCCTAAACCTCCTCAGCGTACATAGCTAATCTACAGCTAATCTATAGCAGAGAACCCACAGCCTGAACTGAGAGATAGCCGATTCGGTAGAATAACCGGTTTATTTACGTTGAAGTGTCGAGCACCTCTTTTGCGTATGTGTTGTTTAATTCGTGTTGCAAAGTGGTTGCAAGCGCAGCGACATTTGGCTCTTGCATCAAACTCAGATGATGCCCCGGTACATCGTGAATGCTCAGACTGCCTTCAGCTAGATATTTCCAGCCTAAGTGAGCATCGTAGAATTGCTTTGGATCTTTCTCTCTAGCTCTAAATAGCGTTATTACACCAGAATAAGGCTGCGGCGAATAGCGCCTAAGAGCCGCGCGATCGATCTGGTCAATCCGCTGATAGATTTCGGGCAGTGGTTGTACAGGGGTGCTCTTTGAACGGCTAAAGATTTTTCTAAGCAAAGGGATAGCTCGCTCCGAGAGATATCGCCATTTTTGACTTAGGCCAGGTGCTTCAATCAAGTTGAGCGCGTGAATATACAGTTGATAGACAATAGGTGGGGTTTGACAGTAGCTAAGAGCCGGCGTGGCTGCATCAAACAAGCCTAATAGTCCAACGTTCTCGCCCTGCTGCTGAAGCTGCTGAGCCATTTCGAAAGCCATAATGCCGCCAAAAGAATGACCTGCCAAATAGTAGGGGCCATGAGGTTGAACAGCTTTAATATCTTGGATATACTGAGCTGCCATTTTATCCATGCGATCTAGCAGCGGTTGGGTTTCATCTAATCCTTTTGCTTGCAGTGCGTATACCGGCTGGTCGCTATCTAGATAAGGTAGGAGGTTCTGATAGTTTAGGATGCTGGGACCAACGGCATGGAGGAAAAATAGCGGCGGCTTTGTCCCCTCAGGCTGAAGCGGAACGAGTGAATCCCATAGCGAGGCGGTTTTAGTATTAGGGTTGGGATGAGCTAAAACTAAATTTTCTGAGTCAATAGGCTGGCTTGGCTCGTGCGGTTGGTCTATTAGGGCTGCTAAACGCGCTGGCGTTGGAGCCTGGAGCAGCGCTGCCAGCGGAATTTTTTGGTTGAGCTTATCTTCAATTAAAGAGAAAAGATGGACTGCCTTCAAAGAGTTTCCACCTAGCTCGAAGAAGTTATCTTGCGCACTAACATACTTTATCGATAGAACTGTTTTCCACAGATTTATCAACGTTTGTTCGATATCTGTTTTTGGCGCTGCATATCCATTTCTTTGAACCTGTGGGGCCGGCAACGCGTTTCTATCAATCTTGCCGTGAGTATTTGTTGGCAGATGATCTAGCAATACAAACGCAGAAGGCACCATGTAAATTGGCAGCTTTTCTTTGAGATATTCTCTGAGAATTTTTCCGGTTAGTTGAGGGCTTTTGGCAACGACGTAGGCAACTATCTGCTTGGTGCCAGGATTATCTTTTCTAACTACAACAATCTGTTGTTGAACCAGCGGATGCTTTTCCAGGCAGCTGGCAATTCCGCTTAGCTCGATGCGAAAGCCGCGAACTTTAACCTGAAAGTCAGCTCGATCGACATACTCTAAATTGCCATCGGCTAGCTGGCGAACAATATCACCCGTTTTGTAAAGCCGAGAGTTTGCTTCAAAAGGATTTTGAATAAAGGCGGCGGCTGTTTTAATCGGTCGATTAAGATATCCTCTTGCTAGACCAAGACCACCAATGAAAAGCTCTCCTTGGTTTCCGGGCTTTACTTGTTCTAGTGCTTCGTTTAAGACATAAGTAGTAACGTTATCGATGGGTCGTCCGATGGGTAGCTCTTTGCCAAATTCATAGTTTTCAGCAATCGGATCGTATAGGGTGGCGCTGACGGTTGCTTCGGTAGGGCCGTAGGCGTTAATCCAGCGGATAGATTGACCCACTAAGCCACACCACTGGGCATAGGCTAAGCGAGATGCTTTTTCACCGCCGACAACAACAAGACGAACGCATGACTTTAGTAAACTGTACTTGGAAGAACCCGCTTGTCGAGATAGGCCGCTCACTAGCTCATGCCAAAAGGCTGTTGGCAAATTGAGTACCGTAATCTTCTGGTCGTCTAGAAACTGATAAAAGTCGGTTAGCGAAGTAGCGATCGCATCTGTTCGCAAAATTAGCGCCGCACCGCTAATAATTGTGGGGTATAGCTCTTCTACAATGATGTCGAAGCTGAGGCTAGAGAACTGTAAAACCCGATCGGCGGGTGTGAGTTCGAAGGCTGTGGCCATTGTGATTGCGTGGTTGGCTAGCCCTCGGTGAGGAATTGCAACGCCTTTGGGCTGACCAGTGGTGCCAGAGGTGTAAATAACATAGGCGAGATCTTCTGGTCGAACTGTGATGCTTAGGTTGCTGCTGCTGCTATGTGCGATCGCGTTCCACTGAATATCTAGCTGAATGCAAATGCCGCTGTAGTTTGCATCTGCAATATGATTTATGTAGCTTGATTCAGTTAATAAAGCGGCTGCTTGTGAGTCTTGAAGAATATAATCGCACCGCTCGGCTGGATAATCGGGGTCAATAGGTACGTAGGCGGCTCCTAACTTGAGCACACTTAGAAAGGCAATGATGGCGTAGGGCGATCGCGCCAGCTGAACGGCCACTAACTGCTCTGGCCCTACGCCTTGATTTTGTAAGTAGCGGGCAAGCTGATTAGCCTCATGATTGAGCTGCTGATAGGTAAGTGTTCTAACTGTGCTAACGAGCGCTATAGCATTGGGCGACTGCCTCACTTGTTCTTCAAACATATGAAGAACAGAAATGAATGTCTTTGCTGCGAAGCTAGCTTTCTTTTCTTCAACAGGGAGCGTATTAAGCATTATAAGAATAGATTAGTCAGGAACGGAAGCTTACAAAAACACTAAATTTTCAACAGCATTAAATTCACAAGAGCATTGCTTTTCGATTTAATGAAGTGCTAAGAACCTTATCTAGGTGAGCCATGTTTCAAACTACCATACGTCTTAAACTACCAAGAATAGAAACTAGACGAGGCAATAAACATAAAGAGTTTAGAAAGAGCCTGAAAGAATACGCCAACAGGCTCAACTAACAAAAATAAAGCAGCTACACATGAGCTGTATTACTCAGCTAAAAAGCCTAGTTAATCTGAACGTTTAGCTATCGAGATAGTTCCCTAAGACAACCTTGTAAAGCAAGCTTATATCAGTATCAAAGAGAAACATGCAGCACCTATTTTGCACCATAGCATAATCTCAGAATGTAATATGCTGCACACTTACCGTAGGCTTATAGACGTCAAAATGAACGTTTAGTTGCAAAGCGATTAGAGAGAGCTAATCGTTCAGATACTAGAAGCTCTAAGAAAGATAGAAACTTTAGGAAAGACCTAGTTCTGCTGCGATCGCATTGAGTCGCTTTAATGTCTGCTGGCGCTTTTCAATCTTTCTCTCTATTTGTTTAATAGACTTACCTCGATAGCACATCGCCTGATACTTATCGATTTCGCGAACGGGGATGTACTTCGACTTTTTTCCATTATCTAATAGCTTCCCCTTTCCTGCTCTGAGCCTGGCATACTTGCATTCGCTCTGAGCATTTTGAGATGCAGTGCCACCCGCGGGCGTTCGCTCAACTCTAACTCCACTAAGAAAAGGCCCCCGTGCCTTAAGCTCAGCTAGCTGCTCCTGTAAGTTTTCTAGCTCTGTCTTTACGCGGCCGCGAGCATCCATTACTTTATTCGTGTCACTTTTTACTAACTTTAAAACAGTAACACGAATAGCTACCCGTAGGTAGAAGGGTTCATTTAGCCCCAGCTACCTTTCTAATTTCAAGATATTGAACCTGTAAGTAATATAAGAGCGTTAGCGCTTCATCATCTGACAACTGCGCTCGTCGTCGTCCCTCAAATCTTTTTGAAATGAAGGCTCGAACTTGCTCAACAGACCAATCTAGCCTTTGAACAACAGACTGAGTAGCTGTGATAGTATCAGCGACGATCTGCGAAAGGCCATTGTTCCTAAAGCCATTGACAGTTTCTTTAGAAGTGACAATAGAAGGGCCAAGATTTGCTTTTCTAAGGTTAGGCTTCTTAAAAGATTTTTTTAACGCTGGGGTTTCTCCCTCTCCCAATTTTGAGGTTACTGCTTTATTGACCTTGACCGTTGGTGCGCTTAGTTTGCTCCCCTCTATCCTAGGCTGTGGAAAATCTAAGAAATCCCCCCGAACCTCCGGAGCAGAATTAAACTTCGTTTTAGAAAGAGCAGATGCGTCATTTTCATAGCTCTCACACTTCATTATTTCTTCTTCAGTCCGTAATTCCCTATATTCAGAAGGTTCTAGCTGTTCTCCCATTGGCGGGCTATCTACCTCTCGATCGCCTGAAACATCGAGAACTGAAGGGATTACGGGCAGTTCCCCTGGCTCCTGAATGTAAAAGTCGGGATGCCAAAGCTTCTTGTTTTCAGCTTTGTAAAGCGTTTCCAGGCTGCTGGAAGCTGAACCTAGAGATGCTTGGGTCTTTCTGATAGCCTCTGCTCTGGCAGTTATTTTTTGCGGCAACGCTTCGGTTAGCTTAAGCCGTTGAATCGCGGCCCTAATGCTTTCCTGGGCGCTTTTAGCGCGTAAGTCGTTGAATGCTGTAGTCCCGTCTGCTTCAGTCTGGCGAGTTTTACCGTAGGAGCCTAGCGGCCAGTAGTATTTTTCTATGGCAGTAGCCCAAACGCGCGATCGCATCCTAATTTCGCGTTGATGCCGACACCACTTCTCGTACCCAGGGCTAGAAATAGCCTGCTGATAGATAAAGTCCACCAGCGCCTCACCTGAGTGACCTGAAAAGACATGGCCATAGCAGCCAAACTCTTTCAATAGCTGATTGGTCTGGCTATGGCCGCTCCAGCCTTCTGCCAAAATTGTTTCTAGATCCTGCTTCCAGCTTTCTATTTTGTTGAGGCGGTTGCGTACTTTTTTAAATCGATTCTTGCGGGCGAGCGGTAGCGCCTGCTGTAAGGTCTGAATATCTTGGCCTGCGGCGGCAATGTCCCACCGGTTTAGAAAGTCGCTTAGCTTACTGCTCTCTGGGCAAAAGGCTTCATCTAGCAGGCAAGACCCACTCGCTGGCTGCAGCGGCAGGCGATGGGCCAGATACTCGGTTTTGATGATATTGCCGTAGGCTTTGACATTGGGAAAGCACTCTAAATGCCCTTGCTTTAGCTTGAAGCCCTGAGGGACTAAGCAGTTTTTTAGCGCCACGGCCAAGTCGAACGTTTTGACGGGCTCAAGCAGCGGTAGATAAAGATGTATTCCTTCGCTCCAGCTGCTGCGGATGCGGATTGTTCGGGTAATGCCGATGGTTTCAAGGGCCGCTTCTATATGGGCGATCGCATCCGCATCTTGCTTTGGGTGGTAAGGACTGTTGATATCAATATCGAGTAATGCATAGGTGATAGTGTGACCGGGCCTTACCCCGACAAGTTTTTCAGCGTCTTGCCAGTCTCTATAGAGAACTCGGTTTTTTAGCCTGTAGCGTCGCTGCGTGTGCCACTGCGGCTTCTCTGCTGCACTCTGCGGCGCATCGGCATAAATAGAGCAGTACAAGTAGCGACCAAAGATCTCGCAAAGCCTTTGACCGTCCAGATCTGCTGGTAAAGGGTCTGCTGGTAAAGAATCTGCTGGCACAGCTGTTGACTGAGTAGTTTCAGGTAGTACAGCTGCAGGCTGCGCAGTCGCGCCTTGCTCTAGCATGGTTAGTGAGGACATCTGTCTCTATCGGGTAGGGATGATAGAGCCGTGAAAAATTGCAGCAAGTTATTTGCAGCAAACTAAGTTGCCACAGAACTTGTCGTACTGCTAAGATCAGTACGGCTCAAAGATTGAGGTCCTTGAGGCTATCTAGGAACGCCAGTTCATTGCTTGCAGGCTGATTTGGAGTTTCTAGGCACAAAGACCGAATTAGAAGAACCAAGCCCTAGCTGTTTTACACAGTTGGGGCTTTTAATTTAGGCCATTGAGCTAGCTAGATAACTTGAGTGGGTTTGTATCATTGTTCTGAATCAGGAAATCCTCACCGCTTATAAAAATTTGGCAGCAAGCGTGTTTGTTTTGCCATAGAGACACTATCACCAGAATGCATACGCTTCAAGCGGTTGAAAACCTCGATACGCCAAACCGATAGGCCAAAAATACGCGAAAACGATAGGCAAAAACATACGCCAAACCGATAGGCGGCTGATTAAAAATACGCGAAAACGATAGGCAAAAACATACGCCAAACCGATAGGCGGCTGATTAAAAATACGCCAAACCGATAGGCAAAAACGTACGCCAAACCGATAGGCGACTTCGCTATAAGATTGCTATTTGGGAGAAGTACTAATTTTGAGCGATAGTTTTATACGCGAAAACGATAGGCAAAAACATACGCGAAACCGATAGGCGGCTGATTAAAAATACGCGAAAACGATAGGCAAAAACGTACGCCAAACCGATAGGCGGCTGATTAGAAATACGCGAAAACGATAGGCAAAAACGTACGCCAAACCGATAGGCGGCTGATTAAAAATACGCGAAAACGATAGGCAAAAACGTACGCCAAACCGATAGGTGAATGACTCAAAAACGTACGCCAAACCGATAGGTGAATAGTTCAAAAACGTACGCGAAAACGATAGGTGTTCTATTTTCGTAAGAACTCCTCTATATTGAGTCTACTCAGCAGTTTATATATTTAGATAAGTCAACCATCTCGCTATGAATGACGAGCCTTCTCAGATAGACATGTTTGAGGTTGACGGAGAGTTTGTTCGGATTCTTCCTCGCGCTAGTGCCTCGCTCCGTAACCCCGACGTTAAGCTGCCTATTTTGCGCTCTGATGCAGGGGGCTACTATTTTGAAATGCGCGTTGAGGCCGATGCTTCGGAGGCTAGTGAAGTTGCCCTAACGCGTCGCATTCCTTTAGATAATCTTTCTGGAGAAGAGTGGCAGGAGCTAAAGCAAGAGTACGATGTTTTAGATTTAGAAGCCTGCTTGAATCGAGGCATTAAGGGTCTAGAGCAGATAGAGGATCTCAGGCTTCGTCGGCTTACGGTTGCTCTGCTGACGTTTTTAAATCCGCGTCAGGTTCAGCTTGTGCTCTATCTCTATAAAGCCGCATCGGCAGAGAGAACGGGTTCCGTTGTAGAGTTTCGCTCTAACGATCTGTTAGAGGTCATGGGGTATCAGCGGACAAAGGACGGCGGATTCCACGCAGAGGCTAGATCTCATCTGCACTGCGATCTGATGGCTCTCCATAGAACTGAACTGGTCTACGCTGTGGAAACTCGAAAGGGCGATAAGGTAGAAGCAGAAGTTACTATCAAAAATGTCTTAAGGATTCAAAAGTTTTGGGCTGATGATGTACAGCGTGATTTTGATACTGAAAAAGCCGCTGACTACAGCTATGGTGCGGCTGATAGGTATAGGGTTAACTTAGAGTTTTTTCAAAACCCAGATCGTGCTGATAGCGACTATGTGCTTTTTGGCAACATTGACATGCAGCAGCAGGTTGGTAAGAGCACCAAGCATGACTATGGGATGCGGCTCTTGATATATCTTGCCAGCCGTTTGAAGTGGGATTCTCCCAAGGATGGGCAGTATCTAAATATTTCTAAGCGTCATTTGTACAAGAATCTCGATCTTTTAGGCAGCAATTCATCGCGCAACGGTCAAATTTTCTGGCGAACTGTTAACGAACTCAAAGAGAGCCAATTTTTGATTAACGCCCGCGAGCTGCCCGGAAAAAGAAAGCGTAACGTCATGATTGAATTTCAGATTAATGCTGATAAGATTCGCGCTTCGAGCGATCTTTAGGGGGCTGTCGGCGCGGTTTCTCCCATAGACTGTAGAACTTTCACCAGCTCTGCAAGGTCATTTACCCGGTAGTCGGGCTTAGCAGCGTTGGCATAGAGAAACGCACCGGGCCGATCGACAAAGGCCGTCTGCAACCCGACATTTTTAGCTCCCGCCAAATCCCAGGCGTGGGCGGCCACCATCAGCCCTTCTGCTGGTTCAATACCCAGATCGCTTAGAACCATCTGATAGGTATCTGGATGCGGCTTGTACTTTTGGATGCTTTCGATGCTGTAGTGTTTTTCTAGCAGGTCGGTTAGGCCTGCGTGCTTAAGCTGAGCGTCTACCCCTGCGGTAGGCGAATTAGTTAGGCAGACAAGCCGAAAGCCGTCAGCGCTAAGGGCTTTTAATCCTGCTACAACGTCTGGATGCGGCGGCAGTGAACGAAGCTGGCTCGCGATCGCAGCTTTCGCCTCCTCGCGCTCTAGCTCAATACCTTGAGAGGCTGCCACCATGATCAGCGCCGCAATGCCAATATCTCCAAAGCTGTGGTAATTCTCGCTCAACGTCTCTACTAGCGAGTAGTGCAACATCGTAGAAAACCACAGCGGCACTATCTCTTCTCGCCCGCCTAGGGCTTTCCCAACGGAGCTTTTCAGCGGAGCGAGATCGAGCAGCGTCTCGTTAACATCAAAGATAATAGCCTTGGGTCTATACATGAGCTTTTCTTCGTTTCAATCGGGTTTTCTCCTCACAAGCTGCTCTTCGAACTCCAAGTCCATATCCTCCAAGTCCATATCCTCCCAGTCTATATCTGCGTGACTCTCGCTGTTCTGATAGTAAAGAATCCGTAGCCAGCGACAACGAGAAAACAGAGGGCGGGTGTGACGTAAGAGAAGGCAGCGCCAAACGAGTCTAGCAAAGCGCCCTGAACTAGTGGCAGTATTGCGCCACCCAAAATAGCCATTACTAGACCCGCCGCCCCAAACTTAGTATCTTCTCCTAGTCCGTATAGGGCAACGCCATAGATGGTTGGAAAGAGTAGCGACAGGCAAGCCGAGACAAAGACAACGGCCCAAATACCGGAGATACCGGGGCTGAGGACGGCATAGACGCATAGCAGATTTCCAAGCAGTGCTAGCACCGTTAGCAATGTTGTTGGTTTTATATATCCCATTACCCAGGTCATAATGAAGCGCGAAACTAGAAACACAAGCAGACTGTACTGAAGGTAAGCGCCTGCGTTCGCTTCATTTCCCCCAATGGCCTCTTGCACATACTGAATGGTGAATGTCCAGGTGCAGGTCTGTGCGGCTACATTAAAAAACTGAGCGATTACGCCCCAGCGATAGAGCGGATTGGCAAATAGTCTCTTAAGCGTGGCTCCAAAGTTGACTTGCCGTGAAGCCGATCCGGGCGATGTGTTAACCACCCCTACCTCTTCGGCATAGGGAGGCACTTTAATAGAAGCAATCAAAAACCAGATAACGATTAGCGCAAAGGCCATCCCAACATAGGGAATCATCACTGCTCTGAGTTCTGCGGACTGAATCGCTTGCAATGCATCAGCCGACAGCGCCGCCCTTTGCTCGGCCGTTGCGGGGTTGAGCTGCGGCAGAATTAAAGTTGCGGCTAGAAAGACGCCTATATTGGTGCCTACGGGGTTAAAGGCTTGGGCTAAGTTCAATCGGCGCGTCGCGCTTTTCTCTGGCCCCATCGCCATGACAAAAGGATTAGCCGATGTCTCTAAGATCGATAGGCCAGCCGCTAGGACAAACAAAGCGGCTAAGAAAGGGGCGTAGGTCATCATCAAGCTAGCTGGATAGAACGAAAGCGCACCGATGATGGCCAGTCCAAGTCCTACGAGCACGCCCACTTTATAAGAGAATCGCTCGTTGATAAAAGCAGCGGGAAGGGCCAAGCAAAAGTAAGCACCGTAATAGCAGAACTGAACCAGCGCTGCTTGAAGCGTACTCATCGTAAAAATTTTGCTAAAAACTTTGACGAGTGGGTCAGTCATGTTTGCAGCGACACCCCAGGCTGCAAAGCAAGTAATTAGCAAGATAAAGGCATTTCGCATGTTTGGATAAACAAACTTTGCTTTGAGCGTTCCTATCTGCTCAGATTCTATATTTCTCATTTCTTTTGTTGAACACCTTTTTAAGTGGAACGGTGACCGCTTGGTCTCTGCCGCGTTGTCTCTCAAGTGTCCCAAGAAACAGAGGTATGTGTGTTATGTAACAAGAATATCCAGACGATACTTAACACTCTTTACTTAACACGCTTAGAGTGGCTGCAAAGTTAATAGGAGTAGCTGCGAAATTAAGCGGCTATGGCCTGTAGTTTGGCAGGCTGTAACGTGGCGGGCTGCAGTTTGAGGAAGTCATCGACTTCTTTGGCAGTGGGCTGAGCGGCGATCGCACCCGGCTTCATTGTGGTTAAAGCGCCGACCGCGCTTGCATAAACAACCGCATCTCTAGCCGACTTCGCATTTGCTAACACGTTTTCTCTCTGGCGGCAGAAATAGTGCAGAAAGCCTGCTACAAAGCTATCGCCAGCGCCGGTAGTATCAACAACCATAATTGGGAAGATATCAACTTCTCCTGTGTGCTCGCCCAAGCTATAAGCGCAGCCCTTCTCCCCTGCTGTGACCAGCACGCCCTCAGCCTGGGGGAAAAGTTTAGCGATCGCAGCTGGATCTTGCATTCCAAATAGCCACTGAGCTTCTTCGTCTGTGCATTTGATCAAATCGGCCTGCTCTAGAATCGTCATAATCGACGACTTAGCAACCTCTGAATCGTCCCAGAACACGGGTCGCCAGTTGACGTCAATAAATATTTTGACCTGGTTCTCTCTAGCTAGACGGATGGCTGCTAGGGTTGCTTGGCGGCTGTTGGGATAGGCGAGTTCTAATGTCCCAATCACTAAAAACTCGGCATCCGCAAATAGAGACTTTGGTATATCGGCGGCGGTAAGCTGAGTGTCAGCAAACTGACTGGAGTCGAACTCGCCAAATCCGGCGAAGCAGCGATCGCCCTTCAAAGACCGGGTAACGTACACCTTTCGAGTCGGTGCCTGGGAAGACCGCTGAATTCCCGACACATCGACGCTATCTCCTTTTAATACAGATACCAGGCGATCGCCCGGTTGGTCTTGCCCAACGCATCCAACGAATGCGGCGGCGTTACCTAGCTTCGACAGCGCGCAGGCTACGTTTGCTG
>Ga0115546_1001872_pt1 | contig 12646 bp, 8 predicted proteins | sample COGITO_mtgs_1004_FD_87186 | JGI IMG/M metagenome (GOLD analysis project Ga0115546, IMG submission 87186) | Pelagic marine microbial communities from North Sea - COGITO_mtgs_100413 | ecosystem: Environmental > Aquatic > Marine > Epipelagic | place: Germany:Helgoland, sampling site Kabeltonne...
GCTGGTTGAGGAGTTTGGTTCGCTAGCGGCCTACTTTTGGCAGTACGAGCCGGTGAAGGGGAGTCGGCCCGAGCGGATTGATTATGCGACGGTGATGAATATGAGTAAGACGGCTGAGTCGATCGCGATGAGTAAAGATTTGAAGCGGCGCGGCTGGTCTTGGGTCGGGCCGACGACAGCTTATGCGTTTATGCAGTCGATGGGTATGGTGAACGATCATTTAGAGGGATGTGATTGGCGATCGCGCACCCAAATCCTACGCCAACAATTTCAGCGACCTTAACCATTGAGATCTTTATGTAGAAACTTAATATCTGGTAGCAAGTGGCTCAGAAAGTTCTGGAGATAGCTGTTTTAAGGCAGCTACTTTTTCTTCTAGCCCTTCTAATTTCGTGAGCATAGTCTGGACTTCTTGCGTTGTGCAGCTTCTTTCGAAAGTTTGCGTTCTACTAGAAATTCTAAAACAAAGGCTGACCTTTCTTTCTGGCCTCTTTAGGTACTCTGAGCTATCAAAACTGATATGCAGGGATAAGTTACTGGCGATTTCTTTAGTTTGAAGAATGAAGTCTGGAAATGCAGCGCTAGGATTCTCTCGCTCCAAGCGCTGCATTTCCATAACAGCTTGTTGTAGCACCTGGTAAAACTTTTGAACGTCGTGGCTGAAGATTAGTATGCTCGCAGGCGTATATCTCAAGTTTGGCCCAAGAATGCAAAGATGGATGTACCACCCACCTGCCTGTGAAAACTCGCCTGCCTGCGGAATACATAGCGCAGCTCTGACTTTTGGGAACCTCAGATCTTTATAGATTTTATCTGTATTTTTGGTAGCAACCGGTTCAGAAAGTTCTGGAGATAGCAGTTTCAAGGCGGCTACTTTTTCCTCTATCCCTTCTAATTTCGTGAGGATAGTCTGGACTTCTTTCGTTGTGCAGCTTCTTTCGAAAGTTTGTGTTTCACTAGAGATTCTAAAACACAGACTGACTTTTTCTTCTGGCTTCTTCTGGCTTCTTCAGATTCCCTGAATCATTGAAACTGATGTGTAAAGATAAGTCACTGTCGATTTCTTCAGTCTGAAGAATGAAGTCTGAAACAGCTTCGCTAGGATTCTCTCGTTCTAAGCGCTGCATTTCCATAACGGCTTCTTGTAGCACTTGGTAAAACTTTTGAACGCTGTGGCTATAAAGGTATGAGCTTGCAGGGGTGTATCTGAAGTCTGGGCCGAAAATCAGAAGGGATATACACCACTCATCTGCCCATGTACACTGACTGGCCTGCGGAATATATAGTGTCGCTCTGATTTTTGGGAACATCAGATCTTCGCGAATTGTACTTGCGTCTGTAAGCATTGGTAATTCTTGATGTATCTGTAATGTCCATATATTGCCCGCCAGCTATAGATAGCTATGCGTATTCAAAGGTGCCTATGGGTCGTTTGAATTAGCAGCTTGCATCACAAATTTCTGCCGACCCCTTAACCCCGGTGTCACGATCAGGGAGAATGAAGGTAATAACTTTTTCAAAGCCTCTCTTGAGACATCACGCTATTTTGGCTGACGTTTTGTAGCTTTGACATGTAGACATCTGTAGGACACTGCTTTATGACAGCGACCCAAGCTAAACCCAAATCTGCTTTCCCGATCGATTTAGGTGCGTACAAGCGCATCTCGCTCGATCCTTCTAACAGCAAGCTCACTGACGATCAGCGCGAAGCTCTGAAGGCAAATATTCAGCTTTGCCGTGAGGCAATTGTCTTCTTTACCGCGACCGGTGGCGCTCGCGGCGTGGGCGGTCATACCGGTGGCCCTTACGACACCGTGCCCGAAGTGATGATTATGGATGCGCTCTTTAGAGGCAATCCTGACAAGTTTGTGCCTACGTTCTTTGACGAAGCAGGGCACCGGGTAGGGACTCAGTACTTAATGGCAACGCTGAACGGCGATTTGCCGGCTGAGGAACTGGTGAAGTACCGCGCGGCGGGTTCTAAGCTGCCGGGTCACCCTGAGCTAGGTCTGACGCCGGGCGTGCAGTTTAGCTCGGGTCGGCTGGGTCATATGTGGCCGTTTGTGAATGGTGTTGCGATCGCAAACCCAGGCAAAACGACCTTCCTCCTCGGCTCCGATGGCGCACAGCAAGAAGGCGACGATGCAGAGGCGGCTCGCTTAGCAGTGGCTCAAGGTATCAACGTTAAGCTGATCATTGACGACAACGATGTGACGATTGCCGGTCACCCCTCTGAGTATCTGAAAGGCTATAGCGTTCAGAAGACGCTAGAAGGCCACGGTTTGAAAGTGCTAGTAAACGACGGCGAAGACATTGACGCGCTGTATGCCAACATCTGCGAGGCGATTAATACCGATGGCCCTATCGCGGTGATCTGTAAGCGCCCGATGACAGTCGGTATTGAAGGACTAGAAGGCACCACTCACGGCCACGACGTAATCCCTACAGACCTGGCGATTAAGTACTTAGAGAAGCACGGTCGCCAGGAAGCGGCTGACTACCTAAAGAACATTAAAAAGCCTTCGCATGACTATGAGTTCTTGGGCGCGAGCAGCGAGCTAGGCTCTAACCGCAACGTGTTTGGTCAGGTAGCGGTAGAAGTGCTGGGCAAAATGAGCGACGCTGAGCGCAAAGAGAAAGTGCTCGTTGTGGACTGTGACTTAGAAGGCTCCTGCGGCCTAAACCACATTCACGAGGCGTACCCTGAAATCTTTGTTAGCGGCGGCATTATGGAGCGGGGCAACCTCTCTGCGGCGGCTGGCTTCGGCATGGTAGAAGGCAAGCAAGGTATCTTTGCTACCTTTAGCGCTTTCTTGGAAATGTGCATCTCCGAGCTGACGATGGCGCGGCTAAACAAGGCCAATTTGCTCTGCCACTTCTCGCACTCGGGAATTGATGACATGGCAGATAACACCTGCCACTTCGGTATCAACAACATGTTTGCCGATAACGGCTTGGACGACGGCTACGAGACTCGTCTGTACTTCCCTGCGGATGCGAATCAGATGAAGGCTTGCGTGGAGAAGATTTTCCATCAGCCCGGCTTGCGATTCATCTTTTCGACTCGGGCGAAGGTGCCGATGCTGAACAATGCGGATGGTCAGGCGCTGTATGGCGATAGCTACCAGTTTGTTCCGGGTAAAGATGAGGTCGTGCGCGAAGGGACAGATGGCTACATCGTCAGCTTTGGCGACGGTCTGTATCGGGCGTTGGACGCGGTTGAGCGATTGAAGAAAGAGGGCCTCAACATTGGTCTGATCAACAAGTCTACGCTTAACGTAGTGGACGAACAGATGATGGAGAAGGTGGGTAAGTCGCCTTTGGTGATGGTTGTTGAATCGTTTAATGAGAAGACTGGTTTGGGCGCTCGCTATGGCACCTGGCTGCTAGAGCGGGGCTATACGCCTAAGTTTGCTCATGCGGGTACGCACGAAGAAGGCGGCGGTGGCCTTTGGGAGCAGTTCTATCATCAGGGACTCGATCCTGAGAGCATTATGCAGAAGGTGAAGAAGCTAGCGGGTAAGTAATGCCTGCTGACGACTGCTAAACCCATTGCATAATGGAAAGCCCTGCTGATGTCTCTATCGGCAGGGCTTTTTGAATAGAGACACTTGGATGGCGGATGCTGGCTGGTCGTGGGACGTCTGCTACCGAGGTGTATGATCTCTTATAGGTATGTACGGTGCTAGAGAGATGCGTCTTTTCGGTAAATCGTTGTAAACCTGCTTTAGAAAACCCTTTTAGGAGCGATTAAGAAATGGCTGCAGAATATGTGAAAGACGAAGCTGAACTAGACAGTTTGCTTAAAGATGAGTCTGTACTGGTGGTGGACTGTACGGCAAGCTGGTGTGGGCCCTGCAAGATGGTTGCACCGCTCATCGATCAGCTCTCGGATGAGTTTGAAGGCAAAATCAAGGTGTCTAAGCTGGACTTAGATGCAAACAAAGCCGTGGCCAAGCGGTTTGGGATTAAGAGCATTCCGGCGGTGATGTTTTTTAAGAACGGCGAGCTGATGGACACGATGGTAGGCGTAAAGCCTTACTCGATGTTTAGCGAGGCGGCAAGTAGCTATCTGTAAAGGGCCACCTGTAAAGGGTTTTTAGTCGCGTTCTGTTTGTAGGATGGGCCTTTGGCCTGTCCCTTTGGCCTGCCTCCCTAGCCAGTTTTAAAGATGAGCAATCCTAATAAGAAGCCAAATCGGAGTTCTGAGGAGTATGAGATTAAGTGGTCGCCGCCTACTTTGTTTGCGATCGCGACTGCCACTATTTTGATGACGCTGTTGGTGACGGGCTTCATTTCTCAGTAGCGCCGATCGGCAACTTTTAAGACCCTAATCGGTCTTCAAGTGGTGGGTGCCTATGACGTTGAACCCGAATGGCTGGGCATACAAAAAACAATAGACTGACCAAATTTGATTTGTGAGCTAATCTGTGTGAAATTAGCCGTCGTTTGTAGATCCATTTGTAGCTATCAAGTTGTAGCCATCAAGTCGTAGCCATCAAGGAGTATTCGGTATGTGCGGAATCGTTGGATATATTGGCACTAGAGCCGCTAGCAGCATTTTGATAGAGGGTTTGAAGACCCTGGAATACAGAGGCTACGACTCGGCAGGTGTCGCCACCATTAGCGAGGGCAAGCTGCAAAGAACCCGAGCAAAAGGCAAGCTAAAAAACCTGCAGACCAAGCTAGAAGGGCTAGAAGATCCGGCAAAGCTAGGGATTGGCCATACGCGCTGGGCGACGCACGGTAAGCCTGAAGAGCACAATGCGCATCCGCATACCGACACGAAAGAGCGGCTAGCGGTGGTGCAAAACGGCATTATTGAAAACTATCGCGAGCTGAGAGCAGAGCTAAAGACGAAAGGGCACGAGTTTCGCTCGGATACGGATACTGAGGTGATTCCGCATCTGATTGCTGAGTATTTGAAGAATCCGGAAGGTACGGTACTCGCTGAGCAGTCTACGCTTTTGGAAGCGGTGCGGCAGGCGATGGTGCGGTTGAAAGGGGCATTTGCGATCGCAGTCATTTCTGTCGACTTCCCCGACGAGCTGATTGTAGTACGCCAGCAGGCACCGCTGGCTATTGGCTTTGGGCAGGGCGAATTCTTCTGCGCCTCCGATACGCCCGCCATCATGCCTTATACCCAAGCGGTGCTAACCCTAGATAACGGCGAGATCGCTAGACTCACGCCGATGGGCGTAGAAGTGTACGACTTTGAAGGCAACCGGCAGCGGAAAAAGCCGCAGACCCTGAACTGGAACCCCATCATGGTGGAGAAGCAGGGCTTTAAGCACTTTATGCTCAAAGAGATCTACGAGCAGCCGGGAGTAGTGCGAACCTGCTTAGAAACCTATCTGAACTCGGATTGGGAGGTTGATAGCGACCAGTCCCCTATTCGCCTGGGCTTGCCCGACGTGCTGCTAAACGATTTGCAGCATATTCAGATTCTGGCCTGCGGTACGAGCTGGCACGCTGCGCTGGTCGGCAAGTATTTGCTAGAGCAGGTTTCTGGCATTCCAACTTTTGTGCAATATGCCTCTGAGTTTCGCTATGCACCCGCGCCGCTGATGCCCAACACTTTGACGATTGGCGTAACGCAGTCGGGCGAGACGGCGGATACGCTGGCTGCGCTGGAGATGGAGCAAACTCGCCGGATGGCAACGGGTGAAGATCAGTATGCGGCGCGGATGCTGGGCATCACCAACCGGGCCGATAGTTCTTTAGGACGGCTGGTGCCGCATATCGTTGAGACTAAGGCCGGAATTGAAATTGGCGTTGCGGCCACTAAGACTTTTGTGGCTCAGCTAATGGCCTTTTACTTTCTATCGCTGGATCTGGCTCATCGTCGTCAGGCTATCTCTGACGAACGCATCGCTGAGATTATAGAAGGGTTGCGTCAGCTACCGGCGCAGCTAGAGCAGGTGCTAGAAATCCAAGAGCGCTACGTGGAAGAGCTGTCTCACGACTTTTCCGACACGCAGGACTTTATCTTTATCGGGCGGGGCATTAACTACCCGATTGCGCTAGAGGGAGCGCTGAAGCTAAAAGAGATTAGCTACATCCATGCGGAGGGCTATCCGGCAGGCGAGATGAAGCATGGGCCGATTGCGCTGTTAGATGCAAAGGTGCCGGTAGTGGCGATCGCAACCAAAGGCACCGTCTACGAAAAAGTTCTTTCGAATGCGCAAGAAGCTAAAGCTCGCGATGCTAGGTTGATTGGCGTTGTGCCCATGAATGATCCAGAAGCCGAAGAAACCTTTGACGCGCTGCTGCCCGTTCCTGATGTGGACGAGCTGCTCTCGCCTATTTTGACCGTCGTCCCCGTGCAGCTGCTGTCTTATCACATTGCAGAGCGCCGCGGCCTAGACGTGGATCAGCCGCGTAATTTGGCGAAGTCGGTCACGGTTGAATAGGGTAATCCTTCGCGAGGCATAAGCTGCGCTCAGCTTTTTCTCACTATCAGTTCAAGGCAGTCTCAGGGCAGCTCGCTATCGTGTTTGGTATCGGGAAATACATTTCCGTATCGAATAAGGAGCCTTCCATGAAACGTCTGATTATTTCTGCCACTTTACTCGCGATGGGTGCGATCGCGCTTTCGCCCATTGCCGCCTCGGCCCAGCGACCTAACAGCCGCCAAATATCGAGCGCATCGAGCATTCACGAGCTGGTTCAGTACAACCGCGATGCGCGGAGCAAAAAATAAGCTGGTAGAACAGCCAGGGTAAAAACAGCGCCGCATAAAAAGAAGCCTTCCTAAATCTTTATAGATTCAGGAAGGCTTCTTAGTGCGATCAAATTAGTGCGATCGCAAATAATGCAGCCTTTAAAACGCTTGGCGAGAAACCATTTTTTCGATGTCGGCTTGAGTTTGGTGAAGCAGCGACTGACGCTGGCTTCCTTGGCCTAGCGCATTCATTGAAGGAACCAGGTTGCGAGCTTGCAGCGCCATATGTAGCTGTAGCTGTGCAACATATTCGCTGAAGTCTTCGCGGTTGGAGAGCATAGGCGCTGACGAAGATTGCAAGTTAGACACTACTATTTCCTGTGGGGGATGGACAATCTATGGGCGAACCCGATTTCTCAGGTACAGTAGCAACGTATCATGCATAATCGTTGAAACTTAACAGCCCGTAAGAAAGGTTTACTCAAGACTTTTTAGGATGAGAAGCGGTAGTCTGTCTTGAGCGTCGATTTACAAGGATTGATTGGGACTTATGAAAGCAATTGTGGTTGGAAGCGGCGGTCGCGAACATGCACTGGCCTGGAAACTACTGCGATCGCCCAATATATCCGAAGTCGTTTGTATTCCAGGCAATGGTGGTACAGCCCTGCTAGCGGGCGCTCGCAACGTAGCAATGTCCATAACCGAAGCAGATGGCATTGCTCGCTGCGCCCTGGTAAACAACATGGCCTTTGTGCTGATTGGCCCAGAGCAACCGCTAGCCGATGGCTTAGCCGACGCGCTAAAAGCTCAGGGCGTAAAGGTATTTGGCCCCACTCAAGACGGGGCGCAAATTGAGGCCAGTAAGGCTTGGGCAAAAGAACTGATGGCGGCGGCGAATGTGCCGACAGCGGCTTCGGCGGTGTTTACCGATGCCGATAGCGCGATCGCCTATGTAGAGCGCAACAGCGTCCCGATTGTGGTAAAGGCCGATGGGCTCGCCGCTGGCAAAGGCGTAACGGTGGCCATGGAGCGGGGAAATGCGATCGCTGCCATTAGATCTGCCTTTAGCGGCCAGTTTGGCTCAGCGGGCGATCGCGTGGTGATTGAAGAATTTTTGCAGGGGCAAGAAGTTTCTGTGCTAGCCGTGACCGATGGCCAAACCATTCGTCCGCTGCTGCCCGCGCAAGACCATAAGCAGGTGGGCGAAGGCGACACCGGGCCAAATACGGGCGGGATGGGAGCCTATGCGCCCACGCCGCTAATGCCTGCCGAGCTGCTCGCGCGCGTTCAGTCTGAGATTTTGGAGCCGACGCTCAAAGCCTTGCAGGATAAGGGTATCGACTATCGCGGCGTGATTTATGCAGGATTGATTATTACGCCAGCGGGCGACCCGAAGGTGATTGAGTTTAACTGTCGCTTTGGCGATCCAGAAACGCAGGTGGTGCTGCCGCTGCTAAAGACGCCTCTAGAAGAGATCGTGTTGGCCTGCTGCGAGCAGCGACTGGATAGTATGCCACCGTTTGAATGGCAAGATGCCGCCTGTGCCTGTGTGGTGATGGCGGCGAAGGGCTATCCCGGTAGCTACGAGAAAGGACTGCCGATTGATGGCATTGAGATCGCGGAGGCAAATGAGGACGCGGTGGTGTTCCATGCGGGTACTCGAATTGGCGATGCGGGCGTGAAGAGTACAGGTGGGAGAGTGTTGGGTGTGAGTGCGATCTCATCTGACTTTGAAGGGGCGATCGCCAGTGCCTACAGCGCCGTTGAAAAAATTAGCTTCCCCGGTGGCTTCTACCGCCGCGACATTGGTCACCGAATACAAGGAAAGGTTGTAGCCGAATGAGTTCGCGGCGATAGGTCTAGGGCTAAGGTAGTAAGATATTGATACATTTCACATTTCATTACATCTGTTTGATCGCGATCACCGCCAATATCGTTCCTTGAGTCGACCGATTTGACCGACCGATTTGACCGACTCAAGGGCGCAATCTAGACAGCCAACATGGATTTTCTTCGCCAACTCAAAGCCCTCTTCCTGAACTGGTGGAGCGACTTCACCCTTCAGACCCGGTTGATGGCGGGCGCAACGCTGCTGGTTTCGCTGGTAATGAGCGGCCTTACTTTTTGGGCGGTCAACATCATTCAGCAAGATGCGCAGCTTAACGACACTCGCTTTGGCCGCGACCTGGGCCTGCTGCTAGCCGCCAACGCTGCCCCCCTCATCGAAACTAACGACCGCTCCGAGCTAGCTCGCTTTTCCTACAAGTTTTACGAAAGCACCTCCAACGTCCGCTACATGCTCTATGCGGACCAAGACGGCGAAATTTTCTTTGGTATCCCCTATTCCGAACCGGCCGTTCAAAACTCACTGACCCTGCGGCGGCGAATGAAGCTGCCCGCCAACTACACCAACAGCACCGATGCGCCTATGGTGCGCCAGCATCTGACGCCAGCGGGTATGGTCACCGATGTGTTTGTGCCGCTAACGGTAGAAGGCGACTACAAAGGTATGCTGGCGATGGGCATTACGCCCAATCCCACGGTGGTGGCTTCATCGCACCTGACGCGCAACGTGACGATCGCGGTGTTTGTGTGCATTTGGGTGATGGTGATCTTAGGTGCGGTAATTAACGCGCTGACGATTACGCAGCCGATTAAAGAGCTGCTGCTGGGCGTGAAGAACATTGCAGCGGGCAACTTTAAGCAGCGCATTGACCTGCCGCTAGGCGGAGAGCTAGGCGAGCTAATTTACAGCTTCAACGACATGGCCGAGCGCCTAGAGCGCTACGAAGAGCAAAACATTGAAGAGCTAACGGCTGAAAAGGCCAAGCTAGAAAGCCTGGTGTCTACGATCGCGGATGGGGCGATTCTGCTAGATGCTGAGACTAATTTAGTGCTGGCTAATTTGGCCTCGCGGCGGATGCTGGGTTGGGATGCGACGGCTCAGCTTGGTGGCAAAATATTGGACGGGTTACACCCCGAGGTGCGCGCTCAGCTAGCGCCTCCGTTGGCTCAAGCAGCGGTGGGTGAAGCCCGTGAGGGCAAAGAGTTTCGGATTATGCTGGCGGAGGGCAATCGCACTATTCGAGTGCTGATAAACACCGTGCTAGGCCAGTCGCGCGAGACGGTAAAAGGCATGGCCATTACGCTGCAAGACATTACGCGTGAAGTTGCGCTCAACGACGCAAAAAGCCAGTTTATTAGCAACGTTTCCCACGAACTGCGCACGCCGCTATTTAATATCAAATCGTTTATTGAGACGCTGCATGAGTTTGGCGAAGACCTCAGCGAAGATGAGCGTCGAGAATTTTTGGCGACCGCCAACAGCGAAACCGACCGGCTCAGTCGCTTAGTTAATGACGTGCTCGATTTGTCTCGACTAGAGTCTAACCGCCGCTACGAGTTCTCTGCGGTGGAAGTGCATCAGCCGATTGACCAGGTGCTGCGGACTTATCAACTCAATGCTAAAGACAAAGAGCTTGAGCTGCACAAAGATATTGAAGACGATTTACCGGCTGCTTTGGGCAACTACGATTTGCTGCTACAGGTGTTTGGTAACTTAGTGGGCAATGCGCTGAAGTTTACCCCGGCGGGTGGCCATGTGATGCTGCGAGCCTACGTGGCCCCCAGCCTTAATCCAAAGCTGGTGCAGAACGTGCGCATTGAGATTAGCGATACGGGCTTAGGCATTGACGACGACGACCAGGCGGCTATTTTCGAGCGGTTCTTTAGAGTAGAAAACCGGGTGCACACGCTAGAAGGAACTGGGCTAGGGCTTTCGATTGTGAAGAACATTATGGACAAGCACAACAGCCAGCTTCACCTAGTTAGCGCGGTTGGGGTTGGCACCACCTTTTGGTTCGACCTGCCGGTGTATACGCTCGTAGACGAACCCAAACTAGACGAACCCAAGCTAGATGAACCCAAGCTAGATGAACTCGACCCGGACGAACTCGAACCGAATGAACGCGAACCAGACGAATCAGAGGATGCTGATTCTGATTTTTTTTTGAAGGCGAAGGAGAGTGAAGCGGCAGCTGAAGGCGCACTGGCGTAGCGGCTGGTGGCTAACCGTTCATAAACAACCGACGAAAGCGGTCGTTTTGACGGGTGCTTTCTGAGAAGTCGCTAAAGCTTTGTGTTGCCATGCCTGCATAACGCACCATCTTATGAATGCGTTCGTAAAATAGCTATATACGACATCAAACTGTACGGAGACTCCTATGAGCCTGCTTTCTCAGCTAAAAGAAATGACCGTTGTGGTTGCCGATACTGGCGACATTGGCGCGATTGAAGAATTTACGCCACAGGATGCGACGACTAACCCCTCCCTGATTACGGCGGCAGCAAGGTTACCTCAGTATCAGAGCATCGTAGACGAGACGCTGCAGCAAGCTAGAACCACGATGGGCAAAGACGCTGTGGATGCCGATGTCTCTAGAGAAGCGTTTAAGCATTTAGCCGTAGCCTTTGGTAAGCGCATTTTGGAGATTATCCCAGGACGGGTTTCGACTGAGGTAGATGCGCGGCTGTCTTACGATACAGAAGCGACGCTGGCAACGGCTAGAGATCTGATTGCAGAGTATGAGGAAGCCGGGATTAGTCGCGATCGCATCCTAATCAAAATCGCCTCCACTTGGGAAGGCATTAAAGCCGCCGAAATTCTCGAGCAAGAAGGCATCCACTGCAACCTAACGCTGCTATTTGGCCTGCATCAGGCAGTTGCCTGCGCCGAAGCCAAAGTCACTTTAATCTCGCCCTTCGTTGGCCGCATTCTCGACTGGTACAAACAAGACACTGGCCGCGATAGCTATCCACCTTCTGAAGATCCTGGCGTACAGTCTGTAACTGAGATCTACAACTACTACAAGAAGTTTGGCTATAAGACCGAAATCATGGGTGCGAGCTTCCGCAACGTAGACGAGATTAAAGAACTTGCGGGCGTTGACCTGCTGACGATCTCACCTAAGTTGCTGAAGCCTCTCGCCGAAACAGAAGGTAAATTGCCTCGCAAGCTAAAGCCAGAAGCTGCCAAAGATCTAGACATCGAGAAGCTGTCTATAGACAAGGCAACCTTCGACAAGATGCATGAGAGCGATCGGATGGCTAATGACAAGCTAAAAGAGGGTATTGCCGGATTTTCTAAGGCTTTGGAAGAACTCGAGCAACTGTTGGAAGATCGCTTAGCGCAGATGAGCGAACCCGTGACTAGCGCGTAGCTGCTATAAAAGCACAACTAGCTAAAAGCACGACTAGCTAAAAGCAGGACAAAACTACAGGCGTCACCGTAAAGCCTGAACAATATGGCGCTTGTAGTTTATAAAATCTGTTGTTAGCTTCAGGTCTAGCTTTCTATGTTCGAGTAGCTGAATGTCGATAGTCTCGCTCAGGCTACCGCTTTTGCTCATGATATGAACGCGCTGTGAGAGAAAGATGGCTTCTTCTATATCGTGGGTAATCATTAAGACGGAGAGCTGCGTTTTCTCCCAAAGATCGTGAAAGAATACCTGCATCTGTTCTTTAGTTTGCGCGTCGAGTGCGCCAAAGGGTTCGTCCATTAGCAGCACTTCGGGGTCGTTGGCCAGGGCGCGGGCGATCGCCACCCTTTGTTTCATCCCGCCCGACAGCTCTTTAGGATAAGCCTTGGCATAGTTGCTAAGTCCCACAATCTCTAGATAGTGATTAACAATATCGAGCTGCTCTGCTTTAGCAAGGCCCTTCAGCTTTAGCCCAAAGGCAATGTTGTCGGCGACCGATAGCCAGTTGAACAAGGTGTAGTTTTGAAAAACCATGCCTCTATCTGCGCCAGGGCTACTCACTGGAGTGCTATCTACCAGAATGCTGCCAGAAGTCGCGGGTAGCAGGCCCGCCGCAATGCTCAGCAGCGTCGATTTACCGCAGCCAGAAGGCCCTACAATGCAGCTAAATTCATTGGTTTGTAGCTGCAGGCTAACGTTGTTTACAGCCGTTTTGGGTTGGCAC
>Ga0115546_1001883_pt1 | contig 12620 bp, 10 predicted proteins | sample COGITO_mtgs_1004_FD_87186 | JGI IMG/M metagenome (GOLD analysis project Ga0115546, IMG submission 87186) | Pelagic marine microbial communities from North Sea - COGITO_mtgs_100413 | ecosystem: Environmental > Aquatic > Marine > Epipelagic | place: Germany:Helgoland, sampling site Kabeltonne...
GAATTTCCTTATGTATTTGATGAAACACAAGAAATAGCAAAAGCATATGATGCTATTTGTACGCCTGATTTTTTTGGCTTTAATTCAAAATTAGAGTTGCAATATCGAGGACGATTTGATTCTACTGGAAGAGGAGAGGCACAACCAAATAATAAAAGAGAATTATTTGAGGCAATGAAGTTAGTCGCTGAGACACAAAAGGGACCAGAAATACAACATGCAAGTATTGGTTGTTCAATTAAATGGAAAGAGGAGCATATTTAAAGCATAGATAACTTGATTGTGGTCTTAGTTTAGTTAATAATTTAGTGTTAAATGGTATCAAAAATATAAATCAAAAAATGCATTAGTCAAATAAACAATGCAATCAATTTAATTTTGGGAGGAAGTATGGCAACGAGACAAGATTTAGCTAACGCTATTCGCGCTTTATCAATGGACGCGGTTCAAAAGGCAAGCTCAGGACATCCTGGCGCGCCAATGGGGATGGCAGAAATAGGAGAGGTTTTGTGGAATCATCATCTCAGTCATAACCCTAACAATCCAGACTGGGCAAACCGTGATCGCTTTATTTTATCTAACGGCCATGGCTCAATGTTGATTTATTCACTTCTTCATTTAACAGGCTATGACCTACCGATGAAGGATATTGAAAATTTTAGACAGCTTCACTCAGCTTGTGCAGGTCACCCTGAATATGGCTATGCACCTGGCGTTGAAACTACAACTGGCCCATTAGGCCAAGGTATCAGTAATGCGGTTGGTTTTGCAATGGCTGAAAAACTGATGGCGAATCAATTTAATAAGCCGGGTCATGAAATTGTAGATCATCATACTTATGCATTCTTAGGTGATGGTTGTTTAATGGAAGGTGTATCTCACGAAACGTGTGCGCTTGCTGGAACTTGGGGTCTTGGAAAGCTAATTGCTTTTTGGGATGACAATGGAATTTCAATTGATGGTCACATAGAAGGTTGGTATACAGATGATACAGCCGGTCGATTTGAGTCATATGGATGGCACGCTATTAGAGATGTGGATGGCCATGACCCAGAAGCTATTGATAAGGCAATCCAAGAAGCAAAAAAAGTAACGGATAAACCAACACTTATTTGTTGTAAAACAATCATTGGTAAAGGCTCACCGAATAAATCTGGTTCTCATGACTGTCACGGTGCCGCTTTGGGCGATGATGAAGTTGCCCTAGTTCGAAAAGAAATCGGTTGGGAGCACGCACCCTTCGTAATCCCGCAAGACGTATACGATGGATGGAACCAAAAAGATAAAGGCGATGCCCGTGAACAAGAATGGAACGCTAAGTTTGATGCGTACGCAAAAGAGTTCCCAGAAATGGCAGCTGAATTCAAACGAAGAATGTCTAATGAACTTCCAGCTGATTGGGAGAAACAATCAAATGCCCTAATTAATGATGCAAACAAAGCAGCTGAGAAAGTGGCGACAAGAAAAGCATCACAAAATGTCATCACCGCGCTTGCACCAATTTTACCTGAGTTTGTTGGCGGCTCTGCTGATCTAACAGGTTCTAATTTAACAAGCTGCCCAAGTTTTGAGCATGTAAATGGTAAAAAACCAGGTAATTATATTTCATACGGTGTCAGAGAGTTTGGTATGGCTGCAATCATGAATGGTATAGCATTACATGGTGGCCTACTACCTTTTGGTGGAACCTTCCATATGTTCACTGACTATATGAGAAACGGCATGAGAATGTCAGCGCTCATGAAGCAGCGAGTCGTTTATGTTCTAACGCATGACTCTATTGGCCAAGGTGAAGACGGACCAACACACCAACCAATCGAGACAACTTCTGGACTGAGATTTATTCCAAGAATGGAAGTTTGGCGTCCTTGTGATGCAACAGAAACTGCGACTGCTTGGGTTGCGGCTGTTGAAAATGGTGAAAACCCAACCAGTTTAGTATTGAGTCGACAGGGAATGGGTTTCCATTCAAGAACGCCTGAGCAAATCGCCAATATTAAAAAAGGTGGTTATGTTCTTTCTGATAGTGATGGTGATGCTCAAGTGATTATTATTGCAACAGGATCAGAAGTTGATTTAGCAGTAGGCGCTCAAGCAAGCTTAAAAGATGAAGGTATCCATGCAAGAGTCGTATCAATGGCTTGTACTCAAGCTTTTGATAGACAAGATCAAGCATATAAAGATAGCGTGTTAACACCAGGTGTAAAAAGAATTTCAGTTGAAGCGGGTGTGACAGACTATTGGAGAAAGTATGTCGGTCTTGATGGTGCCTGTGTTGGTATAGACACTTATGGCGAATCAGCGCCAGGTAAAGTTGTATTCGAACACTTTGGTTTCACTGTGGATAATGTTGTTAAAACAGCAAAATCAGTTCTGTAATTCAAATTAATATTCATAAGGGTAGCTTTGCGGCTACCCTTATTTATTTTTAGAATAGGGGAATGACGTGTCAGTAAATGTAGCAATTTCTGGATTTGGAAGGATCGGCAGACTTGTTTTAAGAGCCATTTTTGAACACAACAGAAAAGATATTAATGTGGTTGCGGTTAATTGCAGCCGGGGTGATATTCAAAGTCACGCCCATCTATTAAAATACGACACGGCCCACGGTAAATTTGATGCTGAAATTCAGACGCAAGATGACTTCTTTGTTGTCAATGGCCATAAAATTAAGTACCTCAACACCAGAGACCCAAAAGAACTGCCATGGAAAGAATTAGATGTAGATGTGGTATTAGAGTGTACGGGTGCTTTTAGAGGAAAAAAATCAAGCGAGTTTCATATAGAGCAAGGGGCAAAAAAAGTTTTAATTTCTGCACCTGGAGAATCAGATGTAGATGCCACAGTTGTTTATGGTGTGAATCATGAAATACTCAAATCTACTGATGTATTTGTATCAAACGCATCTTGTACAACAAATGGATTAGCCCCTATAGTGAAAGTTATTCAAGATAAAATTGGAATTAAATCAGGCATTATGAATACCATTCATTCCTACACAAATGACCAATCATTATTGGATAATATGCATAAGGATATAAGGCGAGCTAGAGCTGCTTCAGGATCTATGATTCCCACAAAAACAGGTGCTGCTGCAGCAGTAGGTTTAGTGATTCCAGAACTTAAAGGAAAGTTAGATGGTATTGCTGTTCGAGTGCCTACAAATAATGTTTCGTTAGTCGACCTTACATTGATTTCACAAACTCAGACCTCAAAAGATGAAGTAAATAAAATAATGAGAGAGGCATCTGAAAGTAATTTAAAAGGTATTTTGGTCTATAACGAAGAGCCGCTTGTATCAATCGATTTTAATCATACTCCTGCGTCATGTTATTTTGATTCAACGTTGACCAAAGTGAGTCCTGACGGAGATTTAGTAAAAGTTTTTGGTTGGTATGATAACGAGTGGGGATTTAGTTGCCGCATGTTAGATACCGCAATAGCAATGATGAATGCAAAGTAGTTTTTTAAAATGAATCAACTTCAAGATCTTGATTTAAACAACAAAAAAGTTTTTATCCGTTCTGATCTAAATGTACCTATCAAGTCAGGACAAATTACCTCAACGAAAAGAATCGAAGCATCATTACCTACAATTACCCATTGTCTAAGAATGGGTGCGAAGGTGATGGTTACATCTCACCTTGGAAGACCAAATGAGGGTGCATATAATCCAGAGTTTTCCTTATTACCCATTGTTAAATTTTTAGAAAACCATTTTAAGAAAAAAATTAATTTAATTAAGGAATGGCCAGCTCAAAAAATCAATGTTGGATCTGGAGAGCTTGTAGTTTTAGAGAATTGTCGCTTTAATCAAGGGGAGTCTGAGAATGATCAGAATTTAGCGAAACAATATGCATCGCTTGCAGATATTTTTGTAATGGATGCCTTTGGAACTGCTCATAGAAAACAGGCATCTACTTATGGAATCGCTCAATTTTGTGATCAAGTATGTGCTGGAAAACTTTTTTCTAGTGAGCTCGAAGCCCTTCAAAAGGTAATGTCTAATCCTAAATCACCTATGGTAGCGATTGTGGGGGGAAGTAAAGTCTCTACCAAACTTTCAATTTTGGATAGTCTCTCAGATAAGGTTGATCAACTAATTTTAGGTGGCGGCATTGCTAATACCTTTTTAAAAGCACAAGGTTTTAACATTGGAAATTCACTTTACGAAAAAGACTTTATCGATTCAGCCAAAAAAATTATTCAAAAATTAGAATCACGAGGTGGATCACTACCATTGGTGACTGATGTAATTTGTGCAAAAGAATTTAACGAAAATGAAACTGCAGTTAAAAAAAATATAAATGATTTAGAATCTTCAGACATGATTTTTGATCTAGGTCCTGAGACAATGAAAGGCATTGAGGACACTATCAAGAAATCACAAACTATTTTATGGAATGGTCCTATAGGCGTTTTTGAATTTGACCAATTTTCTAAAGGGACAGAAACATTAGCCCACTCGGTTGCAAATGCAATTGCATTTTCTCTAGTTGGAGGCGGTGACACAATTGCTGCACTAGAAAAATTTGGTATGTTGAAAAATATGTCGTATATCTCAACTGCAGGCGGTGCATTTTTAGAGTTTGTTGAAGGAAAAAAATTACCTGCAATTGAAATTTTAGAGAAGCGCTCAACAATTGAACACTAAATCTAAATTAGACATTCAATCCTTGCCATTACTTCATCAAGGTAAGGTCAGAGATATATACGACATCAATCAAGACAAGATGTTGATTGTCACGACTGACAGGATATCTGCTTTTGACGTGATTATGAATGAGACGATTCCACACAAAGGGCAGGTGCTAAACCAAATGGCAAGTTTCTGGTTTAAAAAGATTGAGGGTATTGTTCCCAATCATTTGACTCATGAAGATGCCAGCCAATTTGTTACAGAAGATGAAGCGTTAAGGGTAAAAAATCGAGCAGTGGTGGTAAAGAAATTAACACCCATCCCAATTGAAGCCATCGTTCGTGGCTATCTAGTTGGCAGTGGATGGAAGGAGTACCAAAAAGATCAATCTATCTGTCAGATTGATCTCCCAACTGGACTTAAACTTGCCAGCCAACTTCCAGAAACCATTTTTACCCCATCAAATAAAGCTGCGGTGGGTGATCATGATGAGAATATTTCAATGGCAAGCTGTATTGAATTAATCGGACAGGATTTAACAGATCAAATTTCAAACATCAGTCTTGAGATTTATAAAGTTGCCTATGAAGTGGCACTTGAAAAAGGGATCATGATTGCGGATACTAAATTTGAATTTGGAACAGATAGTAGTGGTAAATTATTTATCATGGATGAGGTGCTGACACCTGATTCGTCAAGATTTTGGTCAAAAGACAACTACCAGGTGGGCACATCACCCCATAGTTTTGATAAACAATTCATAAGAGACTGGTTAGAAAGTCAGGATTGGGACAAGACACCACCGCCACCGAAACTTCCCGATAACATTATCCAAAAAACTAGCCAGAAATATTTAGACATATTTGAAAAATTAACGGGTGAAATAATTTTATAAATAAAGGATTATTAAATGCATCAATTAAAATTAGGTTTTTTTGGGTCAATCATTTGTGTTTTATTAAACATATCTATTTTAAATGCCTACGCGGATACAAAACCTGATTTTAAAAAATATGCGGCTGGCCCTGAGAGAAAAAAAGTTTTTATCAACTATGTGAGGCCACTAATTGATAAGGCAAGTGTTGGTATAAAAGAGGATAGAGATTTTGTGTTAAATCTTCGTAATGATTTAGCACTCAGTAAAACTCCTAGCGAATTAGATAAGAAAAAATTATCTGAATTAATTAAATATTATAAAGTAAAAGAAACACTATCAATTTCAGAACAATTCGATGAGCTCATACATAAGGCTAATGTTTATCCCGTCAGTTTGATTTTAGCTCAAGCTATTTTAGAGTCAGCTTGGGGAACTTCGAGGTTTGCAGTTGAGGGAAATAATTTTTTTGGCCAACATTGTTTTTCTAAAGGTTGCGGAATTAAGGCTCGTGGAGATAAAAGAGTAGAGGTAGCTAAATTTGCTTCCGTATTTGATAGTATCCAATCATATTATCGAAATTTAAATACTGGTAATTCCTATAAAGAATTAAGAAGACTGCGTGCAGAAGAAGTTTCAAAGGTAATGACAATGGATTCTATTGAATTGACTGAAGGGCTATCACATTATTCCGAATTAACGAATGGGGATTACGAAAGAAGACTCAATCAGGTAATTACATTTAATAAACTTCAACAATACGATACATAAAATTAATGTTTAAGACAATTTCAAAATTCAATGCAATTCAGTTAATCCTTTTAGCATTCTTTATAACGGGTCTAATTAATATATTAATTGCTTACTTTGATATTTCTGGACTCTCAAATGTCAGATCAGAACAGACTGATATTTTTTTCCCATCATCCAAAGTCATCGGTACGGTGTGGATGTTATTAATTGCGGGTTTATCTTATAGTTTTTCTGTCGTTGCTAAGAAAAATGAGTTCATTGCTAAACACCTCATCCTTTTATTCCTCATTTGTGTCACTTACCCTTTTTATACAATGGGTTTTTCATCACTCAGCAGTATGATTTTAGGAAACTTAGTTACAATTTTTTATGGGAGTTTTATTGTAGGGCTTCTACATACGACATTTAAAACGCAATCATTTATTGTGAGCTTGATACCGATTTGGGTTGTCTTTGTTACTTTCTTAATGTTTCGAGTTTATTCCTAAAAATTTCACATATAAAAAAGCCCACCTCAAAAGGGCGGGCTTTTAAATTTAAATTTACCTTACAGTATTGGAACGATTAATAAAGCGACGATATTGATAATTTTAATCAATGGGTTAATCGCTGGACCTGCTGTATCCTTATATGGATCACCCACAGTATCACCTGTCACTGAAGCCTTGTGTGCTTCAGATCCTTTACCGCCATGATTACCATCTTCGATGTGTTTCTTAGCGTTATCCCAAGCACCGCCACCTGTACACATTGAAATCGCAACAAATAAACCAGTCACAATGGTTCCCATGAGTAACCCACCTAGAGCTTGTGGCCCTAAATAAATACCTACGACAACTGGAACGGCAACCGGAAGAATTGAAGGAATAACCATTTCTTTAATTGCTGAGGCGGTTAATAAATCAACGGCTTTCGCATAATCTGGCTTTCCTTTACCCGTCATAATGCCTTTAATGGTTTTAAATTGACGTCTCACTTCTTCAACCACCGATGCGGCTGCTCGCCCAACGGCTTCCATCGCCATTGCTGCAAATAAGAAAGGAATCAAACCACCAATGAATAGACCAATAATCACCATCGGCTCACTTAGGTCAAAGTTTGTCACGATGTTGTAGTGTTCAAGTTTATGTGTGTAATCAGCAAAAAGAACTAAAGCAGCCAATCCTGCTGAACCAATTGCATAACCTTTTGTGACCGCTTTTGTAGTGTTACCCACCGCATCTAAGGGGTCCGTAATGTCACGCACTTTTTGTGGAAGACCTGCCATTTCAGCAATACCACCCGCATTGTCTGTAATAGGACCGTATGCATCGAGTGCCACGATAATACCCGCCATACTCAACATCGATGTCGCTGCAATCGCAACACCATATAACCCAGCTAGTTCATAAGAAGTAAAGATAGCCGCACAAACTGAAAGCACTGGTAATGCAGTTGATTTCATTGAAATACCAATACCCGCGATAATATTTGTTGCATGGCCAGTTTCAGATGCTTTAGCTACGTGCTGAACGGGTTTAAATTGTGTACCAGTGTAGTATTCAGTAATAAATACAAGCAATGCAGTTAAAACTAAACCCACCACCGCTGAACCAAATAAAGCAGTTGCTGAAAAAGTTTGGTCATCAATTTGAATACCTTCAGGGAACATTTGAACGCTGACGTAATAAAATGCAATCGCTGAAAGAATACCAGCAACCGCTAGACCACGATAAAGGGCTGGCATCACATTAGTCATTTTATTATTAGCCTTCACAAACATACAACCAATGATAGATGCAATAATTGAAACTGCACCCAACATTAATGGATAAAGAACACCGTTGATGTCAGAAACCATAAGCGCACCTAATACCATCGTCGCAATAATTGTGACTGCATATGTCTCAAATAAGTCAGCTGCCATACCCGCACAATCACCGACGTTATCACCCACGTTATCTGCAATCACCGCTGGGTTTCTTGGGTCGTCTTCTGGAATACCTGCTTCAACTTTACCCACTAAGTCAGCGCCGACATCAGCTCCTTTAGTGAAGATACCACCACCCAAACGTGCAAAAATAGAAATAAGTGATGATCCAAAAGCTAAACCAATCAGAGGATTTAATGCTTCAGTTGTTGTGAGTGTCTCGCCACCTAAGTAAAGATAAAAACCTGCCACACCTAATAAGCCCAAACCGACAACTAACATACCTGTAATCGCACCACCCTTGAAAGCAACATCAAACGCTTGAGGTAAACCTTTAGTTGCTGCTTGCGCAGTTCTCACATTTGCTCGAACAGAAACATTCATGCCAATAAATCCGCATAAACCAGATAGAACAGCGCCGATCACAAAACCAATGGCAGTATTACAATCAATAAAATAATAAATAAGCACTGCTAAAATAATTCCAACTAGAGCAATAGTTTTATATTGTCTTGTTAAGTAAGCGGCTGCTCCATCTTGAATAGCACCGGCAATCGCTTTCATCTTTGAATTGCCTGCAGGTAGATTAATGATCCATCTGGACATAACCAAACCATAAATCACAGCTAAAATGGCTGCACCTATAGCTATATGAATTACTGGGTAATCGACTAATGACATATTTCCTCCATGAGTTTTAAAATTCAAATCTTCTATAAGACTTGAAAAAAATAATGCGTAATTATAACTGTTTTGAGATAAGGTTCAATCAAAAATTGAATTAAAAATGTAGGTATAAAAAATGCAAACCCACTTAATTTAAAAGCATCATAATTCCAATTATTATTAGCAATAGGCTAAACAATCTTTTAATCACTAGGTCATCTAATTGTAAAAGCCAACCCGCAGATAATTTGATAAATATAAGGCTAGGAAGTGTTAAAAATAAAATAGCAGGGGTGTAAATAAATCCAAAGGTAATATTGTTTTGAAATCCTGAATGAAGTGAACCTATATAAATAGCAATGGATGCACCGAGACCTATAAAAAAACCTAAAACACTAGCTGTTCCAATTGCAAGTTTGGGTGGAATATTCTTTTTGATGAGAAAGGGAACAAATAGTGTTGCACCACCAATTCCAACAACACCAGAGATTATTGAAAAAAGAAAAGCGATTATATTTGATTGCCATCGATTAGGAAGGGTACTTTTTTTTAAAATAACTTGATGCTTAAATAATTTATAAGCAATAAAGAATGTATATAAAATAAAAAAATATTTTAAAAAGTCCCCTGGGATATTTTTAATAAAGAATCCAATCAAAAGAGAACCTACAGCTAATCCCGGTATAAATTTTTTTACAATTTCATAATTCACATTGTTATTCTTAGTATGTGCATATGCCGCCATTGCACCTGTTATGACCATTGAGGCTAGCGAGGTACTTATCCCAATTACGATTGCTTGTTCAAGGGGTAGGTTGGAAAAATAAGTCAGGCAGTAGGTTACAACGGGGACAATCATCAATCCACCCCCTAATCCAAATAGCCCAGCTGCAATTCCGATGAAAATACCTGAAAAAATAAAAATGAAGACTTCTAACATTTATTTAATTACTTTTTGGTTTTAAATAAGCCATTAATAATATTTTTTAGTGGTGAGTCACTCATATTTTCTTTTAATTCCTGGAGAGTTTGATTTGCTGTTGATGGAATTTTTTTTATGTTTCTTTTTGGATTTTTTGGATGAAGAATGGAAACATTAATTTTAATCTTTTCGATTTTATTTTCGAGCCGGCTGCTGCCATTTATTTTTTCTATGATCTCTGAACTGACTAGTTTTAGTTGAGAGGCGACTGCACTATTTTCTGCCTCAATTAATAACGTATGGTTGAGTATATTTTTTGCAATAATTTTTTCTTTAAATTTTTTACTTACGTTACTTAAGAGAATTTTTTGTAACAAATCATGTTCTTTCTTCTTTGCAGCAAAATCAGAAAAATTTTGACCATGTAACAACTTTTTTATACGTTCCATACTATAATGCTACATTATTTTAAGTAATAGAAATAAATTACAAACATAGATGAAAATATTATTCCTTAATAAGGATGCTAAGAAACCCAAAAGTTTAAGTTTTTATTCGTTGTGTGTGTTGATAACGATAATATTTGCTGTGGGTTTTGCATCTGCGTACACCTTATTTAGATTTCAACAAAAAGAGGAAACTCTGAGCCTTAACTTGATGTCTGAAGTTAACCTCAACAGTGAGCTTTCAAAGCAAGAACTAGAGCTTTATATTAGTCAGATTGGAGAGTTGAATGCACGCATAATGCAGCTTGATGTGCAATCCGAGCGAATTCAAGAAATAATGAGAAGTCAAATTTTGGGGAAAGATAAATTACCCTCGCTAAAAGAAAAAAAGGATAAAAAAGATAAAAATGTGGGAGGGCCTTTCATAAATGATAATTTGAGTTTAGGTGATATTCATAAAACCTTAGCCCATTTACTTGAAAAAGTAGGTAAAAGAGAGATTTATTACAATAAAAAAGAAGCAATGCTCTTAAAACATTCAGTGCTTAAAGAAACGTTACCGACACTCTATCCGGTTTCAGTTCCATATACATCATCCAGTTTTGGTTGGAGGCGTGACCCTTTTTTAGGCATACGAGCTTTTCATTCTGGTTTGGATTTCAGCGCTGCCCATGGAGAAGAAATTAAAGCAACGGGTGCTGGAATAGTAACGATGGTGGCTAAGGGTAAGAATTATGGAAATTTTTTGAAGATTAAACATGGCGATGGCCTTGAGACAAGGTATGCACATTGCTCAAAAATTTTAGTAAAAAAGGGTGATATCATCGAAAAAAATCAGGTGATTGCCCTGGTAGGAAATACAGGGCGTTCAACTGGCCCTCACTTGCATTATGAGATTAGGTTGAATGGGAGAGCACTTGACCCTAGGCAGTATTTAAAAAAATAAAATAAGATAATTATGTTAAAAAATTTATTAGGCAGTATCTTCGGGACGCGTAACGATCGATTAATTAGTAACTATAAAAAATTAGTTACAAAAATTAATGCACTTGAAGATGAAGTAAAAAAATTAAAAGATTCTGACTTCAAGGTTAAGACAGAAGAATTTAAAGAGCGTATTAAAAAAGGAGAGTCCTTAGATAGCATGCTCGTTGAAGTATTCGCCCATGTAAGAGAAGCAGGAGTAAGGTCATTGGGTATGCGCCATTTTGATGAACAATTAATCGGCGGCATGGTTTTAAATGACAACAAAATATCAGAAATGCGAACAGGTGAAGGAAAAACACTTGTTGCGACACTGCCTGTCTATCTGAATGCTTTAGAGGGTAAAGGGGTGCATGTTGTAACAGTCAATGATTACCTAGCGAAACGTGATGCGGAGTGGATGGGTAAGCTTTATAACTTCCTTGGGCTTACAGTCGGAGTCAATCTCTCAAGGATAGCGCCTGAAGAAAAGAAAAAAGCTTATCAGTCAGATATTACATATGGTACGAATAATGAGTTTGGCTTTGATTACTTGCGCGATAACATGGTGTATGCGTCCTCTGAACGCGTCCAAAGACCCCTAAATTTTGCTGTCGTTGATGAAGTAGATTCAATTTTAATTGATGAGGCAAGAACGCCCTTAATTATTTCAGGACAAGCAGAAGATAATATAGATTTATATAAAAAAATTGATGCTATTATCCCCCAGTTAAAAAAACAAGATAAGCCTGAAAGTAAAGGTGATTTTTGGCTAGATGAAAAATCAAATCAAGCTGTCTTATCAGATGATGGGCATATCAATATTGAAAAAATACTCGTCAAGGCTGGCATATTAGAAAAAGATTCGAATTTATATGATGCGGCTAACATAAATTTACTTCACCATATCAATTCATCCCTAAGGGCACATTATTTATTTATTAAAGATAAAGATTATGTTGTCTCTGATGGAGCGGTAACAATTGTAGATGAATTTACAGGTAGGATGATGCCAGGTAGAAGATGGGGAGATGGGCTTCATCAAGCAATAGAAGCAAAAGAAAATGTAGCCATTCAAAAGGAAAATCAAACACTGGCAGGAATTACCTTTCAAAATTATTTTAGGATGTATGAAAAACTCTGCGGTATGACAGGAACAGCAGATACTGAAGCTGAAGAATTTAATTCTATCTATGGCCTTGAGACGGTTGTTATCCCCCCACACTTACCAACCATAAGAAAAGATAAAATTGATAAAATTTATCGTACTTCCGAAGAGAGATATTTAGCGGTTTTGCAAGATATCAAGGAATGTGCTGCGAAATCCCAGCCGGTTTTAGTAGGAACAACATCCATTGAAAATTCAGAGTTGATTTCAAAATTACTAAATAAATCAAAATTAAAACATCAAGTTCTTAATGCTAAGCAACATGAAAAAGAGGCAAATA
>Ga0115546_1001890_pt1 | contig 12598 bp, 1 predicted proteins | sample COGITO_mtgs_1004_FD_87186 | JGI IMG/M metagenome (GOLD analysis project Ga0115546, IMG submission 87186) | Pelagic marine microbial communities from North Sea - COGITO_mtgs_100413 | ecosystem: Environmental > Aquatic > Marine > Epipelagic | place: Germany:Helgoland, sampling site Kabeltonne...
CAAAAGAAGCTGATCCTAATTACGATGCATCAGCTGACACTGAAGTTGTTACAAGTGAAGTTAGTCCTAGTGTATCAGCTATTTTAAATGGAAAAACTACTGTAGAAGAAACAGAAGAGAATTCTTTTGTTTCAATGGAAGATGTTAATTTCTTAATGACTTCTCAGAATGGAGTTTCTTTTGTAGAAGGATATGGCGGAACTCAAATTGTAGCAAATGAAGATCCAAATGCTGCTGTTCAAGCAGAGATTGCGGCTGATATGTCACAAGCAGCACCTGAAGTATCTACTCCAGATGACATGAAGATGTACAATGATCCAGATGCAGATCCTATTGCAGATCCTGAAGCTCCTGTATTAACTAATGAGGCAAATAAAATCGCGGCAATAACTCCTTCTAGCCAAGTAACTTCTCAAGAAAAAGGTTTACTTGAATTTATAGGTCAGTTTGAATCTAAAGGTGGTGATCCTAACATAGTGTACTCAGGATGGAGTGGCACACCTGATAAGCCTATTACTACAATGACAATAGACGAAGTGTTTGCTTTGCAAGATAAAATGGTAAGAGAGCAAAGAGCAGCTAATCCAAATAAGAAAGCTTCTAGTGCTGTAGGGTCTCATCAATTTATAAAAGGTACATTAAAAGAAGAGGTTAAGAATCAAGGTATTCCTGGAGACACAATCTTTACTGCTGAAGTTCAAGACTCTATAATTTTAGGTAGACTAAAAAACATGAGAGGATTTGATAGGTTCTTATCAGGAGAAATGAGTGAGGAACAGTTTGCTACGTCTCTTTCCCAAGAGTTCGCATCTATGCCTAACCCGGCTACAAACAAGTCTTATTATGATGGAGATGGTCTAAACAGTTCTTTAGTAGATCTTCAAGAAGTTTTAGAAATGCTTAGAAAAATAAAAACAAGTTCAAACTAGTATATAATGATAGAGGAAACACAAGAAAATATAGTACAATCAGAAACTCCAGTAGCACAAGTTGCTGGAGTTACTAATGCTTCAGCTGCTACAGAACCTGCCGCTACAGAACCTACTTCTAAGTGGGCAGGCATTTCTAATGTTGAGCAAAGTACTGACCCTGACTTACCTAATACAGTTGCCAAAGAAAACAGTCAAGCTGGAACTGACGCAGCACCTATAAGTAAATGGGCTGGTATAGGAGGCGATGATTCTAGTTATGCCGACCCAACAATCATTAGAGATAAAGAACTTGAGATTGACCTTGAAGATTATACTAGTTATTTAGGTAACGACATATATAATCCTGTAGGAGGAATAGATGCATTAAACAAATCTAGAGCAACCAATCAATCATGGTATGCTCAAGCTGGTAATATGCTTGGACAAGCTGTTGTTGGCGAAATAGTCGGTGGTACTGTTGAAGGTATAGGATATGTTCTTGACATGGCTGGATGGGCTGACATAGCTAAAGGTGAAGAAGGAGAATGGGGTAACTGGTTAAGTGATTACGGTAAATCTCTAAGAGAATTTGGACAAGAATCCATGCCTATATACCAGGTTAACGAAGGTGAGTTTGACATGGGTGATAGTGGATGGTGGTTTAGTAATGCTGTTTCTGTTGCGTCATCTTTATCTATGCTAATACCTGCAACTGGTACAGTTAAGGCTTTGTCTTTTCTAGGAAAAAACATATCTAAAGCTCTTGGTGCAATAAACAAATCTGCTGACATTGCTGCTGGAATGGGAAAGAAAGCAAAGTGGATGGCTAATGGTATTAGTCAAGCCGTTGTTTCTAGACACATTGAGAATCATATGGAAGCTAGTGGTACATTTGAATCAACTAGAGATGAATTCTTACAAACAATAGATCCTAAGACAGGTGTTAAGTTTACTGAAGAAGAGGCTAAAAAGTATGCTTCTCAAGCTGCTGCATCTAACTACAAAATGGGATGGGCTATGATCATGCAAGACATACCTCAATACCTTGCAATAGGAAAAATATTTAATCCTAGAACAATGAAAATGGAGTCTGCTTTGAGCAAGGCTACAAGCACAGGAAAAGTTTCTAAATTAAAACCTTGGCAAAGTAAAGCATTAAAAGGTGCTAAAGCTGGAGGTGTTACTTTCTTGTCAGAGGGAGCAGAGGAGTCTTACCAATACTATATTGCAGAAAGAGGATCTTTAAAAGCTAAGCTTGATGCTGGCCTTATTAATGAAGAAGAATACGAAGAAGAATTGTCTGCTACAATTGGAGATACTGAAATGATGACTTCAGCTTTCTGGGGTGGACTTGGTGGTAATATCTTCCAAGCAGTTGGTCCTAGGACTCAAACATTGTTTAAGAGTAAAGCAACAAGACAATCAGAAGCTAACTGGGCAAAGATGCAAGCTGAATTCTTAGAGAATAGAGGTAAGAGTTACGAGATGATGCAGAAAGAACTTGCTGTTGCTGATCAAAACAATGACCCGGTAAGAAGAAAACAAATTATCAACGAGATGATGATAGGCATGAGTCTTGAAGCACTTACTGTTGACCAGTTTGAACAACACATAGAGTCTCTTGCTAACCTAGCAGAGATGACTGCAGAAGAGCAAGCTGCATATAAAGAAGCACACGGTATTGAATTAGACATAGAGTTGTTTAAAGAGTACGTACCTGATGCTATAAGAATTGCTAACGAAACTAAAGAAAGATATTTAAAGCATTTAGATAAGAATGATTCTGGAGTTGCTGGTATGATGGCAAGCAACGATATACACATAGCTCAGTTCCAAGAAAGAATTGAGGCACTAGAACAAGAAAAGTCTGACATGTCTGAAGGGTTTGTTGGGTCATCTAAAATGTCTACCTACGCAAAAGAGATTCCTCAAAAGAAAGCTCTTATAAAAGCGTACCAAAGAGCTAATGAAATACACAGAGCTAACCTAAGCGATAAGGCTAGTAAGCGTAAGAAAAAATTAGTTGGAGACGTAATAAAGAACAATGAGAAATACATTGAGTCTTTAGAAAACTCTATTGCAAATGATTATAAAGAAAAAGAAGATATACATCCTGAGACTAGAATGCATAACAAAAGATATGCAGCTGGTCATCAAACAATGCTTGAAGAAAAGCAAGATAAAGAAATAGAAAAAATACTTCTTGAAGATGGTATATCTTTTAGACAGTCTGACAACGCACACTTAGGTAGTGATGCTTACAAAAAAGAACGTCAGATTAAGCAAGATGAACTTAAGGTTGCTTTAATACAAGATGAAAAAGGAGCTGATCAAGTTCGTAAAAACATAAGAGACAACAACGAGTATACTGACAAAGAGAAAAAAGATTTGTTAAAAAAAGTTGATGCAAGAAAGAAAGATATAATTGCTAAGAAAAAAGCTGAAGATCTTAAAGCTGCTCAAGTGCTTCACGACAAGAAGTTAGCAGAAGAAGCGGCTGCAAAACAGGAAGCAAATCCTGGTGATCTTGTAGACACAAATGTTGCACCTATAGAAGAAAACATTGAAGATGAATTCTCTGAAGAAGAGAGTGACCACGTAAATTCTGAACTAGAAAAATCTGAAAAGATTGTTGATGAATCTGCGGGAGTAGATAGAGCTGTTAAGCTTCTTGACACTGTAGCTTCTGATGGTTACAAAGAATGGGTAGCTAACGGTAAAAGTAAGATAAATGAAGAGGTAGGTTTTGTTGTATCTGATTACAATGGCCAGAACAAAAACATACTAAAAGCAATTGAGCTTTTCAATAAAGGTGTTGTGAATGATTTCGTATACGAATACCTTCCTATTAAAGCATTAGTTGGAAACAACCCGGATGTATTTACTTTTCTACCGACCCTTACTAATAACATAGCTAAAAGTGAAACTGCTTTTGACGCATGGAATAAAGTAGACCTTCCTCAAAGAAAAGTAATAATAGACTTATTAAAAGATGGCAAGCCAGCGAAGAGTAAAATATCTCTAACTACTGGTGGTGGACTTGTGATGGACAAGAATGAAGATGGAAGCCCTGCTAAAAATATACTTACTGATTTAGATCAGGTTGAAGACTTAGATGACATACAGTTAGCTATCACAAACAAAGATGGTGATTTAGTTGATAGTGACACAAGAGATGGTGTTGTAGGATTTAAAGGTAAGAAGTACATGGTAACAGGTGTTACTGATGAGAAAGGAAATCAGATACCTTATAAGGGTGGATTATTCCTTATGGTAAAGAAGGCTGATGGATCACCATTCCCGCTAAGACTTAACTTGTCTAAGCATTCTAATCTTCAAGCTGAAGCATTAACTGAAGTACTTGCCGCTGTTGCGTTAGGTCAAGTTAAACTTGAGCAAGCTATAACAGACTTACCTAAAGAAGTTCTTGACATACTAGAAGTAAACTTAGTTGAAGAACTTAAGATTGTTGAAGACGGCAGTATAAAAGATCTTATAAACTTATTAGGATATACATCTGAACAGACTAAAGGAAAGAAGTCTCAACTAATGTTTTCTAAAGATTACAAATCTGTATTGTTTGGGGACGGAAAGGTTCTAAGTAAAACAAATCTTGCTCAAGCAAAAATAGAACTACAGGAATTCTTACAGACTACAAAGAACATAAACTTTAACAGTGAGCTTTGGAAGACAAGCCCTGAGTATAGAGAATGGGTTGTTGGATCTGGTGCAATTTCTACCAATGCAACAACAAAGGGTCCTATGTTTGCAACGAGTAAAAACTGGAAAACAAAAGTTTTTGTTGCACCAATAAGTGCTCCTGCTCCTGCTCCTAAAGTAGAGGTAGCGGAAAAGACTCCTGCTAATACTAGTGAGCAATCAGAAAGAAAAGCAAAGACTGAAAAGGCTGGTATAACTAAAGGTGAGAATGGAATTCCTGGATTTACAGGATACTACTACAACCAAATAGGTGGTGTTACTGCTATTAATGATAGCACTAAAGAGGCTGTTCAAAAAAGAATAGAAGCTAAGTATAATTCTGAGAACATAACAGTAAAGCCTACCTCTACAAAGTCTGAACCAGAAACAGATGCTAAGAAACAAGAAAGAATTAATAGATCTAAAAATAGTGTAGAAAAATCTACAATGGGTCTTCCTGGTTTTGAAGGAGTATACTACGGAATTGACGGAAGAACTTTGACTGTAAACCTATCTACAAAGGGAGCTGTAAATGAATGGATAGATAATAAGTTTAAGGCAGAGCCAAAGACTAATCCTATGCCAGCTCAAAAGAAAGATCTACCTAAGACAACTCCAACACAAGAAACTAGTAGACCTGCACCAAACAGTAAGTTACGTACAAAGTTGAAAGATGTGTGGAACAGTATAGCTAAAAAGCACAGGAATAATGGAGAAGCACTTTCCGACATGGAATGGAATCAAGGGTTTAACGCTGCACAAGATGCAGGCGGTGATCAATTAATGGCTCATGGTATGGGCAAGTCTTCATTAGCATCAGGTCTTGCTGATTTGCTTAACTTGTTTGATAATGGCATAGATCCTAATAAAGGCAGAGGATCTTTAGATGTTATTAATTTTGTTTCTCAACCAGGAACTTCTGGTGGAGCTACTGTAGGTGGTGCTTATAGAGGAGGTCCTTTTATGTTAATAGCTGTCCCTGGACATGTTGGAGGGATTACAAACATGAATCAAATAGGCGGCATACTTGTTAATAAAAGTATGCTAGAAACTAGTCCAGGTTCTGAAGTATATTCTACTGAATTACTAGACGTTCTTAGAGAAAACTTCCCTAACGTAATTGTGGAAGACTATTCTAATGCAGGAAAATTAACTAAAGAACTTCTATCTAAACCAACAAAACAAACTAGTAAGGTTACTATAAGCGAATTAGAGTCAACAGGGTTTACATATCCTTTTGGCAAAACAGATAAGAGTCCTGCATACTATGAAGGTCATCCTGATTATAAGATAGCTATAGATGGTAAAAAAGTTACAACTTTTCCATGGGCTGAAAGCACTAGTGAAGCAAACACTTCTGATAATAGTCAAAAAGTAACATCTGGAAAAGCTGTTCAGGACACAAAAGGTACTGTATATAATTTTAAAACAGCAGCAGAAGCTAGAGCAAAAGCAAAAGAGCTAGCTGCAACACAAAAAAAAGATTTACCTAAAGAAACTCCAACAACAAAATCATACTTGTCTGAAAATATGCCTCCTACTCAAACACTTTCTGGTAGAGTTCCATTAGAAGGTGTGTCTAATAAAGACATAGATGTTTTAACTGATGAACAGTACAAGGAGCTTGTGGAAACAGGATATACTCAATACGGAGACGGTGAAAATTTAACAGAACTTACTTATTCTAAACCTAAGATTCCGGGAAGGATAGATATACCTAAGTACAAAGTAAACAAGAATCTTAAAAATCAACAAGGAACAAAAGTTTACGCAAGTACTAATGGTAAAGATATACAAATAAACCCTGTTACTGATCAACAAGATTTCTATGACTACATAGAAGGAAAAGGAGATTACGTAGACAATGATACGTCTCGTCAAAAAGTTGCTGTAATGAAAGAGCTTGCGGATCAAGGATACTCTCCTGCAAAAATAAGATCAATTCTTTCTTCAAAGAAAGACATGAATACTTTCTTAATATTACATGAGCAAGATCACATAGACAACAATGATAAAGCTGTTTACTGGGCAAATGGTAAAGATCTCATGACTTCTGACAAGATAAAGATTGAGACTAGAGCTACACTTAATGCATTAAGAAAGATTGAGGCCTCTAAAAAAGCTATTACTATGGCTACTGAAAGCAAGCTTAGTCCTGATCAGCTTCAAACCGTAAGAGTTATAAGTGAAATACAAGAAGAGTCTAAGCAGTTTGGATTAGAGGAGGTTACAATTGACGGTGTAGTACACAGTGTATATGTTGGTCAAGGTAAAACTTTAGAAAGACAATCTAACATGGTTACCAGGCTAAAAGGAGAGCAGTCAGAAAGTAATGACGCTATGAAGAAAGGTGCTGCTGTAGGAAACTTTGTTGATATACTTGCAAGAGATATTTTTGGAGATACAAGCGTAAAGTCTTTAGCAGAGTATTTAGCTGAGGCTAAAGAAATGAACAAAGGAAACAACGCCTACCTTCTAGAAGTTACTGAGCAGGAGTTTGACGGGCTGGTAAGAAAGATAAGTAAAGTTAAGACAGACCTTTCTAATAAAGGAATGACATTTGTTTCTGAAGAAGTATTTGTCTACAGAGAGTACAATCAAGAACAAAAAGATGCATCAGGATTTGATGGGATGGGTGGTACTTTAGATTTAGTAGCTGTTGACAGACAAGGTAAAATGCACATCATTGACTTTAAGAACATAAAGTACAGTGAGAAGAATGCTACTTTCCTTGCCTCTAACATATATGGTCCAAGTAAATTTGCTACTAAAAATGAAAAGTGGTCTGCTCAACAAACAGTTTATGCAGATGCTTCTTATAACAAGTACGGATTAAATGTAAGCGATATTAACATACTTCCTATAAGTGCAACTTACGAAGAGAAGGATGGAACTATATCTATGGATAAGTTTGAACTTACTAATGATCTTATAGGCACAACCCCTATGAATACTAGTTCTCTTTCTGATAGTATAATACAACTACAATTCGATGACACTTTACAGGAAAAACTAGATGGTATGTTCTCTGACAAAAGAGATACACCTGAAGCTGGTGATGGATTAATGAACATTCTTAACGCTACTGATGAGAGCAGAGACAAGCTTTCTGCTAGAGTTGACAAAGAAGTAGAGAGATTAGAGAACAAGAACACAAGGTCTGCTAGAAGAAGAAGAAGATCTAATGATAAAAACAGTCAGGAAAATTTGGAGGCTAACAATAATAGTCGTATATTTGAAGCAGATGATTTATCATCAAAATTAAACAATTCACAAAAAACAATAAATGATCCTAAGCCAGGAAAAGATACTGGTACTATAAGGAAAAAATGTGACTAAATAAAATAAAATATGGGAAGTTGTAAAATACTTAATAAGACAAATGGGAAAGAGTCCGGATTGTACAATAAGTTATACGAAGTTCTTGGAACAGATCAATTAGCAGAACAGGCTTACGCCTCTGTTATGTCTGAAGGGTTCCAAGAAGATTTTGGTAACTGGGTTGACAACTACGAATATGCTTTCTTTGATTCAACAATGGCAATGCGTCAAGATGACAATGGAGAGCCAAAACTATTTAGAAAAGAAGGTACAGACCAGTGGTACTTTGAAGGAAAATCAGAAAGGATATTCTTAAACAAAGTTAAGTTTGCTGAATTTACAGAAGAAACTGTAGAAGAAGTTACTGCACAGTTAATGTCTAACCTACTTTCTGGTAAAGGAAAAAATCTAAGCTTCAATCATATAGATGAAGACAACCTTCCAACAATGGGAATGATTTTTAAGTCTATAGATGAATCTATGGATAGATACATATTTACTATTGACACTGCGTACGCTGAAGGATCAATATCTTTAGCTGAAAGAGATGAGATGGTAGGCAAGGCAGAACTAGTTCAGGCATACAAAGAAGAATTTGGTTCTGAGATGTCTGACAAAATCCAATCTTATGGATTTAAACTAAGGACTAACAAAAGCTTAGCTGCAAATGAAGAGGATGTAGACAACACGCCAGATGGCAAAGATCCAAACTTTAGTAAAGACTCTTTTGAATCTAACTCAAAAGATGCAGCGACAACAAACACAAAACTATTCTTATCGCAAATACTAGCTCTTGAATACGTAGATGGCAAGCTCACTAAGAAAACAGGAAACTTTCTTAAGATGGAGATGTTTGCTGACTACGAAGATGTATGGAGCACACTTGAGCCAGCACTATCTGACATAGTTAGTATTGGCCATGGTGACAACGTATCCGATGTTTTTTCTCAGATGATAAAAAAGATGGAAGAGCTAGAAGATCTCAAGCCATGGGTTGTAGATGTGATTGAAAAACTTAAAGATGCAAGTGAATCTAAGAAGACTGAATTTGTTCAAGCATTTTCTAAAACAAAACTAAACTTTTTAATTACAGAAGTTAACGGAAAGAAATACAAAGTTATTAATGCTTCTGTAGTTGGTAGTAGAGACTATAAACTAAGAAATGATTGGTCATGGGAGTTTGGAAAAAGATGGAGGTCTGTTGGTGGAAACGCTAATAAGCAAGCTGCTATAGGATTAAATGAACTTAAAGATGAGATTACTCAGGCTAACAGATTGTTTGGTGAGGCATACAAGAATGCAGAACCTGGATCAGAAAGAGACAATGTATTAGACGATAGAGAAGATGCTATTGCAGAAATATTAAAAAGACTTGGGACTACTGTTACTCCACAAGACATTACTGATTACGTAAACTTAAACACAGCAAAAAACAAAGAACCTTACGATGTACTTAATGAGCTATCTCAGGCAATTGGTTTTGCAATAGATGACTTGTTAGTTCCAGGTGGTTTTGGTACTAGTACTGAAAAAAGAAATCCATTTAGTGACCAAAAGACTTTAAGAGCACTTAGTAAGTCTATGGCACTTGGGATGGTAAACTTTGCTGAGAACACAGTAGTTCTTAACGGAGGTAAAATGGGATGGGGATTCTCTTCACCTTCTTACCTTTCCAATAAAGTTAACCAATGGAAGAATGACCCTTCAGAATTAGAAAAACTTTCTACACAAACATACAACAAAAACTCTCAATGGATATCTTATCTTCTTGCCACTGGTAAGGACGTAAAGAAAAAAGATAGAGAAAGAGTTTCTGCAGAGAGACTAGACAAGTTAAGCTTAGTTCTTGCCGCATCTTTTAAAAGTAAAGGCAAGTCTGACGGTGTTGACAACAAGAAGCAAACAAAGCCTGACGCTATCAATGAGAGCATTGTTAAGATGCTTGGAGGAAAAATAGGTAATGAATCATACATGCCTACAATTGTACCTGCAGATAAGTCTAGAAGGACTGAAATAGGTGGACTACCTTTCTTTGATGCTGGAATAATTCAGACTGAAAAAGGATTAAGAATACCTAACAAAACATTAGATGTATTTGTTGACTACTTTGAAGACGAGTACAACAGAATGATTGAGGTTTGGAATGAAATAGATACACTTGACGACAGCAAAAAAATTCAACACTATCATACTGGTAATATGAATGGAACTAGGTCACAATTGTTTCCTAACCTATCTCATGACAGTAAAATGTTAACAGAAGCTGGAGACGTATTTGGTTTAAGGAATGCATTGTACAAAGAAGATGGTAGACCATTATCTACAAGTGTTGGAGGATTAACTGCTGAACAAAAAAAGGCTTTACGTGAGTATATAAAAATAGTTCTCTATCAAAGAATGTTGGATTCTCGCAAAGCAATAGATTCTGTAAGTAATTTGGATAAAGATATTCTTGCAAAATATGAATCTCAAAGCAGCGAACCTTTAACAGCAATGGCTGGTGATCACGCTGTAAATGGATTGATATCTACTATAGAATATGGTAAGATGTTTTCTGGAGATCCAGCATACTACAAGACCATGCCAGACATGATAAAAAGAATTCCTGCTACATATAGTGATGGACTTCAATTAAGATTAAAAAATTCAGACAACTTATATTTTAAGCAAGCTACAATATCTAATGTTGAAGTTGCTTCAGAATATTTGCAAGAAATTATTGACTCTGTAGATGACCCAAAGATTGCTGAGGCATACAAAAGTGTTAACACTACAGATGCACAGGGGTGGATTACCCCTAACAGGTGGAAGTTCTTACAAGAGAAGTTAGGTAAATGGACTCCTCTTCATGACAAAGCGTACGCTAACATGATCGCAGGAAAGACTTTAACTAAAAGAGAACTTAAGCTTGCTGCACAACCACTTAAAGGTGTGTATTTTGAAATCAATGATGGACGTCCCGTATATCTTAAGTACTCTCAGGCTGTCATCATACCTAGTATGGTAAAAGGGCTACCTATGGAAAAGCTTCTTGATAAGATGACTAAGGACAAGGATGGGAAAACACTAGAACCTAAAGATGAAATTGGTGAAGTTGTAACTGCTGATGGTGTAAAGGTTGGAGCAATGGCTCCTACTACAATAAACAAAGAAGGCACAACTGAAATGCTTGGAGAGTTTGAGCTTAACCCAACAATACTTACAAACCGTGGTTGGAAACTACAACAAGACTTACCTACAAAGCTAACTAAAGATGCTGCAGTAGGATCTCAAATACAAAAGAACATATTATCTAATCTAGCTCTTAACGAAGAGGTTTATACTTTTAATGGTAAGGAAAAGATGACTGGTGGGCAGGTTCTTCAAGAAATTCACGATACTGTTTCTAAACTATCTGATATAGGTAGAGCAAATTTAGAAAAAGAGTTTGGAATTGTTAATGGAAAAATAACAAATCCAGAAAGAATATATTCAGCTCTTATAGAGGAGTTCAGAGGAAAAGAGGGTGGAGAGAATATTATTTCTGCACTTGAAAAAGAAACTCCTCTTGACCACATACCTCAAGTAAGACAACAAGTACAATCTATGTTCATGTCTATGATGAACAAAGAAATGACTAAAATAAAAACTAACGGTGGATCTTTTATTCAGGTTAGTAACTTTGGATTAGATAGAGATGTTACCGATAAGTCTGGTATAAAAATAGTTTCTAAAAATTATGATCCTATTAGAGGACTTAAACCACCAAGAAAAGAGAATGGTGTTGTTAAGCCTGGACAAGTGTTCATACCTTACAGTGCTTTGAAGACAATGCTAAAAGGCTTAGATGGCAAAATTAATTTCGACAAGATGACTTCTGAAGAATTAATGGCCATGATAGACCCTTCTGCTTTAGAGATGATTACTTATCGTATACCAAACCAAGGGATGTCATCTAATGATGCTGTTGAAATTGTAGGAATACTTCCTGATTCAATGGGAGATGCTATTATAGGATACGATGCTATACCAGGAAAGACTGGTAGTGACTTTGATATTGATAAGATGTTTGTAATGATGCACAATCTTGAATTAAGAAATGGAGTGGTGCAAAAAATTAGTCCTAATCAATCTTCTAAGGCTGCTATACAGAATAGACTTGTAGAATTATACTGGTCAGTTCTTACTAGCCCTGCTACTTATGACGACATGATGCGATCTATTGATTCAGACTATCTTAAGGATGACATTAACGGATTGTTTCCTCCTCCAACTTATGATGATTTACAGATCTTTTCTCCTACATCACAGATAGATATCAAATTTGATTATGTATCAGGTAAAGCTGGTGTGGGACAAACAGCAAACATGTTAGTTGACCACGTATTAAACCAGAGTCTAAACATAACATTAGATACTTATATAGGTATTGGACACATAAGCGAAGAAGGAGTTACTAAGTTTGATGAAATAATGGATAAGGACGGCACTAGATCTATTGCAGATTCATTGTCTGCGTTCCTTAACGCGTACGTTGATATCGCAAAAGACCCTTATGTATCTAGAGGTAATCATAATTCTGTTACAGCTAACATGACATTTATGCTTTTAAGAGCAGGTGTTAGTGTTGAGTGGGTTAATAGATTTATGGGACAACCAATTCTTATAGACTTAGTAAAAGAAATGGA
>Ga0115546_1001893_pt1 | contig 12572 bp, 9 predicted proteins | sample COGITO_mtgs_1004_FD_87186 | JGI IMG/M metagenome (GOLD analysis project Ga0115546, IMG submission 87186) | Pelagic marine microbial communities from North Sea - COGITO_mtgs_100413 | ecosystem: Environmental > Aquatic > Marine > Epipelagic | place: Germany:Helgoland, sampling site Kabeltonne...
CTACCCCTTGTAGGATTGGAGCGGGAAGAAATGACAACACTCCTGACCTACCCGTCCCCGCTAGACCTATAGCTCATATGAAAGCCCTTATATCGGGTAAAGTGAGCTAGGAAGCGTTTGGGACAGTGATCGCCAATATCAAAAATGCTAGACTTTCTCCTTTAAAGCGATCAATCTCCCATCAAACGTACGGTTTTATTATTGCAGGGGATATATGAGTTGGTTTACGGCACTTCTAGATCAGTTGGGTGGAAAATCTTTTGCTTACGTCCTTCTAGTTTTGGGTTCTATTTTTGCAATTATTGCCTTTGCTCAATTTCCTATAGATAATACGGAACCGATAACATCTGAAACGGTATGGGATAGTCTTGCTCTTGGAGGTTTATCTCTATTACTTATAGGCAGTAGCCTCTCATTATTTTTTAAAGAAAACTCTTTAAAAAATAAGATTGCAGACAAAAGTAGTCAGATTGAAAATTTAGAGAATGATTTATTTCACAAGAATGAAGAAGTGTTTAAACTTAATCAGGCAATTCAAAGAGCCAGGAAATTCATCAAAGAGAATACTAGTGATGAAAATAAGGCTTTAAATGATAGTTTTATCGATATCCTGGGGGGAATAAGTGAAGACTTTTCTGTTCATTCGTCAGAATATATATATCGAAAACAAGCTGCAGATTGGGTAAAGCAAAGAATAACTAAATGGACAGCAGAGATAACCCTAGACAACTACTCAAAATATGAAATTTCCACAGCAAATATAAATGACTTTAGGTCTGATGTTGTGGAGCATTTAGAGTTACTATGTGACAATATAAGAGAGGCGAAGAACTCTGCCCCACTTCTTGTCAATCCTCCTATAAAACAGAGATTAGAAAATCCTTTCCCTTACGAAATGGCACTGAAGAATATAGAAGGAAAAGCTTTAAGAGAACTTACGAATGAGAAAATTTTGCCTATGAACTCAATTCAAATCATGAAAGATCATATGTCTAGCTTAATTGAAGTCATCGGCTATAGCTAGTAGTTTTATATTTCAAGAGCAGGCTAAAATCGGTCACCTTTTCTGCCACGTTACTGGGATAGGGCCGGACACACCATTTATCACAGGCTCTGTCTTCAATTCATAATTCAAATCATCAAGCACTACGCAAAGAGAACGGTATACATGTAACATCTTTTGATAATTTACATTATTGGAAGGTGTACTATTCAATGCGTCAGATAGCATCCTAGCTCTCCCTGCCAGTGCTCTTGTGAGCTGCCTCAATCCAGATTCTTTCATTGCCCTGATTAAACCTCTTATTTTCAACCGTAACTTTAGTCATGTGACTCAGACGCATACATGACAGACACTACTTATCAATACAAATTGGTGAGCTTTCATCAGGATCCACAGGCTGAACAAATCCTGACTGCCTGACATAAGTTTCTCAAACTATTGATGTTTCGTTTGATGCCTATCTATGTGCTTGTGTACACAGCCCCGCTTTAGAGCCTCCTATCCCCTTAATCTGAGGCATTCACCTTTTGCGATATTCCAGACTAAGGGGTTTGATAACAGATACGTCAGGCAGGAAGACAAATACCTCTTGATTTCACACAAGACGAGTTTCTATTCCTTGATGAGGGTCTCTATTGCTTTGATAGCAACAACAATTTGATTGTCTATAGTGGAAGGCTTGTCCCGATGCATAAAAAGCTGCCTTACTTCTAGCAAAAGACTTTTAGCTTCAAGAACAGAGCTGTAAGCTTGGCAATCCATGATTATTTACTCAGTTAAAGTACATTTGTACTAACACAGTATCGCAATCTGAATAAAATCCACTATTTATTTTTTTACGGCAAATCTATGAACCTCAAGGAGCAGTCTTAACGCTGAGCCAGCGGGGGCATCTGTGCGAAAACCTACGGTCATGAAATGAGTATGAGCAGTCGTTGCGCTATACCGTCTTATTATTGTGGGCGTGGCGTGGAGCGACCTGCCGGTAGTAGGTAGAGCGGCTACAACCTATTTGCTCACAGATCTCATTGATCGTCAGCTCACCGGCATCAGCCAGTGCGATCGCCACTTTCACTTGGCTCTCGTCCAGCGACTTTGGACGGCCACCCATCCGGCCACGCGCTCTCGCCGCAGCCAAACCCGCCATCGTCCGCTCTCGAATCAGGTTGCGTTCGTACTCCGCCATCGCGCCTATCACGGAAAAGACCATCTTCCCCGACGCGGTAGAGGTGTCGAAGCCATCCTGAACGCTGGCGAAGTCTACGTCCTTCTGCTTTAAGTCCTCAATAATGCTCAGTAGATGGCTTAGCGATCGTCCTAAACGGTCGAGCTTCCTAATTACGAGGATGTCGCCCTTGCGGAGCTGGTCGAGTGCTTTATCTAATCCAGGCCGTTCAGCTTTCGCACCGCTCACGCCGAGATCGCTAAAAATCTTCTTGCAGCCCGCCTTCTTCAGAGCGTCAGTTTGCAGGTCTAGATTTTGGTCAGTCGTCGAAACTCGGGCATAGCCTATCCTCATGTCTCAAAACTCGTAAAGCGTCTTCATTTTTGACACTTTGATTATGACACAAGTTTTGAAGCGAAAATAAGGCGCTTTTGGCTACTGATTTGAGGGTTCGGCAGATAGTCCCGAAAACGGTCATTTAAAACACATTAATGTAGAGAGTGATCGCATGAATTTAAGCAAGTATCAGACGTTATCAATCTATTAAGATAGTAGATGACGATCCAAAAAATATTACTTGAGTGTTGCGTTTCGCTGAAACTCTTATCTATCCTATATTACAGGCGTGGTGCGGACATTAAATCCAATAGCCAGTCAACGAAAGAATGCGGGCTACAGCCTATGAAAATAGATCAAAAGGCTCCAAAAACCGGAAAACCCATTTTGACATAGCCTTTCAAAGCCCTGAATGCCAAAGCTTTTAGAAGTTCGCAACACTCAAGATATTAGATTAGCGGGGGCATTTGATTTAAAGCACCTGCCCTCATTCTTGCAACTCAGGTTGGTCTCCTTTCTAAAGGGTGTGACAGTTAGACGGAGCTAACACAAGGCAAATGTCAAGCTATGCCTAGCGTTTAGTTAAGGACAGCACAAAGTTTTATCATTTGAGGGAGCGGATTCGGGCATTTATTTCTGACTCTCAGTTCATATTGCCCAGAAGATCTAGCGAGGATTATTCGCATAGAACCCTAATATTATAAGTAGTGCAGTTAGCTATCGAATCGTCGTGAGAGGTCTCGCCTAGCTAACTCAATCAGCTCTAGAACAAACAAGCACAATGAAACGAGACTATATTGTATTAACTCAACTCTTCTTTATAAGCACTGTGAGTGGAATCACAAGCGTTTATGGAGCAAAGGTAGTTTTGCCATCTTCGATAGCAGTGATGAGCGCAATCACAGTGCAAACTATGTTGTTCCTATTGTGTACTGGATCAGTAGCTAAGCATGCGCGGTTTCGAAGGTGGCTCGCAATGATCATCTTCTCTTTGATCTCTAGCTACACAAGTTTTTTTACCTACTACGCCACCCTAACAGGAACAGTAATTGACCCAGCACCAATCTTTCTTCCTTTTGAAAAGTTGGGTGAAGGTAATATGCCAGCAATAGCATCTGCATTCATAGCGCTAATAGTAGATGGCTTGATTTTATTATTGGGAACTGTCGTCAAACCATATAGTTATAGAGCCAGTAAAGATATTAAAGTCGCAGAATCAAAGCCTAAAGCCCTTACTGAGATCTACTTACAAAGCATCTTGGAAGACTCTAATAAGGCTTCAAAAGTAATTTCTATTGTTGGGATCGCATACTGTCTAATGCAGACGACATTAGGCTTAGAGATTCAATACGGCATCCTACTACTTCTATTCTCTATAGTAATTATCTCTTACATAAGAGTTCTCTTGCTTATGTACAGAATCAGAAAAGGAACTTATGGAAACAATTACTATGAAGCAAAGGAAATTATATCGTTCATAAGCGAAGGAAGTGACGACAGCGATCCACCATTTGGAGGAGGTAGAAACGCATTTCCAAAGAGGTCTCTTGGAAAAAATCCTTTAGTGGATAGAGGATTAGAGGGAGGAGCTACACCATGGACTTAGATACACTCACTAAGCTGCTCCGACAGGCGACAGATGTCTTGATCCTAAATAGTCCGTTCAAAACTTGCATGGGTACTCTTTTGGGAATAGCAATTGAGGGCTTTTCCACACTCAGCCCTGCACTTGAGCCTGTCCCTGGGTATGCTTGGATCAGCATCTGCATATTTCTACTAAACGTGACCAGCTTCTTTAAAAGAGATCGAATATCTCAAGCAAGCGAAAGAACTTTGAATCTGATAGAAACAGGAAGAAAACGCGGTTTAATTGCCCCACTAGAAGCAAAACAGCGTTTCCGTGAAATTATTCAGCAAGAACTCGATAATCAGATAAGTGTAGCTAAAAAAGATATGCAAGACCCTAGCAAATAGTTATCTCCCTTAGCTATTTAAACATCGGAGCAGTGCAACGAACAATTCTTTAGTTTATCGAGCTGCACATCTAGACTCTGACCAACCGAACTCACCCGCACATCAGCAATTCCAAATTCCAACTTACAGACGTACATTTTGCATTAACGAGGAACGAAGTTACTGGGTTTCAGCCGTTCAGTCTTGCTAGTCGAGTTTGACCATGATCAGAAGCGAACGGTAGCTCAAGGGTTTTGAGTGTCCGTAGTCTGGAATTTGGAATTGCTGCCCGCACATAGCCAACAGTCGCCATAACCCACCTCAGATGTCTCACTATATCTTAGACGTTTTGAGAAAGCCATTCTGAGACATGTAATGAGACACGGTTTCAGATAGCCTCAAAAGGTATAGGTTTTGAGTAGTTCAATTGCACTAAATTTCATGAGGGCTGGTGATAGCGTATCTGCGCCCAGCGCGATTCTGTTGAATCGGATAGCATCGAATCCACTCGAATATTACAAAACTCTTCGATATAGTCTTTTAATGCAAAAGCTGTAGCCAAAGTTTTTTTATCTTCTGGAATGTATGCTGCCAAGGACTTAGGCATTACAACAATACATTTTGCCATCGCTCTAGAAACAGCGACGTTCGTACGTTCTAGTTGCATCAAGAAGGCTTCCTCACCACTGATAATGTCTGTATCGGCAACACCAAAAGTCACAATTATGGTGTGTCTTTGTCCACCTTGAAAACGCTCAACAGTATCTACAGCATTGCTTATCAGCGCTTGTTCAGCAGGAAACAGCGTCTCCAACTCACGAATAACTAATGCTCTCTGAGCGCGATGAGGAGTCACAATGCCAACGCAATCACTCCAGAACTGTTCTGGCTGCGGCGAAGTATGCGGATCTGCGCTGCTACGGCCATCTAAGACTACGCTAACAGACTGCCGTAACATCCAAACGATTCCAGCAACGGCTTTCGCTTCAAACCGATTACCTTGTGAAGACACTTCATCTTCATGCAAGAGGGTTACTACTTTGTTTTCTGGAGCAATTAGCTCTGCAAAAGCACTGCACCAAGGAAGCGTTTGAGGATAATCTGATTGTGTTGGCAGTGGTGCCAGTAGGTGTATGGCAGTCTCGGGAAAATAAGGTTGTAGAGATGCAGGGTAACCAATACTTCTGGCAAACGCCACAATGTGCTCATTAGAACGATAGTTTGTTTCTAATATGCATTGTTCTATAGGCTGAGAGAATTGACGTTCAAGCAGATATGTTTGAATACTTCCGACAAGATAAGCTGCCTCGTTTGGCGACTCAATTGCAGCAATTGGAGGCATCTGTAGATGATCACCAGCAACAATGAGTCGGGCATCTTCCTTTAACCCGCATAAGGCAGAAAGAGCCTGAGATACTGGAACTTGCGAACTCTCATCAATAATAACAACATCAAATAACGGACTAACAAGCGAACCTAGTATGCTTTCTGGAAAGCGTCTAGCCTGCCGGATAGAGCATCCGAGAATGACAACGCTAGTATCATCTGACAAACTGGTGCAGCATTGCTGGTAACTATCATCTTGTGGGTCGGTAGATATACACGAGTATGAGACGTGTGCTGGCGGAAAAACAGGTTCTGGAGGATAAGCTCGACCAACTGAATAAGCCATGTACATCTCTCCATGTGAAGAAGAGTCATTAACCAGCAAAGTATTTATTCGGTGCATCACTTCTTCAACAGCTTTATAAGTTGGCCCCGTCACAAGAATTTTAAGAGGATCTCCCTGAGAGGTTGATTCTTGACTTAACCCATGCACTAAGGAAGCTAGAGTTTTAGTTTTCCCAGTACCTGGAGGCCCCCAGATAACAGTTAAGGCGCGCTCTGATGAATGCCGAACAGCTAAAGCTTGTGACTGATTAAGGTCGTCTTGCGCCATAGCATAGTCAGATATAGCTTGTGCTGTCGCGAGAGTCCGCACACAGCTTCTTTCTAACGTATCAGCATTCCACAACACTCTTGCCGCAGGAGTTTCAGTGTCATGTGTACGGCGACGGCTGCGCGGAAGGTCAAGTCCCATCGCAGTCAAGGCATTCTGGTCAGGAGTTGCAATAGCAGGAGCACCGATCTCTTGTAGGATTGCAGTGCTGTTCATACTCCAATCAAACCCCCGAGGACTTTTTGGCGTTAGTAGAAATACATCAGAAAGGAGATCCACATCGGCATATTCCATCAGATATGGAGCAAATTGTGGTTCGCGATAATTGCTAAATCTCACCCGTAATCGTGCGTTGATACGGTCAAACTCTATAATCTGCGCGTCTAAAACTGACCACAAAGGGCTTTGTAAAATGGCTCCATCACCTTCGAATGGGGGTGCCGTGGGAGTCAACAGATGCGTAACCTTTTCTAAGGGCATTCCAGGTCTACCTAGCTTGCCGAGGGTGAGTCTACTATCCTCCTTAAATTTAGCTTCTGTAGAGCCAGGAGAGACATCGTATTCGTATAGTTCTGGCGATAGTTGCGTTCCGTTTCGCAAGATAATTGCTTCATAAGTTGCTTCCAAACGTTCGCCATCTAGCGACAACCTTATATGCGACTCAAGTTGCGACATATTGAAGTTAAGCTGATCCCACCAGATCCAGAGCTTGGCATCAAATGCAACGCTTCTCTTTCCTGTCGGGATTGATGTAGAAATTCTCGTCGCTCTAGCTTTAAATTGTCTTCGATAGTCTTCGCGTAGCTGTTTGCAAACTAACTCTAAAGCTTTTACTTGTTTTTCTAACGTGTTTGAGAACTGTGAGATTACCGTATTCCTAGGAACTGTTACGCTACCTCTTTTTACCGTTGAGTTGTTTGACCAAATTTCATATATCCGTTCCCGTGGAATACCATTGCTTAGATACTCCCTATAGTAAGAATCGCGCTCAGCTACTGCGTAGCTACCTGTTGGACGGTAATGTTCGGAGGTATCAAACAGTGTAATAACGTGGGGAGTAGGCGTAAAAACCATTCGCCGCACAATATCCTCAACTACCACAATTGTTGAGGCTTCCAGAGATTCAGGCTTGGCTAGCAAATCTTCTGGCGCGAACACCCAAGCCAATGCTTTTGCTTTTCTTTGTGTTAACTCCAAAACGCGAGATAGGTGTCTTCCAATCGCGTTGCAAAGTTCTTGAAACTGACGATTCTCCCAAAAATGGATTTGACCTGTTGGTTGCCTTGGGGAATTAGGCATATCTTCAGCAGATTGAATGTAGTCTGCAATCTGACTTAGAAATGCCTCCAGAGCGATCCATTCTGCTGCCAATGATTTCTCATCAACTACATAAGGAATAGCCCTAAACCAACGTGGGCTTTCACCTCTAGTGAATGTGGTAGCAACTCCAGACAGTGCTAATCCTGTTAATAATCCAGCACTGGAATCAAAGTTAACGCTGGCATATAAGAGTAAGTTAGCGCTTCCTACAAGAGAGGCAATGGACGCATTTTGCTCTCTCGCTATGGAACCGGAGAGAACAACTGCCGAACGAATCGGCAAATTTTGAGCATCTCGTTTCAATACTGTATGTTCTTGCAATGCAGAGTGTCCAGCAGCACCAGCTAGATGACTGGCTGTTAACAACGAATTGCTTTGTAAGACCTTCTTAGCACCACGTGTAATACCAGGAACCAAGCACAGATGGCCTTCTAGCTTAGCGGCTGGCAGGCAGTATGCCGCTTGATTGCTATCTACCTTCGTTCCTTCATGTCTACCTAGATGCCGCTTATCCCCTAACCAATCACAACTACTACAGGCACTGTTAACATGCCATTCTAGACTTGTCCAGGCATCAAGACTAGCATCTCCAATTCGGATAACCCTCACTACATCCTCGAAGAATCGTCGAACGGATGCTAAATAAAAGCGAAGGTTTGCATCTTCTGAATCAATGACTAAAGCTTCTATCTTCTGCTCCGTAGTCGCACCTCCAGCAGCGGATAATCGGTCTAATTCACTATCGCCTTGCTTGAAACGTGTCCAAAGATAAGCGTCTGTAGTGACATAAAACCGATCTCTTAGTACTTGATGATGGCTTATCCAGCTTGCCATCATCAAAGCGTACATGGCAATCTCGGCGCAATAACTTGGATTTGCTTCTTTCGTGTGCTTAACGTCAAAGATGCTTATGGCCCACCGAGATTCAGACGTAGCGTTTGTAATTATCTCGCGAGAACCATCCGGCTGAATGATAATGTCGCTATCACGCGGAGAGCGAATAACCAAGACATCAGGAATAAAGTCCGCTATGTCTGGTACATCGTTTATATCAGTAGGCTGAATACCAATGCTTCTCAACGTTGTAGATTGGTGCGCCGATATTGAGAATTTTCCTTGCAAAATGATCACAGGAGCCGCAGTGACCGACAATAGATTGGTTTCTAAATCAATATCGTTGTACTTGTCATTGCTTTTCTCATACCTGATAATACTGGGGAAGAGATCGCATAACTGATTGTTACGTTGACCCTCAAACTCTTGGCCTTCCTGTGCTAATACGCCAATCCCTGGACGCTTAACGGGTTCTGGCATCCCAGCACCACCCATTGTCCTTTTGTCATGCAAGGATAAAAATAGCTCTTTATCACATTGAGTTCGTAAGAACATAGATAAAGTGCTTTTAGAGATTCGTTTTTCTGAGCTTCCAGCGGGAGATAGCATCAAAGAGTTTCCTAACGTCGGCAAACATGAAAATCAAATTCAGTAGCAGCAGCAGACTTTATAGACATGTGATCGGCTTGCCTCCTACCTGAAGAAGCAGTTGCCGCTGGCCGAGTAGACACAATTCGCCATGAGATGCCTGAGGCATCTAGAGAATCGCGTATCATTTTTTTAGGATTCACTTTCTTAGATGGAATGACTCCAAAACGTATATACATATGAAGATCGTTTGCATGGGTACGCCCCATATTCTTCCAAACACTTCCCAAGGATTCAGCAAAAACATTTTGACTTGAATGCGTCAACTGAGCATTCTTATTGAGCTGAACATAGCTTGCCCCTCCTAAAAACCAATTTCTTAGCCACTGATCTTCTACGTATGTTTTCATACCGTAGTAGGGAGGGGATGTGATCACGATCGAAAAATCTCGATTATGTTTAGGCAGACTTTGGGCAAGCCGAGAATCGCCTAATCGGGCATCGGCCAACGAGACGTTGTTGTGCAACCTAGAATGCCGAAGAAGGGAGAGCTTCCGCCGTAAAATAGAAATAATATCTATATCAGGCGGAGTAAGCTCGTTAGCCCTCCAATATCTCACTGAGTAGTCTGGCTTAGCGCAAAACGTTCGCGGCATTTGATTGGATAAGTACGCTTGATTGTCAATACTCTTACTTCTTGGCCCATGAAGACAGCCCAGCATTACAGCTCTCAGGAGAGCCGTTGAATCATTATCACGACGAGTCCTTAGAAGTGCGCTTCTGATAGCACATATTTGTTGAAGAACCGTTGGAGAGAATGCATGTTTAAAGAATTCTGTATCTGGTAGATCTTCAGCTTCGTCGTTTTTGATGTAATGCTGAGCTAGATCAAGTGTTGCACTCACGTCTATCTTGCATAACTTCGCGCGCGCGATCGCGACTGCTACCGGAGAACTATCAATACCACGGGAAACTAAGCCTAGCTGACGGGCGGCAAACAGCGTGGTACCACGCCCACAAAATGGATCCATAACCACAGGGCTGCTTTTACAGTGACCCCTAAGTACGCGAAGAGGATACTCCAGTGGAAACATAGTGAAATAGGGGCAAATTGCATTCAATGCATTGCGTGGTTCGTAAGCAAGAGACCTCGGCATTTGCTAACTCATATTCCCCATATAATTTGCAAGCTCCCATGATGTTAGTACAGTTGAACCTCTCGCAAATCAGAAATTCCTACGTTTAGAACTTTGCATATGCCTCATAGAAAGTACAAAATTTGCGCTGAGGCTATGCCTAGATTAGTCTTTTCACGAGAAGATAGAAACTCAGTGAGCATAACGCATAGACAGCCAATAACCACAATTTATTAGTAGAAAGTACAGGCGTTAGCTGCACTCTCTCTTACCTTATATAAGTCTCATTGCGTGATCGTTCCTCTGCTACATTTCCATCCCTTGATCGCGCTGCTTCGGCTGCTCCTGACGCTTGACCAACTTCTGAGCTTTCTCAACGACCTTTTGCTCCTTCGCCAGCACCCCCATCGCATACCTCACGCCCGCCGCTTTACCCTGCGTCTGCTTTAGCTCCTGGGCAACTGGCCCCTGTAACAAGATGCTGCCGACCTTCCCTATCTCGTCATCGCTCAGTCGCTGGCCACCGCGCTCGATCAGTAGCTCGCTCATCAATTGGCGCACCACTAGGCGATCGCACTCGTGCGGACTCTTGCCCACAAACTTCGCTGCATACTGCTGGTAAATCTCACGGCGACGGCGGCGCTTGTCATCTTGCTCTGCCGCCTGTTTTTTCCCAGTGGGCGGTTCTGTCGCTTTCGCCTTCGCAATTTGAGCTTGGTAACGTGCTAATTCACCGGGGGCAATCTTTCTCAGTATCACTTCAGCAACGCCATTAGCCTGCGTAGTTTGGCCTTCCTCTAGCTGAGGCTGACGTAGCTTTTCATCTGTTAAAACTGACTGATCTTTATCGTCCTGGGCTAATACCTGATCTATCTTTCCAGTGACTTTTTCTGCCGCCGCAGATAGCTCATTCATCGTCGCTGAAATTTCCTCTATCGCTGCCGCTAGTTCACCGACCACTGGCGAGCTTTCTAAAATCATCTCCTCTCTACGTGTAGAGATCGCCTCACAAACCCGCTCCGCCAATTCGCGGTCAATTATAGGGACTGATCGCTTAACCGGCTGCTCGATTGGCGCTGACAATGGTTCTATAGGTGGAGCCGGTGGTGCTGGTTGAATCTCGCTTTCTAACTCATCAGAGAAGACCAGTTCAGGCAGTATGTACATATGAGGCGGTGATTGTTCCGCTTCAATTTCTACCTGTAGTTTTTCGCGCTGCGCTTCCTGACGTTCGATGTCAAGGTTCACTGCACTGATACGGCGTGACTCATCGCCTACTCGCGTCTGTACCCCTCGCGCTTCCATCTCCATCACCTTCGCGCCTAGATGAATCTGCGGCTCGCGTTCGATGCCCTGTTCCTTCAGGCTGCGGTGGTCGATGCGCTCATCAAGTCCGGCTCGCTCTAGCGCCAGATTCGCATACTCTGCCCAGTCAGAGCGGTACTCCCTAACCGCATCGCGCTTGTTCCACTTTCGCTCCTTTTTGCCGAAGCCTTCCTCATTCACTGGGCGCATCGTCAGCATGATATGCGCGTGAGGGTTGTGGCTGTCGAAGTCGTGGTAGCCAATGTCCGCTATCATCCCCTGGCTGACAAACTCGCCCTGCACATACTCACGAGCCAGCTCCTGCTTTTGAGCGTGGCTCAGCTCGGCGGGCAGCGCAATCATAATTTCATTACAGAGCTGTGAGTCCTTCCGCTTTTCATTACGCTCCACTTCGTTCCACAACAAAGCGCGATCGCTCATCCGCTCCGGTGCTCCCTTCGGCATCAGGATCTCACTCGCATAAATGTCGCTTTTGCCGGTGTAATCATGCACCTGCCCCGTCCGCTCATCCTTCACCTGCTCCCCCGACCGATACGCAGCGGCGGCTGTCGCGCTGCGTCCAGCGCTGCGTCCGATCACCTGCATTCTGAAACTGTAGATGGCCATCTATGCGGCGCTCTTCTCTTAAGGGGTCTAGGGGAGAATCCCCGGCGCACGACATCGCTTGCGATGCATAAGTGCGCCCTTCCGTTCTGGGAGAACGTCGGGATGCTGGGCTGACTGGGGCCAACTATGTGCTGTTCTCTCAGAACGGGCTACCAGAAGGTAGCTGTGGCGTTGTGTGAGGCAATTGGCGGGCGGGCGATGGGGAGATGAACGCTCTGTGTTGTTTTCGTGTACGTAGATGAGTCGGCCTTTTCAAATCGCTTTTGCTACTTTTAGGATATGTGAATATACGTAGACTTATATTCTCATGACGACCAAGTTAGACAAACTTTTACAGAAGGAAGCTCAACTCAAGGCCCAGATTCA